>Ga0209370_1001952_pt1 | contig 16362 bp, 13 predicted proteins | sample AgamicAtPrz_FD_187164 | JGI IMG/M metagenome (GOLD analysis project Ga0209370, IMG submission 187164) | Agave microbial communities from Guanajuato, Mexico - At.P.rz (SPAdes) (version 2) | ecosystem: Host-associated > Plants > Phyllosphere > Phylloplane/Leaf | place: Guanajuato, Mexico... | reverse complement strand
ATGATGATGCGCTCGGCAGCCTGGTCTACCTCGGTCACAAAGTCGTTCACCTGCTTTTGCGCAACGCGCACCGATTCCACATCCAGTGCGGCACGGTTGATGAGGGCGCCAGCGGCGCGAGCAGCCTTGATGGCCACGTTGAGCATGGGGTGCAGGGAGTTCGACATAAATTGTGAGTGCGTTGGCGATGCAGCCCGGAGCAAAACTGGGCTGAACTACGCGGGTAAGAACGTAAAAGCCGCGACCGGCGATGCGGGGCGGCGACAATGGGCGCAATTCTACCCAGGCTGCGCGTTTTTTGCTTGTTCGTCCCGGCGACCCGAGGGTCTTCTCTGCGGCGCTTGCGGATGTCAGAGAGAGAGCTGGCCGCGTAGTCTGCTGTCTTATCAAGGCCACAAGTGGGGCCTTTTGCATTGTTCTGCGTTGATGAAAACCCGATTCGTACTGATTGAAACCAGCCATGCCGGCAATGTGGGCGCGGCTGCCCGAGCGCTCAAGACCATGGGCTTCGACGACCTGGTGCTGGTGCGCCCACGCTACAAGAATGTGCTGCGCAAGGAAGAAACCATTCAGCGTGCCAGTGGCGCACTGGATGTGCTGGACAAGGCCCGCGTGGTCGACACCCTGGAGGAAGCCCTGGACGGCATCAGCCATATGTGCGCGACGGCAATGACGCCACGCGACTTCGGCCCGCCTACACGCACTCCGCGCGAGCATTTCGAGTTGCTTCTGAAAGGAGAGCTCGATACGCGCTCTGTGTCTGAAGCGGACGCAGGTCTGACCGATAACCTGCCCACATCCGGTGCGGCCTGTAACCAGAAGGGCGTGGCATTTCTGTTCGGTTGCGAGCGCTTTGGCATGAGCAACGACGATGTCTACCGCTGCGATGTGGCGCTGTCGATTCCGTCCAATCCGCAGTTCGGTTCGCTCAATCTGGGCTCGGCCATTCAGGTCGTTGCCTATGACTGGCGCGTGGCACTGGGTGGTTTTCCCGTGGTGGAGCACACGCCTGAGGCGCATCGCGCCGACATGGCCCAGGTGCAGGGTATGCTGGGCCACTGGGAACAGGCCCTGGCCCATATCGGCTTTCTGGACCCGGCAGCACCCAAGAAGCTCATGCCCAGGCTTAACCAGCTTTTCAACCGCGCGCAGCTGACCCAGGAAGAAATCCATATTCTTCGCGGTGTTGCCAAAGCCATGCTGCAGAGCCAGCCACCAACCCGCTAGACTTCACAAGCTAAACATTCCTCACGTTGTTATTTGATGCTTGATCGCCTGCGCTCCGACATCCAGTGCATTCTTGACCGCGACCCCGCGGCCCGCAGCACCTGGGAGGTCATCACCTGTTATCCGGGGCTGCACGCCATCTGGCTGCAGCGTCCTGCGCACTGGTGCTGGACGCATGGCTTCAAATGGCTGGGACGCTTCATCTCGCACATGGGGCGCTGGTTCACCGGCATTGAAATCCACCCCGGTGCCGTCATTGGTCGCGAGGTCTTCATCGATCACGGCATGGGTGTCGTGATCGGCGAAACCGCCGTGGTGGGCGATGGCTGCACCATCTATCACGGCGTCACCTTGGGCGGTACCTCGCTCTACAAGGGCGCCAAGCGCCACCCTACGCTGGGCAAGAACGTGGTGGTCAGTGCCGGCGCCAAGGTGCTGGGCGGCTTCGAGGTAGGCGATGGTGCCAAGATAGGCAGCAATGCCGTGGTCATCAAGCCCGTGCCTGCAGGTGCCACGGCCGTGGGTATTCCGGCGCGCATCATTCCCAGCAAGACCGGGCATAGCGCCGATGTGACCGAGCATGAGTCGGCACCCAAGGTCGAGGCCAAGGCGCAAACGGCTGCCGTGATTGACGAGGATTGCGGCAAGAGCGGCTTCACCGCCTATGGCGTGACGGCCGAAGTCGACCCCGTAGCCCAGGCCATGCGCTCTCTGTCCGAAGGCGCTGCCGGCCATGAAAAGCAGATTGCACTGCTGTGGGCCGCCATCGAGAAGCTCTCGATTCAAGGCCATGTAAAGGACTGTGTGCCCTGCGAGTCCGAACGACCCGAGGCATTCCAGAAGGACAAGATCGATCAGATTCTGGGCAAGTAAACCCCAGGCGCTTGTCCATGGATCGCTTGATGCTTCTGCTCTGCCAGTGAAAGCCAACGCCTGTCGTTGGCTTTTTTCATGGTGCTTGCCCGTAGTCGATTTGAGGGGCGAAAGCCCTGCCTGTCCGGCCGAGACTGCTTGCCAACTCAAACCCAAGGCAAGCAATGATGAATGTGGAACAGGCCATGCAGCAGCGCCATTCGGTGCGTGCTTTTTTGCCAAGGAGAGTGGATGCGGCGCTGGTCAGGGATTTGCTGGCGCAGGCCGGACTTGCGGCTTCAGGCGGCAACCTCCAGCCCTGGCGCGTGATAGCGCTGACGGGGGACAGCCTTCAGGCCTTGCGCCAGGCCATGCCTGCGGCGACCCCCAACTCTGATCCGGCCCTGGTCTATCCACCTCAGCTGTGGGAGCCCTATCGCAGCCGCCGCTTTGACAATGGCGAGGATCTCTATCGTTCCATAGGCATGGGGCGTGAGGACAGGAGTGGGCGGCTGCTGCAGCTAGCCCGGAACACTCACATGTTTGGCGCACCTGTAGGCGTATTCGTCGCGGTCGAGAACCGCATGTTGCATGCGCAGTGGGTGGATCTGGGAATCTATCTGCAATCGCTGATGCTGCTGGCGACCGGAAAGGGGCTCGCCACCTGCGCCCAGGGCTTCTGGCGCAATTACAGCGATTTTGTGAGCCGGCATCTGGCGCTGCCGCAGGGCTACCAGATCGCTTTTGGCATGGCACTGGGCTATGAGGACAGCGAGGCACCCATCAACCAGTGGCGCTCCACCAGGGCAGAGCCCGGGGAATGGTGCGAGATGCGCGGGTTCGAATGAGCCTTGTCTTGATGCCGGTGCGGGCAGTCGCTTGACGCTTCTTCTTGCGTGGCAAGAAGGCGAGGACGAAGCGCAAGGCATCAAGCCGGGTGCCATGCAGGCAACCCGGCCGCTTCTTCAATGCCGACCGACTACTTCCACAGAGCGCACTTGCTCTCTTCCTTGGTGGTGAAGACCTGGTCGCCGGGCAGGGTCTTGAGCACCTTGAAGTAATCCCAGGCCTTCTTCGATTCGGCCGGTGCCTTGACCTGCAGCAGATACATATCGTGAGCGTAGCGGCCATCGGGGCGGATCACGCCCTTGGCATAGAAGTCCGATAGCGGCGTGGCCTTGAAGCCGGCCATGATCTTGTCGGCATCCGTCGTGCCCAGCTTCTCGGCCAGCTTCAGATACTGCATGGCGGCCGAGTAGTTGGCTGCCTGCAGCGAGGTGGGCATCTTCTTGAACTTGGCAAAGAAGCGATCCGAGAACTTGCGGCTTTCGGGATTCAGGTCCCAATGCCAGCTGTCGGTGAACATCAGGCCTTCCGTGGCTTTGAGGCCCAGGCTGTGGATGTCGGAGCTGAACAGCAGCAGGCCGGCCAGCTTCATGGTCTTGGTCAGGCCGAACTCGCGTGCCGACTTGATGGCATTGATGGTGTCGCCACCTGCATTGGCCAGGCCCAGAATCTGGGCCTTGGAGTTCTGAGCCTGCAGAAGGAAGGAAGAGAAGTCGGCTGTGTTCAGCGGGTGCCTGACGTTGCCCTGCACCTTGCCGCCAGCGGCATTGACCACGCGGGTGGTGTCGGCTTCCAGCGCCTGGCCAAAGGCATAGTCGGCCGTCAGAAAGAACCAGCTCTTGCCGCCCAGCTCCACCACTGCCTTGCCCGTACCCTTGGCCAGCGCCACGGTGTCATAGGCATAGTGCACGAAATAGGGGCTGCACTGGTCGTTGGTCAGGGCCGAAGTGCCCGCGCCGTTGATGATGTAGACCTTTTTCTTCTCATCGGCCACCTTGCCCATGGCCAGACCGGCACTGGAGGTGGTGCCGCCGATCAGCATGTTCATGCCCTGGGTGTCGAACCACTCGCGTGCCTTGCTGGCCGCGATATCGGCCTTGTTCTGGTGGTCGGCCGTCAGTACCTCGATGGGCTTGCCCAGCAGCTTGCCGCCAAAGTCGTCCACGGCCATCTGCACGGCCAGGGCTCCGCCCTTGCCGTCCACATCGGCATAGAGGCCCGACATATCGGTGATGAAGCCGATGCGAATCTTGTCCTGCGCCTGAGCGCCTGCAGCGGTCAGCAGGCATCCCAGTGCCAGCGTCAATGTTCTTGGGGAAAAAGCGGTAGCGGAGCAAACAGAGCGAGGCTTCATCAGAGTCATCTCCTGAGGTGGTGAGTACCCAGTCACTGCGACGGGCAGCCAGCATGGTCGCAGTTGGAGCAGGGCGCGCCATCAGGGCAAGCACCGGGGCGGCTGCGACAAGGTATCCACAGCGACTCGGGAAAATGCCGCAAGCTCCTACACTGCACACCAGCGATTTAGGAAAGTAGAAGAGATGGATATTCGTCAAGCATTGCAGCAGCGTCGTTCGGTGCGCGCTTTTCTGCCGCAGGCCGTGGCTGCTGCCACGGTGCGGGACTTGCTGGAGACCGCAGCACAGGCGCCGTCCGGCGGCAATATGCAGCCCTGGCGTGTGACCGCTGTGGGCGGACAGGCGCTCAAGGATCTGTGCGCCAGGGCCAGGGAGACCGAGGCCGTGCAGCGCCCCGGCCTGTCCTATCCACCCGGTTTGTGGGAACCCTACCGCAGTCGCCGCTTTGAAAACGGCGAAGATCTTTACCGTGCAATCAATATCGGCCGCGAGGACAAGGCAGCACGTCTGGCCCAACTGGCCAAGAACGGCCAGATGTTCGGTGCGCCCGTGGGCATTTTCGTGGCCGTGGAGGAGCGCATGGGCTATGCGCAATGGGTGGATCTGGGCATCTATCTGCAGTCCTTCATGCTGCTGGCCGTGGAGAAAGGTCTGGCCACCTGTGCCCAGGGCTTCTGGCGCATGTACAACGACATGCTGATCGAACAGCTGGCATTGCCGGATGGCTACCAGATTGCCTTTGGCATTGCCCTGGGCTACGAGGATGTCAGCGCGCCCATCAACCAGTGGCGCGCAAGCCGTGCAGCCAGCAATGAATGGCTGGTGCTGCAGGGGCTGGATTGAAGGGCGGATTAGACGCTTGAGGGTCAGGATAGTTAAACAGCTTCAATAGTGCGCAAATTGTGGCAAAACCAGCCTATACTGCGTGCAGCTCCGGGGTGTGCGAAAGCGCTGAGATGCCAGTCGCTGTGAAAACAGTGCAGGCGAACCCGACGAACTTGATCCGGTTCATACCGGCGGAAGAAGAGCGGGACCCTGACGCAGGGCCGATGGATTGACAGGGCAACTGGCGCGAGTGCCAACCCTGAAAGCCATAGGCACAGCAAACCCCAGGCGCCTCGCGCACTGGGGTTTTGTCTTTTCTGGACAGCCGGTGCGTGAAGAACCAGGCCGAAATTGCAGAATTTCGGCGGCACAGGCCGGATACCCCATAGCGGGCCGGGCCCGTGCAGGGCAAGATCAGAGCAGGGCCGCACTCCACGGAGCGTTTGATGCACTTCAACCGCTTTGAGGAGACTGCGATGAACGCCCCTGATTCCATTTTTACGCCTGCTGCAGGTCATGCCCCCAATGCCGCCCGTTTTGCCGAGCTGCTGGCACAGTCGCGCCAGCCGTTTCCCGCATCGACCAAGAGCTATCTGAGTGGCGCGCTGCATCCGCAGCTGCGTGTGCCGGTGCGCGATATTGCGCTCACCAATGGAGAGCAGGTCAGCGTCTACGACACCTCGGGTCCCTATACCGACCCCGCCATACAGATCGACGTGCGCCAGGGCTTGCCCAGCGTGCGAGGTGCCTGGATCGAAGCGCGCGGCGACAGCGAATACTACGTGGGTCGCCTGCGTGTGGCGCTGGACGACGGCGGCAAGCGCGGCGAGGAAGATGCGCGCGTGGACCAGCTGCGCGCCGAGGCGGCCGCGCTGCAGCGCCAGCCGCGCCGTGCCAAATCTGGCCAGAACGTGACCCAGATGCACTATGCCAAGCGCGGCATCATCACGCCCGAGATGGAGTATGTGGCCCTGCGTGAAAACGGTCGCCGTGAATGGATGGCGCAGTATCAGCAGGACGCGGCGCGCGAGCTGCGCCTGGCCGGCAACAGCCTGGGCGCAGCGATCCCGAAGATCATCACACCCGAATTCGTGCGCGACGAAGTGGCGCGCGGCCGCGCCATCATTCCGGCCAATATCAACCACCCTGAAATCGAGCCCATGGCCATCGGCCGCAATTTCAAGGTCAAGATCAACGCCAACATCGGCAACTCGGCCGTGACTTCCAGCATCGAGGAAGAGGTGGAAAAGCTGGTCTGGGCGATTCGCTGGGGTGCGGACAATGTCATGGACCTGTCCACCGGCAGGAACATCCACACCACGCGCGACTGGATTGTGCGCAACTCGCCCGTGCCCATCGGCACCGTGCCCATCTATCAGGCGCTGGAAAAGGTCGGCGGCATTGCCGAGGACCTGACCTGGGAGATCTTCCGCGACACGCTGGTCGAGCAGGCCGAGCAGGGCGTGGACTACTTCACCATCCACGCCGGCGTGCGCCTGGCCTACATCCACCTCACGGCCCAGCGCCGCACCGGCATCGTCTCGCGCGGCGGCTCCATCATGGCCAAGTGGTGCATGGCTCATCACCGCGAGAGCTTCCTCTACGAACATTTCGAGGACATCTGCGACATCATGAAGCAGTATGACGTGAGCTTCTCGTTGGGCGATGGCCTGCGTCCCGGCTGCGCGTCGGATGCCAACGACGATGCCCAGTTTGCCGAGCTGGCCACGCTGGGCGAGCTGACGCAGATCGCCTGGAAGCACGATGTGCAGACCATGATCGAAGGCCCCGGCCATGTGCCCATGCACATGATCCAGCAGAACATGACCGAGCAGCTCAAGCACTGCCACGAGGCGCCGTTCTACACCCTGGGCCCGCTGACCATAGACATCGCCCCCGGCTACGACCACATCGCCAGCGCCATCGGCGCGGCCATGATCGGCTGGTTCGGTACGGCCATGCTGTGCTATGTCACTCCCAAGGAGCATCTGGGTCTGCCCGACCGCGACGACGTCAAGCAGGGCATCATCGCCTACAAGATTGCGGCCCATGCCGCCGATGTCGCCAAGGGCCATCCGGGCGCGCGTTCGCGTGACGATGCGCTCTCCCAGGCGCGCTTCGATTTCCGCTGGCAGGACCAGTTCAACCTGGGACTGGATCCCGATACGGCCCAGGCCTACCACGACGAAACCCTGCCCAAGGACAGCGCCAAGGTGGCCCATTTCTGCTCCATGTGCGGACCCAAGTTCTGCTCCATGAAGATCACCCAGGAAGTGCGCGACTTTGCCAAGCAGCAAGGCGTGAGCGCCGAGAACAGCATTGCCGTAGGCATGCAGGCCAAGGCGGCGGAGTTCAATCAGGCGGGCGGCGATTTCTACATTCCCATCGTCAATGCATCGACCGACACCACGGCACGTTGACCTAAGCTGAAGTCGGGCTGCGGCGCTTGTGCATCAGGCGCTTTCGCCCGTCGCCATGAAAAAAGGCAGGCACGAGGGCCTGCCTTTTTGTTCCGTAGTGGAGCAGAGTCTGAGGCGTTTGGCTTGGCAAGGGGCGCTGGGGATGCCGCCCGTCAGGTCCATCTCGATAAGGCGCAAATATCGCGATGTAAGTTTGTTGCGGGTTGAAACCTGGAGCTGCTGGAACTGCTGCCATAAAAAACGGACAGCTGCCGCGGCTCGCTGTCCGTTGTTCCGATGCGGGGCGTATGCCTCGCGGGTTCAAGTCACCGCCAGTACTGGCATTTGCTTTCCGCCTTGGTGGTCCAGATCTGCTCGGCAGGCAGCTTCTTGATGATCTTGTAGTAGTCCCAGGTGCCCTTGGACTCGGCCGGCGACTTGACCTGCATCAGGTACATATCGTGCACATAGCGGCCGTCTTCACGGATATAGCCCTGGCCGAAGAAGTCGTCGATCTTGGTGCTTTTCAAGGTGGCCATGACCTTGTCGGCATCGAGCGTACCGGCTTTCTCCACGGCCTTGAGGTAGTTCATGGTGGCCGAGTAGTCGGCGGCCTGGATCTCGCTGGGGCGGCGCTGGGTCTTGGCCATGAAGGCGTCGGCAAACTTGCGCGAGCCATCGTTCATGTCCCAGTACCAGGGGGCCGTGAACTGCATGCCTTCGGTGTTCTTCAGGCCCAGGCTGTGGATGTCGCTGAAGAAGACCAGCAGGCCGGCCAGCTTCATGTTCTTGGTGACGCCGAACTCCTTGGCCGCCTTGATGGAGTTGATGGTGTCTCCGCCGGCATTGGCAAGGCCCAGGATCTGCGCCTTGCTGTTCTGGGCCTGCAGCATGAAGCTGGAGAAGTCGCTGGCGTTGAGCGGCGTCTTGACCGAGCCCAGTACCTTGCCGCCACGTGCTTCGATGATCTTGCTGGTGTCGGCTTCCAGTGCATGGCCGAAGGCATAGTCGGCCGTCACAAAGAACCAGTTCTTGCCGCCGGTGTCCACCACGGCTCCGCCCGTGCCCTTGGCCAGGGCCACGGTATCGAAGGCGTAGTGCACGGTATAGGGGCTGCATTGCTCGTTGGTCAGGGCCGAGCTACCCGCGCCATTGTCGATAAAGACCCGCTTTTTCTCCTGCGCGACCTTGGCCATGGCCAGGGCCGTGGCAGAGTTGGTGCCGCCGAACACCAGGCTGATGCCTTGCGTGTCTATCCATTCGCGGGCCTTGCTGGCCGCTATATCGGCCTTGTTCTGGTGGTCGGCCGTCAGCAGCTCGATGGGCTTGCCCAGTACCTTGCCGCCAAAGTCGTCAATCGCCATCTGTATGGCAACGGCACCGTTCTTGCCTTCCACATCGGCATAGAGGCTGGACATGTCGGTGATGAAGCCGATCTTGACTTTTTCCTGTGCCATGACGGGGGCCGCGAAGGCCGCCGTCAGGGCGAGAGCCAGCAGGCAGGCAGAGGGCGCAGACTGGGACAAGCGATGCATGGAGTCTCCTGAAAATTATGAGAAATGTGGAGAGAGCGTGCAGCGTCCGGTCGGCGGGTGGCCGCTGTCGCTGCATCGCAGCAAACATGCTAGGGGCGGCGATTGTGTCTGGCATCGGGGCAAGCACTTGCGGGAAATCCCAAGGGATACACCAGCTTTGATAGCTGCTAGCGCTTGTTGTCCATGGATTTCATATTGATTTATTGCTGAAGTCCATGAATGAAAGGCGCAAAGTGCTTTTATTCTGATAGCGATTGCAGCGAGATACCCGCAGCAGCCATGCCACGTGAGCACCATGAAAAAAGCAGCCCGCAGGCTGCTTTGGTGGATGTTTTGGCAGGGATTGCACCTGGCGCTGCAGGCTATGCAGTGCGCGGCGCGCGAATCGCGGTCTTGGGGCGGAAGGCCTTGCAGATCTCGTCATGGGTTTCGAGATAGGGGCCGCCGATCAGGTCGATGCAGTAGGGCACGGCAGCAAAGATGCCGTTGACCTTGGATTTGCCGTCGGCGTCCTTGAGGCCTTCCAGCGTCTCGGCAATCGCCTTGGGCTGTCCCGGCAGATTGATGATCAGGCTGCTGCCGCGTATCACCGCCACCTGGCGCGAGAGTATGGCCGTGGGCACAAAAGCCAGGCTGATCTGGCGCATCTGCTCGCCAAAGCCCGGCATTTCCTTGTGGGCCACGGCCAAAGTGGCCTCGGGCGTCACATCGCGCAGCGCGGGGCCGGTGCCGCCGGTGGTCAGCACCAGGCTGCAGCCTGCATCGACCAGCTCGATCAGCGCCGCGCTGATGCCGGCCTGCTCGTCGGGAATCAGGCGCGGCTCGAACTGGATGGGGTTCTTGAGCGCGCGGCTCAGCCATTCCTGGAGCGCGGGCAGGCCCTTGTCTTCATAGACGCCGCTGCTGGCGCGGTCGCTGATGGAGACAATGCCGATCTTCACGGCATCGTGAAGATATACGGGCGCATCACTCATCGCCGTCATCCTCGGCGCTCGCACCGGCCTTGCCGGCGCTGGCCAGTTGCTCACGCACCAGCTGGAACAGGTCGCGGTAGGCGCGGCCCTTGCTGACTTCCTTGGGCTCGGCATCGGGGCCGGCGGCAGCGGCCGCTGCGGCGGCTTGCTCCTTGGCCTTGTCGATGTCCTTGCGCGACTGGCGGATCAGCGAGCGCAGTTGCTGCACATCGGTGCCGGGGAAATGCTCCAGCCAGATGGATAGTGCCGCTTCCTCGACGATCAGGCGGTCGCGCCATTGCTCGGCCACCTGCAGCGACATTTTTTCGCTGGCCGAGCCATTGCGCTGCTCGTCCAGTGCCTGCTTGACGGCCGCGACCTGTTCCGGCGTCAGCTTGCGCATGAGCTTGCCGACATATTGCATCTGGCGGCGCTTGCCTTCGAAGTTGGTGATGCGCTTGGCTTCGGTCAGCGCGTCGATCAGTTGGTCGGACAACTGCAGGCGCTTGAAGAGGTCGCTGCGCAGCGTCATCAGCTCCTTGCCCAGATCCTGCAGCGCATCACTTTCGCGCTTGAGGTCGGTCTTGGTGGAGTCGTAAGTGCCTTTGAGTTCGGCCTTCAGCTCAAGGTCCAGCTCGCTGCCTTCGGCAACGAACTTTCCGCGAACAAAATAGCCTTTGGTGGGTTTGCGTGACATGGTAAGGGGGCAATATCGGTGGCAGCGCAGAGGGCGCCGCAGTGGCGGCTATCATATCCGCCGCTATGAAAAAACCTCGCTCCAGCAATACAAGCACTTCCAGTGCACAGGCCCAATCCGCACCGCAAGCCGGTTTCAGCTTCAGCCAAGCCTTTTTCGAGGGGCTGGTGGACCAGGCTTTGCAGCATGCCAAAAAGCTGGGTGCGACGGACGCCGGCGCCGAGGCTTCCGAAGGCTGCGGCCTGTCGGTCAGCGTGCGCAAGGGCCAGCTGGAGACCGTGGAGCGCAACCGCGACAAGTCGCTGGGCGTGACCGTCTATCTGGGCCAGCGCCGGGGCAATGCCAGCACCTCGGACTTCTCCGAAGCCGCCATTAAGCAGACCGTGCAGGCTGCCTATGACATCGCCCGCTTCACCGCAGAAGACCCGTTTGCCCGCCTGCCAGACAGCGCAGATATCGCGCTGCCCGGCACGCACCGCGATCTGGATCTGTTCCATCCATGGGATATCACCAGCGAAGCCGCTGCGGAGATGGCGCTGCGCTGCGAGGAGGCCGCCTTCAAGACCCACCGCCGCGTGAGCAACAGCGAAGGTGCGGGCGTCTCGGCCCAGCAAAGCCATTTCTTCACGGCCCATACCAACGGTTTTCGTGGCGGCTACGCCAGCTCGCGCCACAGCATGTCGGTGGCGCCCATCGCCAAGTTGCCCGGCAAGAATGGCGAGATGCAGCGCGACTACTGGTACAGCTCCATGCGCAATGCTGCCGATCTGGCCTCGCCAGAGGCCGTGGGCCGCTACGCCGCAGAGCGCACACTGAGCCGTCTGGGCAGCCGCAAGATCCCGACCACCGAATGCCCGGTGCTGTTCGAGTCTCCGCTGGCCGCCGGCCTGCTGGGCAGCTTTGTGCAGGCCGTCAGCGGCAGCGCGCTCTATCGCAAGAGCACGTTCTTGCTCGACTCCATGGGCAAGCCCATCTTCCCCAAGCACATCGATGTCGAGGAAGACCCCTTTGTCCTGGGCGGCAAGGGCAGCTCGCCCTTTGACGAAGAGGGCGTGCGCGTGCAGGCTCGCAAGGTGGTCGATGCCGGCCGCGTGGAAGGCTATTTCCTGTCCAGCTACTCGGCGCGCAAGCTGGGCATGAAGACCACGGGCAATGCCGGCGGCTCGCACAATCTGGTCATGACTTCGCGCCGCACCAAGGCGGGCGATGATCTGGATGCCATGCTCAAGAAGCTGGGTACGGGCCTGTTTGTGGTCGAGCTGATGGGCCAGGGCGTGAACTATGTGACCGGCGACTATTCGCGCGGCGCCAGCGGCTTCTGGGTAGAGAACGGCGAGATCGCTTTCCCCGTGGACGAAATCACGATCGCCGGCAACCTCAAGACCATGTTCAAGGGCATAGAGGCCATCGGAGCCGATGCCTATAACTATGGTGCCAAGACCGTGGGCTCCATGCTGATCAATCGCATGAAGGTGGCTGGCAGCTGATCGCTGTCGGTCGCTCCATGAAAAAAGCAGCCCGGTGGCTGCTTTTTTCATTTCTGCATCAGCTTTCGGCTGCGGCCTGAACTATGCAGTGCGAGAGTTTCTCGAAATGCTTGTGGGCGTCGGCACTGAGCTCGATCTGCTTGCGTCTGGCATCCTCGGTATCGGCCAGCAGGATCCAGCCTTTTTGGCGCATGGATTTCAGACGGGTGTGAATCGTGGCCGGAGACCCGAGTTCACGCTGGGCCATCAGATCCCGGACGCAAAGACGCTCCTGGCGCGTGCCGGCATTGGCAATTTGCTCCAGCAGGCGTTCCTCCAGTGGATCCAGTGCGGGCAGCACTGGCAGGTTGCGGATGGTCGCTGCCAGGTGCAGAAAGCGTAAATAGATATCGGCAGACAGGGACTTTGGCATGAGAAGGCAAAAACAGACGACGCGCCGCTAACGAAGAGCGAATAAACGGCACTCATAATACTGTGCAGACAGTGAACAAGCTCGGCGGCAGCGCATGAAGAACATTTGGACGCAATTTTCGGTGGCGGTTATCACGGCTTTGCTGTTCCTGGCGATGCTGGCTCTTAATCAGTGGATTTTCTCCGAACTGGAATTTGTCAGGGGCGTCAACTGGATTTACCTGCCTGCAGGCGCTCGTCTGCTTTGTACCCTGCTTTTTGCGGAGGCGGGCGTGGTCGGGCTTTTTGCCGTGTCATGGCTGGTCTGCAACTTCTACTTTTTTCCGGATGACTGGCTGCGGGCATTTGCGGGCGGCATCATGGCCACGCTTGCTCCTTATGGCACCTATTGCGCAGCTCGCAAATGGATGGGGCTCGGGCGATCTCTCAGTGATCTCACGCCGCGTCGCCTGCTGTGGCTCAGTGTGATCTACGGACTGAGCAATGCCTTGCTGCACCAGGCCTGGTCCGTCGTCATAGGGGATGGTTTTCAGATGGACCAGCTTCTGGTGATGATTCTGGGCGACTTCAGCGGCACTTTGATCGTCCTGTATGTATTCAAGGCCTTGCTCATGCTGCCGATCAAAATGGACCGGTATCTGCTCAAGTAAGACCGTTTGCAGTCCCGGTGTTCGATTTGACCGCTTTCGCAGCCAGCCATGACTGATGGCAAGTCATACTAGGGGGCTTGATCTAGAAAATCCAATATCAGTTGTCAGTGTCATGAGTTCTGCATCCTCACCCACCTCCGGCATGAGCCGTCCGGACTGGCTCAGCGCCATCATCGTCATCGTGGTCTGGGGTCTTAATTTCGTGGTCATGAAGTGGGGGCTGGCCAAGCTCTCGCCCCTGCTGCTGTGCGCGCTGCGCTTTGCCGCGGCATCGCTGCCATTTCTGCTGTTCGTGCGTCCGCCCAAAAATCTTTCCTGGGGTCTGCTGGTCGCCTACGGTCTGGTGCAAGGGGTCGGGCAGTTCGGCCTGCTGTTCACCGGCATGAAGCTGGGCATGCCTGCCGGCATGGCATCCGTGGTGCTGCAGACCCAGGCCTTCATCACCATGCTGCTGGCGGCTGCGTTCTTGCACGAGAAACCGCAGCGCTGGCAATGGCTGGGTCTGCTCATCGCTCTTGCCGGACTGCTGCTGATCGGTGCAGCCCATGGTGAGGGGGCATCGGATATGACGCTGATCGGTTTTGTGCTGACCGTGGGCGCCGCTGCCATGTGGGCCGGCTCGAACCTGCTGACGCGGATGGCGGCCAAGCAAGGCTCGTATGAGCCGGTGTCCTTCATCGTCTGGACCAGCGTCTTCCCCATGCTGCCGCTGCTGTTGCTGTCCCTGTGGGTGGATGGCGCGGATTCGGTGGCTTCGCAGCTGCAGTCCATAGGCTGGAGCGAGCTTGGGGTGATCGCCTATCTGGCTTTTCTGTCCACCTTGCTGGGCTATGGTCTGTGGACGCGGTTGTTGCAGCGCTATGCGGCCAGCACCGTGGCCCCTTTGTCGCTGCTGGTGCCGGTGATCGGTCTGCTGTCGGCCATGCTGCTGCTGGGAGAAGCCCCCAATGGCCTGCAATGGCTGGGTACGCTGGGCGTTCTGCTGGGCATGGTGGTCAACCAGTTTGGCGGCAAATGGCGGCGCTGAGACACCGGCTGGCGATAGTAGGGCACACCGTTGCTCTGCCGCAGCAGCCTGTGACTGCCCAGTAGAGCACTTTGCCAGCGCAGCACAGGCTCGCAAGTCAATAGCGGTTGTCGATCGAAGTTTTTTTGAACACTCGGCCTGAATCACGAATATTGAATCTCGTTTTCGTCATTATTATTGCCGGCATCCAGATAAAAGCATGACTTTTCCATTCCGGATTCGAGCCGGCCTGGGATGCGAATATGCAAAGGAATAATGATGCGAGAGGGAGATATTGGCGCGATGCCTCCTGAGCTGCAGCTGGCCCAGCTGCAGGCCTTGGACAGGGTAATGGCCATGGCTGAATTTGGCTTGGATGGGTCGTTGCACCGTGCCAATGACAACTATCTGCAGCTCATGGGCTTTACGCGTGAGCAGTCTCTGGGCCGCCCACATCGCAGCTTTTGCTCTGCGCGTCTGGCCGACAGTGCCAGGTATCGGGAAATCTGGACGCATCTGTGTGCAGGCAATGCCTACTCCGGAGTGGTGGAGCGACTACGCAGCGATGGCAGCAGTTGCTGGCTGGAGGCTACCTATTCACCGGTGATGGATGCCCAGGGCCGGGTGATGCATATTCTGAAGATCGCTACCGACGTCACGCAGCGGCGCGCCCGGGAGCAGGCGCAGCAGGAGCACCTGTGTCGCTTGTCCCTGGTGGCCGATGCCTCCGATACGGCAGTGGTCATCAGTGATGGAAGCTCACGCATCGTGCATGTCAACGGCGGCTTTACGCGCATGTTCGGCTGGCACTCCGAGGAGGTCGCGGGACGCATGCCGATTGCCCTGCTGGCTCCCCAGGTGTCCGAGGCTTCGGTGAATCTGTACCGTTCGGAGCTGCGCGCCGGCCAGCCCGTGGGGCGCGAGGAAATAGTGGTCGGCAAGAACGGTCAGCGCTACTGGGCCAAGGTCATCAGCAACCCCATCCTCGACGCGGACGGGCACTGGCAATACACGGTGTCGATGCTGACCGATATCACGCGTTCCAAGATGCATGAGGCCTTGCAGCACCGCGTGCTGGAAGCCATGGCACGCGAGCGGCCGCTGGTGGAGGTGCTGGAGATGGTGTGCCTGGAGGTCGAGAGGATTGCTCCGGAGGTGACGGCATCGATTCTCGAGGTGGATGCCCAGGGGCTGCTTCACCCGCTGGCCGGGCCAAGCCTGCCCCAGTCCTATTCGGCGCTGATCGAGGGGCTGGCCATAGGTCCTAACGTGGGTTCGTGCGGCACAGCAGCCTGGCGCAACGCGCCGGTGCTGGTCGACGATATTGCAAAAGACCCGCTGTGGGCGGATTTCAAGCACCTGATCCTGCCGCTGGGGTTCAAAGCCTGCTGGTCCACTCCCATCTGCAACAGCGGTGGAAAGCCGATCGGTACTTTCGCGTTCTATTACCGGGAGCAACTGACCGGGGATGCCTCGGCTTTTCACCAGCAACTGGTGGATGCCTGCATTCATCTCTGCGCCCTGGCGCTGGAGCGTGAGCTGTCGCGCGCGCGCATTCGTCAGCTGGCTTTCTACGACGGCCTGACCGGATTGCCCAATCGAAGTCTGCTGCAGGCCAAGGCCGATCAGGCGATTGCGTCAGCTGCCGGCAATGACGAGCAGTTGGCGGTGCTGTTCATCGATCTGGACCGGTTCAAGCAGGTCAATGACTCTCTGGGTCATCCTGTCGGGGATGAATTGCTGCGCAATGTCGCGACGCGATTACAGCGCGTGCTGCGCAGTTCCGATATTGCCGGGCGTTTGTCGGGTGACGAGTTTGTTGCCGTGCTGCCGCAATGCGATGCGGAGCATGTGGCCAATACCATTGAACGCCTGCAGGAGTTGCTGTCAGAGCCTCTGAATATTGCCGACACCTCGCTGACCATATCCGCCAGCGTGGGCATTGCAATGTTTCCCATGGACGGCAGGGATATGGAGACCCTGGTGCATCGTGCCGACATGGCCATGTACCAGGCCAAGAGCAAGGGGCGCGGCCGTTTCTGTTTCTTCAGCAGCGAAATGAACCGCTTGGCCCAGGAGCGCCTGGCATTGGAGACTGCACTGCGCAAGGCGCTCAAAA
>Ga0209370_1001946_pt1 | contig 16392 bp, 15 predicted proteins | sample AgamicAtPrz_FD_187164 | JGI IMG/M metagenome (GOLD analysis project Ga0209370, IMG submission 187164) | Agave microbial communities from Guanajuato, Mexico - At.P.rz (SPAdes) (version 2) | ecosystem: Host-associated > Plants > Phyllosphere > Phylloplane/Leaf | place: Guanajuato, Mexico... | reverse complement strand
CCCCATGTCCCGATGGCTTATTGCACTTCTATTTGTCGGCGTTACCTCAGCGCACGCGGCGCCTAGCGAGCAGCGTGACGACGACATGGCCCAGTTGCTGGTCAACCGCGGCCTCATCACTCAGTTGCGTGAAGCTCGCCACTCCGTGGCCGAGAAGACGACTGACTTCGTGCGCGAAGCACGTCAGAACGTGGCCGAAAAAACCTCCGATCTGGTGGTGACGGCCATGGGCTTCCTTGGGGTTCCCTATCGCCTGGGCGGCACCAATGCAGAAACCGGCTTCGACTGCAGCGGTTTTGTGCGGGCCATCTACTCCCAGACCATGGGCAAGGTTCTGCCTCGCGTCTCTGCCGAACAGGCCAATGCCACTCAGCAGATCGACCGCAGCGACCTCAAGCCCGGTGATCTGGTGTTCTTCAATACCATGCGCCGCACATTCAGCCATGTGGGTATCTACGTGGGTGATGGCAAATTCATCCACGCACCGCGCACCGGTGCCAGCGTACGTGTGGAAAGCATGCAGACTTCCTACTGGGCTCGCCGCTTCGACGGCGCCCGCCGCGTCGAAGGTGCTGACGCTTCGGCAACCACGGCTGCTGCATATAGCGCCCTGGGTCCATTGCAGCCTTGATTCTGAATCAGAGCTTGCCCAAAACGCCTGCTTTCTGCAGGCGTTTTGTTTTTTTCCTCGGGCCTCGATGTAGCCCATGCCGCCGCATGTTTTCATGCAAGAACCACGCTCGCGCCGACATTCAGAATCGTCCGACAGAGTCGATCTGCCGGGCCGCGTAGAGTCACTTTCGTCAAAGCACCAACAGGGAACAGAATATGTCCATCATCGGAACCATCATCATCGGTCTTATCGTCGGTTTGATTGCACGGGCCATCAAGCCCGGCAATGACAGCATGGGCTGGATCATGACGATTCTTCTCGGTATCGTCGGCTCGTTTGTAGCTACCTATCTGGGCTCGGCCATGGGCTGGTACCAGCCCGGGCAAACCGCAGGCTGGATCGCATCGGTCATTGGGGCCGTGATTCTTTTGTTTATTTATGGCATGGTGCGCGGTAAGGCCAACTAAATCTGAATTCCGACCAAAAGGGGCCGACAAGCCCCTTTTTCTATTTCCGTCATCTCCTTATCGAATATGTGGAAAAAAGACCCGAGCTTCAGAAACCTTAGTGCGACCAGAGCGGAGCGCAAAGACATTGCCCAAGCCGCTGAACGGGCCCGCAAACTACTGAGAAGACGGGCACTCGTCAGCGCTGCCGCCAGTGCCATTCCCATACCCGGTCTGGACTGGGCTGCTGATGCCGCCCTGCTCGCACAACTCTATCCGCGCATCAACCAGGAGTTCGGGTTGACGCCAGAGCAACTCGACCAACTCACGCCAGGAAAGCGCGAGCAAGTCCAGAAAGCCATCGCCATGGTTGGCTCCGTGCTGATCGGCAAGTTCATCACCCGCGACGTAGTGCTGCGCCTCGGCAAAGCAATGGGTTTGCGCATGAGCACCAAGCAGGCCGCCAGATATGTGCCGCTACTGGGCCAGCTCGCAGCTGCATCCATAGGCTACGCGACTCTGCGCTATCTGGGCGAGCGCCATATTCAGGACTGTATGCGGGTGGTGGAAGAAGCCGAGCTGGACATTCCGGGCCGCTGGCTGGACACCCGAAATCTGCTGCAACGCAATAGCGATCTGGTGCGCAATTGGCAGCAGGATCGCGGTCCCTGGCAGCGAGACCGTGATGACTGAGACAGCAACCTCCTCACCGACAATGCACCCATGAACGACAGCAGCCTCCAAGCCCATCGTTACTGGCTCATGAAGAACGAGCCTGACGAGTACTCCATCGACCATGCTCTGGCGTCCCCCGAGCAGACCATTGCCTGGAATGGCGTGCGCAATTACCAGGCACGCAATTTCATGCGTGACGATATGCAGGTGGGTGACGGTGTGCTGTACTGGCATTCCAGTTGCGCCGAACCCGGGATTTACGGCATTGCCCGCATTGCCGGCAATCTGCGTGTGGACCCTTCACAGTTCGACCCTGCAGACCCCTATTACGATCCCAAGTCCCAAACCGACAAACCGCGCTGGCTTATGCTGGATGTGCAGGCCTTGAAAAAGATCCGCCCCCTGCTGATGCCAGAGCTGCGCGAGCAACCTCAACTGGCGCAGATGCGCGTGCTGCAAAAAGGCAATCGTCTCTCCATTACCCCGGTGACCGAAGCCGAATGGCAATGCATTCAGTCTCTGCTGCAAGGGAGTTGAGGCTGAGCATGTGCATGCTCTTCCAGTCATAGCAAGCTGTGCTGATACCGCCTTGAATTTAATGAGATTTTCATCATAAGCAACCTCGACAGTAACAAAAGCCGATAATGCTGGCTTTTCGCTGCTGCCCGACCCGAGGTTCAGCGGAACCCAAGAACGGCGCCCTGCTTCGGGGTGTGCCCAAACCATTGACAACACGGTGGCTGCCAGCCGGGGACTCGTCGCCCGCTGCCTTGCCACGCGCAGGCCGGCACAGGTTTTGTGCCGGCTCTCTTGTTCTTGTAGAAGATGACTGCACTGACCGATCACCCAGCCCAGGCGGCCTCGCCCCCTGCTCCTGCCGGCCTGCAAAAGACTCTGCTGCTATGGCATGTGGTCATCATCGGCCTGGCCTATATCCAGCCGATGACATTGCTGGACACTTTCGGCATGGTCTCGCGAGATTCGATGCAGCATGTGCCCACCTCCTACTTTGTTGCCTTGCTGGCCGTGCTGCTGACCTCGCTGAGCTACGGCCACATGATCCGGCGCTACCCCTCCTCGGGCTCGGCTTATACCTATGCGCAAAAGGCCATTCACCCCAACGTGGGCTTCATGGTGGGCTGGTCGTCGTTGCTGGACTATCTGCTCTCGCCCATGGTCAATATCCTGCTGGCCAAGATCTATCTGACATCCATGTTCCCCGAGGTCAACCACTGGGTCTGGATCGTCGGCCTGACCGCGCTGATGGTTTGCGTGAACCTGCGCGGCATTCGCTTCGTCGCCCATTTCAATGGCTTGATCGTCTTCTTCCAGCTGCTCGTCATCGCCGTCTTCACCTGCATGGTCTGGCGCGATCTGCATGCGGGCCGCAATGCCCTGGGTGCGATTGCCGGGCATGGCGGCTTGGGCCTGTGGACGCTGTCGCCCTTCTGGAGCGCCCAGGCCGAGATCGGTGCGTTGATTACGGGAGCCACCATTCTCTGTTTTTCGTTCACAGGCTTTGACTCGCTGAGTTCACTGGCCGAAGAGACCCACGACACCCGAAGCACCCTGCCCAAGGCCATTTTTCTGACGGCGCTTATTTCCGGCCTGATCTTCATCGTGACCACGTATTTCCTGCAGCTCTATTTCCCTGGCGACCCCGGTCAGTACTTCGAGGCCGTGGACGAAACCCAGCCCGAGATACTCTATCTGGTGGGCGGTGCGCTGTTCAAGTCAGTAGTGCTGTCCTTTGCCATCGTCACCGTCATGGCCTCCGGCATCGCGGCTCACGCTGGTGTATCGCGCCTGATGTATGTGATGGGCCGCGACGGCGTGATCCACCAGCGCTTCTTCGGCCACATCAGCCCCAGGTCCTTCACGCCTTCCTACAACATTCTGCTGGTGGGCGCGGTGGCGCTGACCGCTGGCTTTCTGAGTCTGGAATATGTGGTCGCCCTGATCAGCTTCGGCGCGCTGACGGCTTTCAGTTTTGTCAATCTGTCGGTGCTGGCCGAATATATGTGGCGCCAGGGCCGCTGGCACAGACCGGGCGACCTGCTGCGCTATCTTGTCACCCCGGTGCTGGGCTTCATGAGCGTAGGCGCCATGTGGCTGGAGGTGGAGCCAAGCTCGCTGAGCTCGGGCCTCATCTGGGGCAGCATCGGCCTTGCCTATCTGGCCATCATCACCAGTGGCTTTCGCAAGACCCCGCCCCACTACGACGACTCGGCAGACTGATCCGCCGAGCTGCATTTCCGGGTGACGTGGCGTATTTCCCACAGGACAATCTCGCTACGCCCTCTAACATCCTTGAATCAGAGTCTGATTGACGGCCATGCCAAGGAGTTTGAGATTGCGCTGGAGCACCCCGTTCATGCTGGCCTGGCGCCGTGCCAAGACCACTTTTCCATCGCGAGCCAGGCTGGCCCTGCGTGATGCGATTGCCGCCGCACTGGCCAGCATGCTGGCCTGGGTCATCGCCCAGCAGCTTTGGGGCCACCCCAAGCCCGCCTTCGCCGTGGTTACCGCCGTGATCTGCCTCGCCCCTGGACTGCCCAGCCATCTGAAACAGGCGCGCAGTCTGCTCATAGGCTGCACACTGGGAATCGTGATCGGCGATCTGCTGTGGCAGTTGCCCGAGCAGCATCTGTTGCTGCGCATGAGTCTGGGCGCATTTCTCTCCATCCTGCTCGGTGCCATCATCGGCCCCGCACCCGTGGTGCCGATTCAAGCAGGGGTCTCGGTGATTCTGGTGCTGGTGCTCGGCCCCAGCATGGCGGGCGGAGCCCGTCTGCTGGACGTCACGGTCGGCGCTGCGGTCGGGCTTATCTTCAGCCAGGTGCTGCTGACCTCCAACCCCATCAAGGATATGGGCCGGGCCGCCTCGATCTTTCTCAAACAGCTTGCCAACGGTCTGGATCTGATCCTCGGGGCCTGCCAGCAGCAAAAAGCCGATGCAGCCGAAACTGCTCTCGGCCAGCTATCACTGGCCCATGAATCGCTGGCCGCCCTGCGCGCCGCCGTAGGCCAGGCCCATTCCTCGCGCCGCTGGACCCTGCGCGGACGGCTCAATGCAGAGCGACTGGCTTTTGTCACCCGTCGCTATGACCGACACGCCGTGCGCGTCTATGCCACGGCTCTGCTGCTGGCCGAAAGTCTGAATCGTGCCACCGCCCACACCGGGATGCCACCGCCTGCGGCAATAGCGGAATACTGTCGCTGGCTGACGCATGCCTGTCTGGATCTGGCCAACCAGCCAACCGTGGTCGCACTCAGGGCCGATGATCCACTTGCGACCATGGACAGCTGCCCTGCATCACCTGCACCAACGGAAGTACTGCAGCCCGAATGGCTGCTGGTGCATGAGAACGCCCGGCAACTGGAGCGTGCGTTGCGCGCCCTTATCGGCTCGCGCGATGCGTGAAAAACATTCACCCAAACGCATACCTATCAATCGCAAGTGGCTCTCAAATCAGAAGTTTGCCCCATCGCGCTTGTAAACCGTGCGCCCTTCCTTAATGGTCTCCAGCACCTGGAGGCTGGCAAGCTGATGAGGCTCCACAGTCAGCGGGTTGCCCGAAAGCACGACCAGATCGGCCAGCTTGCCGACCTCGATGGAGCCCTTTCGGTCTTCCTCGAAATGCTGGTAGGCCGACCAGATGGTCTGCGCCTTGAGCGCCACCCAGGGCGAGACGCGATGCTCGGGCCCCAGCACGCGGCCCGAGCGCGTGGTTCGATTGACCGTGGCATCGAGCACACGCATCGACGACGGCAGAGCGACAGGCGCATCGTGGTGAGAGGTGAACACCATGCCCTCGGCCAGCACCCAGCCTGTCGGCGAGATGTTCTGCGCGCGAGGATCGCCGAGCACCGAATCATGGTGCCAATCGCCCCAGTAAAAGGTATGCATGGGAAACAGCGACGGGAAAATGCCCAGCTCCTTGAGCTGGCTCACTTGGTCGCGCCGCAGCGTCTGTCCATGGATCAGCACCGGGCGCACGGCACGCACCTGCTCCACGGAGCCGCTGGCACGCACGGCAGCGATGAACTGGTCGATCGCCGCGTCGCCGTTGCCATGTACCAGAATCTGCCAGCCGTTGTGGATGGCCCTGGCCACCTGCTCGTTGGCCCTGGCATCGCTGAGCACCCCATAGCCACGGTAGCCAGCCTGCTGGCCATCTGGCGGCAACAGATAGGGCTCGGTCAGCCAGGCTGTCTTGCCCTGGGGCGAGCCATCGAGCGTGAGCTTGACACCGCCAATGCGAAAGCGATTGGTATAGTTCCGGCTGAACTTGAGCTTGTTGGCCAGCGCGCCATCACCCAACTGCAATATGTCTGGATAGGACACCACGTCGATGACCAGCCGACGCGACTCGGCAGCCGCCATGGCCGAGGCGATCGCGCCTGAGTCGGAGCGCCCGTCCTGCACAGTGGTGTAGCCGAACTCCAGATAGAGCTGCTGGGCTTTTTCCAGCCAGTCCATGGACTGCTCCAGAGTGAGTTTGGGCATGATCCGGCCCAGGGTGTGGAAGAAGGCGTTCTCCTCCAGCACCCCGTTGGGCACCGGGCTGCCGGCCCGACGACGAATCACTCCGCCTTCGGGGTTGGGTGTGCCCGGACCAATGCCGGCACGGGCCAGGGCCGCGGAATTGAGTGCGCCGAAATGCCCTGACTGATGAATCACGGCAATCGGCAAATCACGCGAAACGGCATCGAGGTCGTCGCGTATGGGATGACGCCGCTCCTGGAGCTGGGAATCGTCATAGCCAAAACCGAGCACGATGCCCAGTTGTTTGACCTCGGGCGAGGACTGGATGTACTCGCGCAGCGTCTGCTGCAAGTCGGCGATAGAGGCATTGCCGCCGTCGGGCGGAGGCAGCAGATTGGCCGAAATGGCCTGCAGTCCCACGCCGCCGATATGGCTGTGCGGATCCACAAAGCCCGGAATCAGCGTGCGCCCCTGCAAGTCCAGCATGCGCGTGGCCGGACCGCGCAAGGCCTCCAGCTCCGGCAGTGAGCCGATGGCAGCAATCACTCCGGCATTCACCGCCACAGCTTCCACCTGGGGCTGGGCGTCGTTCATGGTGAGAATCGGGCCGCCGTAATAGATCAGCTCGGCGGGCTTGACCACCGTCTTGGTACGACGCGAAGCACAGCCCGCGAGCCAGGGCGTTGATGACAATGCCGTCAGCGAAGCTGCGGTGGCGAGAAACTGGCGCTTTTGCATCATGAACCTCCACAAGACTGCAGCCTAACCGCAGTTCAGACTCGAATCATGCTTGGGCTGGCAATTGAGCCCTCTGCGCCAGCTCAAAACAACGCACCAAATAGAGCTACAGCACTTTCCCACCAAGAACTGCAAGCTCACGAATACAGAGCATCACTCCCAAATCTCAGGCCCTGAGGCTGCTCCAGCAACGGCCCACTCCCAGCGCCAGCAACCAGCCCAGTACGCACATGCTGCCCGTCACCATCCACGTAAACTGCCAACCGCCCATCTGCATGGCCACGGCCGCCACCAGCGGCGGCCCCACAAACTGCCCAACGCAAGACCATTGCTGCATGAAACCCACGGTGGTTGACACCGTGGCCTGGCTGGGCGCCAGATGCATGGCCGTTGTGAACAAGGTGGCCGGTATCAGGCCGCCCGTCGCTGAGAACAGTGCCACGGCCACGAAGCGCAGCCACAGCGCTGCCAAGGGCTCGCCGCCGATCTGCACATAGGCCAGCAGCGCCGTCAGCCCCATCAGCACATAGCCGGTCTGCAGGCAGCGCGCGGGACTCCAGCCCCGATGCAACAACCTGCCTGCGGCCACATTGCCCAGCATATTGCTGGCGGCGACCACGGCAGTCAGCAGGCCGGCCAGCTTGGCACTAAGTCCGGCCTCAGAATAGAGCGTGGGCAGAAAGCCGACAATGCCCATCCACTGACCCGAATACACCATAAAGCCCAGCGACACCAGCCAGGGGCCGGGGCTGCGCAATGTGAGCGCCAGACGCGGACGCCATCCTTCATCGGCAGTGGCTGCTACCGCTGCAGTGGCATCCGCAGGCACCATGCGCCAAACGGCATAGGCAGCCAAGGCGGAGGTACAACCCAGCGCAAGCCACCAGGCCTGCCAACTGGTCGCCTGCAGCACCCAAGGCCCAAGCAGCAAGCCCATGGCGCTGCCAATGGGCATATAAGAGCCCCACCAGCCCATTCGCGCGCCCAGCTCTGACGGCTTGACGCTGCGACGAATCAGCCCTGGAGCAGGCATAGCGACCAGCAAGAATCCCAGACCTTCCAGAGCGCGCAGCGCCAGCAACCAGGCAAAGCCCGTGGCCGCAGCGCCCACCATGCTGGACAGCGCCATCAACAGCAGCCCCATCAGCAAGCTGCGACGCAGACCCCATTTGTCGGCGCCCAGGCCCACCACCAGGCCCAGCACCATGCCCGCCACCTGAACGGTGGAGAGCAGAAATCCGGCCTGCACCAGGGACACGCCCAGTTGCTGCTGCAGCAGAGGCACGGCGGGCGGCAGCTTGCCCACATGCAGCGAGGCACTGACGCCCGCTGCGACGATGATCCATGAGGGGTTCAGACCCCGACTAGTCACAGGCTCCACCACGTTGTCTCTTCTTCTCGGCTAGGTGATATGTCAACTATCTAGCATATGGCAAAAAGTGAAACCGCTTGACAAGCTTGGCAGCAAGCGCGGCCGGAGCATGCCACTCTCGCCCTGATCGCGTAAAAATTGTGCAAACTCGCTTTCATGGCCGACGACTCCGTTTGAAAGAACTCCATGCGCTCTTCGCTTGATTTCAGCTCCTGGACCTCCTTGCTCTCCACTGTGCTGGGCCTGTTGCTGGTGACCTGCCTGATGATGGGCATTCGCCTGTTGTTCATGCAGACCGTGCAAAAACGACGCGAGCGTGAGAACCGGCAGATCAACGAACGACTCAAGACCTTGATCGCCGCCTACAAAACGTTGGGCAGCTCGTTCACCGGCACGCTGAGCGTGAGCCCTCTGCATCTGCGCGAGCTCAGGCAAAACGATGAGACGCCGCCGCAACCGCCAGCCGGAGCTAGCCTGAACGAGCGCCGGCGTCGTATCCGGGATGCCGTGGAAGCCGCGCTGTCCGACATCATCCTGCTGGGTACCGAGGAGCAGGTGGAACTGGCGGCCCGGGCCGCCCGGGATATGGTGGCCGGTCGACCTATCGAGACCGCCGCGCTGGTCACCTCGCTGCGCGGCTTTATCCGCGACGCTCTGGATCTTGAACCCATTCCCTCGCATCTCCAGATACCGTCCCAGGGCCCGGCAAGGCCGAATACCGGGGGAGCCGGAGGGAATCGCAAGGCCGGTGAAGCTCAGGGTTCGGGCGGTCGCAGTGGCGCAGGCGCTCAGGGCACAGGCACAGGCACAGGCATGGGAGTGGGAGGCCTGGGGCTGGGCGCCGGACTGGGTTCAGGTCTGAGCACTGGTACGGGCAGCGAGGATCTCACGGACCGTCGCTCATGACACCGCCTCGCCCAAGCCTCAGGCGCCCTTCTTGCTCAGAGAATGTCCAGCGGCTGCTTGAAGCGCGGCGGAGGCGAGGCAGCATCGATCAGCGCCAGCTCCTCCGGGCCGAGCTTGAGCTGCAGTGCACGGGCGTTGTCTCGGATATGGTCTTCGGAGCCGCTCTCGGGAATCGCCAGCACTTTGCCGCTGCGCAGAGCCCAGGCCAGAGCCACCACACTGGCACCGACACCATGGCGATCACCGATTTCAGCCAGCAGGCTGTGCTCAATCAGCTCTCCATGTCCTAGCGGGCAATAAGCCATCACGGTCACGCCATTCTTCTGGCACCAGGGCAGCAAGTCATATTCGATGCCGCGGCTGAAAACGTTGTAGAGCACCTGATTGACCACGCAGTTGCGTCCGCCCGGAACTTGCCACAGCTCCTGCATATCGTCAGTGTCGAAGTTGGAAACGCCCCAATGACGAATCTTGCCCTGCGTCTTCAGGTCCTCAAACGCGGCTACCGTCTCGGCCAGCGGCGTATTTCCGCGCCAGTGGAGCAGATAGAGGTCGATACAGTCCACTCCCAGCTTATGGGCGCTGGCCTCGAACGCACGCACCACTCCCTTGCGGCTGGCATGTATGGGTAGCACCTTGCTGACCAGAAAAGGCCGGGACCGACTTGGCGGCCAGTCACGCAGCACATCGCCAATCAGTTCTTCGGAAAGGCCGTCGCCATACATCTCGGCGGTGTCGATCACGCTCAAGCCGATTTGCAATCCGGTGAGCAAGGCCGCTTTCTCCTCGTCCCAGCTACGCCGCCCCTGGCCAAGGTGCCAGCTGCCCATGCCCAGATTGGCATGTCCCTGTAAGAAAGATATGGCACTGTGCATATGATCGATCTCCATGAAAAATCTTTAAAACATGCTTTTTGTCCGATATTACTGACGCTTTGAGCTATCGATCCTGCTAATTTTGTCAGCTCAGTTTGAGCCGCGTTATGCTTCGCGTGCGAATCAACGACTGATGATTCGAATGCGTATGTGAAATCAATTTCGCTATTACCAATAGCAATCCTCAATAAATTCATAACACGGGAGTTCATTGAATGTTCAAGTCCATCGCGGCCGCCGTTCTCGGCCTGTCACTTTCTCTGGGCGTCTGGGCCAAGACCGAAGCCACTCAGGAGTTACCGCCTGAAATCAAGGCCCTGCACTGGCAGGAAAGCGGCAAGGGAGAAATCGCTGACAAGGCCAGCGTCAAGATTCCATCGGGCTATGCCTTTCTCGGCGAGGCCGACACCTCCAAGCTGTTGCAGGCATTTGGCAACCCACCCAGCAGCGATCACTTTCTGATAGCCCCCAAATCGCTGGACTGGTTTGCCGTGTTTTCGTATGACGACACTGGCTACGTGAAGGACGACGAAAAAATCGATGCCGACGACTTGCTCAAATCCATGCAGTCAGGCGACAAGGCCGGCAACGAACAACGCAAGAAGCTGGGTCTTGAAGCGCTCTACACCGATGGCTGGCAGGTTCCCCCACATTACGACACAGCCACCAAGCGACTGGAGTGGGGCCTGCGTCTGCGCGGTGAAACAGGTGAAAAAAATGTCAACTACACCTCGCGCATTCTGGGCCGAAGCGGCGTGATGACTGCCACCCTGGTCTCCGACACCGCCACACTGGCCCAGAACACCGATGAATTCAAGAAGGTACTCGCCGGCTTCGACTACAACAGCGGCCAGACCTATGCCGAGTTCAAGAACGGTGACAAGGTCGCAGCCATCGGCCTGGGTGCACTGGTGCTCGGCGGCGCTGCCGCAGTGGCCACAAAGAAAGGCCTGTGGGGTGCGATTGCAGGCTTTCTGGCTGCAGGCTGGAAAATCATTGCAGCCGCAGCGGTCGCGCTGTTCGCAGGCATAGGCAAATTGTTTGGCCGCAAGAAAGCCGCAGAATAAGACAGTCGGTCGGTCGCGGCTTCAACCCCTGTAACCCCGCCCCGCGCATCGCTAAGATCGCGGGGTTTGTCTTGTCCCGAAAGCCGTCTTGTACTTCACGATCTCCACGCAGCTGCAGGTAGTTCTGGCCATTGTCCTGTTCTATCTATATGACGCGGCCTTGCTGCTCAAGCCAGAAGAGGGTTTGCTGCGCCCGCTACGCTCGGGATGGCAGGCACAGTTGGCCAGCCGGGGCTTCGAGCTGCGTCAGAACCGCCTGCTATGGCTGCCTGTTTTTGCACTACACCAGCCCGTCTACCGGCAGCGCTGGAGCGCCACGCGGATTCATCTGCCCGGTGACGCGGCATTTTCAAAGGCAGTGGAGGCACATGCGCGCAGCTTCAAAGCGTTTGCGCTGCCGCTGTATCTGCTGGCTGCACTGCTGTTTCTCTGTCTTCCCGCTGCCTTGCTGGTGCTGCATTCCGAACTGCTGCAGCTGATCGCACTCGCGCTGATCTACCTAAGCACGGCCTGCCTGAGCTGGCTGGCCCTGCGCCACGGCAAGCAGGGCCACAGCAATCGGGCCTTCGCGCGCTCTACGGCGTTTCAGATTTTGCTGTGCCCGCCATTTGCCCTCAATGTGGTGCGCAAGCTTTCGCTGTCCTACGAGACTGAAGCCGATTTGCTGCAGGCGGCGCAGGCCCTCATAAGCGCCGCACAGTGGCAGGACCTTGCAACACAGGTTCAGCAGCTGATGCAGCGCGAAATGGATGAAATTGCCGAGCTGCCTGAATATGCGCCAACGCTTGCGCAGATGCAGCAGGCGCTGCGGGTGCTGGAGCAAAACAGCGCCCGCAGCTGAACACGCCGTCAGACTGCCTCACAATAGCGGCTTCCATCACAGCGACCATCGCGAGCACACCATGGCCTTTGCCGACAACCTCAAGCAACTTCCCTCCATCGCCCATGTCGCCGAGCTACAGCTGATCGACTCCGACGGCAAGCTTGCCGCAAGCATTCCGAATGCGCCTGGAAAGGCCGGCTCTGTCACGGTCTACAACGCCCTCTACGCAAAACACGGCAGCATCAATGTCGCCGCCGCCGAAGAGGGGCTGCTGCTGTTTGCAGAGCACACCGAAGACGCCAAGGCACGCCCCGGCGCTCACCCCAATATCGATCGACTGCTGGAGGTGATTGCAAGCGGCAAGGGTTATGCCGTAACGGTGATTGCAGCCTGAGCGTCTTCAGGCCCTTTCCCGGTTAGAAAGGCTTGACCTTCTTGCCTTGCTTTCTAGCGCCTGAGGCAGAAGGTATTCGGGGTCCGCACGCTGAACGCGGTTGCGCCCGGCGCTCTTGCCTCGATAAAGAGCAGCATCGGCCTGCTGCAGCGTGATGTCAAATGCCTGAGAAGTGATGAACGGATTGGAAACACCAATCGTCGCCGTGCAAGTGACAGAGCCGTGCAGGCTGATGCCAGGTATCGCGATTTCCGCAATCGCCGCACGTATTCTTTCGGCCAGTTGCAGAACTTCATCCCCCTTCAGGCCAGGGCAAAGAACCAGAAACTCCTCGCCGCCCAGACGACATTTCAGATCACTCCTGCGCGTGCTTTGCTGAATCGCTTCTGCCACGCGACACAGCACGTTGTCGCCAAACTGGTGCCCATAGTTGTCGTTGATGCGCTTGAAATGGTCAATGTCCACAATCAAGAGGTGGACCGGAGCGGCTTTCCTGACTGCAAAATGCGCCTCCAGCCCATCTAGCAAACCACGACGATTGAGTAGCTTGGTCAGCGGATCCTGCGCTGCCATGCTGCCGAGCTCGTCCGTCAAACGGCGCAACGCCAGCCAGACAGCGCCTGGCGGAATCACCGTACCGAGGAAGGACATATAGATATAGAACACCATCTGGAAACGGCTGTTCATGTCCAAAGCCTGCAATCCCCCCTTCAGGATCAGCATGAACTTCATGGCATTGAGAACACATATGCCCGCGATCAGGATGGCAAACACCACCATCTCCACGGCCATATTCCTGGCAAAGCTGCGCGTTCCCCAAAGCAAAGTGATCGTCATGCAGAGAAACAGCAAAGTGCATGCCGCAGCCAACATGGCCTGGCGAGCCTCCAGACCAAGCGTAGACTGCACCAGCACCTGAGCCGCGCTGTAGGCCAGTGCCAAAATCAGCAACGGACGCCAGACCGGCGTCGGCCGATTGAAAAACCGCATCGCGCCCACGACATACACTACCGGCGCGCAAAGCGTCAGCGTGTGATTGACGAGGCTCATCACACTCCAGCCAGGCTTGCCGCCCAGCAACTGCAATATATAGGCACAACCAAGCAGCAGATTGCCCAGCGCAAAGACCTCCATGCCCATTTTTCTGCCGGGCAGCCTGCGACTGATCAGCATGAACAGCACGCAAAAACACAACAGATGCACGCAGAGCATGCCAAGGATGACGGTCGCAACCATGAAATCGCTCATATCCGATAAAGCTAGGCGCCGTTTGGCCCAGGCAATGAGAACAGCCGGACCTGCGGATCAACAAAGCAGGTCTGGTCCAGGCTTTACTCATGCCGTCCTCCCCACTCTCAAGTGTTGGCAACTCTAATGCCTTGCGCCGAGCCGATAATGTCAACGCCGGTCAGGGCCTGCCGGCGAATCTGAGCGAAGCCTGGCGCACCACCTCCGGCAACTGCTGCACCCGGGCATAACTCTCGCGCAGCCAGCTCGCATCGTTGCCGCCCTGCAGCACCTGGGTCAGCTCCTGCAAAGCGCTCTTGCCGGATGCCGGCGCATGACCGGTGATGCGCCCCAGCGTCTGCTCGATATGCTCGCGCAGCGGCAGTTGCTCGCTGGTGGCCGGGTCCACATAGGTGCCGTCCAGACCAAAGCGGCAGGCCTGGAAGCGGTTATAGGTATAGACCAGATAGTCGTCTTCGCTGGGTTCGAAGGGCTGCTCGCTGAGGAACCAGGCGCCCAGTGCCTGAACATAGGCCGCCAGTTGCGCCGCGCGATGAATGGACAGCGGCGTATCGAAGACACGAACTTCCACAGTGCCGAACTCGGGCTTGGGACGGATATCCCAGTAAAAGTCCTTCATGCTGTGAATCACGCCCGTGGCAGCCATCTTGACAAAATAGCGCTCGAAGTCTTCCCAGTGCAAGGCAAATGGCGCACGCCCCGAGAGCGGAAATGCGAACACCGAGTTCAGACGCGCGGAGTCAAACGCCGTGTCCTGCCCCTGCACAAAGGGACTGGATGCGGACAGCGCAATGAAATGCGGGATATAGCGCGAGAGCCGGTGCAGCATCATCAGCGCATCATCGGCACTGGGACAGCCCACATGCACATGCTGGCCGAAGATGGTGAACTGCTTGGTCAGATAGCCGTACAGCGCCGTCAGTTCCTTGAAGCGCGGTTTGTCATAAATGCGCTGCTGGTGCCATTGCTGAAACGGGTGCGTACCGCCGCCGGCCAGCGCGATATTGAGCCGGTCAGCCGCCTTGACCAGGGCATCGCGCGTGACCGCCAACTGCCCATACGCGTCCTGTGCATCGCTACAAATGCCGGTCGAGATTTCGATCATGCTGGCCGTCACCTCGGGAACGATGGAGCCCGGGACCTTGGCGTTCTTGAGCAGAGCCAGCATATCGGGCGCATAAGGCGTCATATCGTAGTGATGGGTGTTGAGCAGCTGCAGCTCCAGCTCCACGCCCAGCGTCAACGCCTGAGATGGCGCGAATTCGCCCAGACCATCGGTCGCTGCCGATTGAATGTGTTCGACTTCATGCGTCATGACGCCTCTCCCCTCTTTGCAAGGCTGCGCGGCCCACGCCGCGATGAGCATCGCCGCTGCGCCACAGCGCCGTGGCAGCCAGCAGCACACCCAGTACCTCACACAAGGCAATCATGGGCAAGGCAATGGCCGCGAGCTGCTGGGCCACGCTGGCATTGAAAGCAGTCCACTGCGACACCAGAGCAGAAACCATAAGCAGGGCCACACCCGAGAGCGCAAACTGTCCGCAGGCCACGGGCCACTGTCTGCGCCAGCCTATGGCCGTACCGTGCCCCAATAGCAAAACTGCAGAAAATTTGCCAACTGCCCTTGCCAGTACGGCGCTAGCCACTACCGAAACAAGAGCGAACGACATGCCGACCTGGGCTGCCATACTGGCAACCAGTACAAACATCAGCAGATTGAGCATGGCATTGGCCGCCTGAAAGGCCTGGGGCCAGATCAATGGCATGGGACTGAGATTGCGCAGCATCAGCCCCGCTACCATAAAGCCCAGCGCGGCCGAACCACCCCATTGCTCTGCCAGCAGACAGACCGCAGTCATTGCCGCGAGCAGATAGAAGGCCGTGCTGTCGCTGCGCGATGACTGCCAACGCAACACCGGCCAAAAAGCGGCCGTGACCAGCAAGGCCCAGAACAGGGTCAGCAGCAGGCTGAGCAACAAACGCCCCAGTCCCGCAGCCGAGAACTGCAGGCCGCCGCCCGCCGCTGCTGCGGCAGGAACAAATACTACCGTCAGCACCAGCGCCCCCAGCAGCGCCAGCAAGGTGCTGATGGTTGCCAGCAGCAGACTGCGATCCGTCACGGCACCGCTGGCACGCAAATCATCGGCAATGCGCAGCAGTACGGCCGGCGATGCTGCCATGGATATCACGCCGACGGCCAGCGCCACGGCCCAGCCCCAACCCAGCGCCAACAAGGCGGCGGTCACCACCACCAGAGTCAACAACGACTCGCCCAGGCTTTGCAGCAGCAGCCAGGGCTGACGCAGCAGCCAGGGAAGGGAAACCTGAGATGCAGCCAGCAACAGGCTCGCACCCACGGCCAGCTCCAACAACAGCGCCGAACTGCCCTGCAGAGGCCAGGGCAGGTCACCAAACCCCACCCAGCCGGCCACCAGGCCGACCATGGTGTAGCCCAGCATGCGTGGATAGCCGGTAAAGCGATGAACCAGATGACCGAGCAAGGCGGCGGCCGAAACCAGCACGCACCAGCTCAGCAGCGGTGGAAAGCCGGCAGGCCAGATGCCCGCCTCCAGATTGCCGAACGGCATATAGCGCCCTCCTGTATCAAGACCCGGACAGTGCAACAAGTCGCGTCACCAGGGTTGGTGCAGGCAGCGTTGCGAAAGAGATGCGGTCAGCGCCGCGTGAAATCCCGGCCATGCGCCGGAATGCAACACCTGCTATTGCGCAACCAACTCTTCACCCA
>Ga0209370_1001945_pt1 | contig 16396 bp, 12 predicted proteins | sample AgamicAtPrz_FD_187164 | JGI IMG/M metagenome (GOLD analysis project Ga0209370, IMG submission 187164) | Agave microbial communities from Guanajuato, Mexico - At.P.rz (SPAdes) (version 2) | ecosystem: Host-associated > Plants > Phyllosphere > Phylloplane/Leaf | place: Guanajuato, Mexico... | reverse complement strand
CGGACAGAACATGCGACGCTGGTGAACTGCAAGCTTGTTCCTGCGCCCGATTTCCGGCCGGTTCTGAAGGTCGTGTCATTGGACATCGAGACCAGTCAGCACCAAGATCTGTATTCGATCGCACTGGACGGCATGGCGGAGCGCGTCGTTTTCATGCTGGGTGAGCCTCCTGCCAAACCCGTAAGAACGTCTGGTTTCGAGCTGATTCATTGCTCAACACGCAAAGCCATGATTGACAGGCTCAACGACTGGTTTGCACGCAATGATCCGGACGTCATCATTGGATGGAATGTCATTCAGTTCGACCTGCGTGTGCTGCAGAAAACTGCGGACGAATGTGCAACACCTCTACTCCTTGGGCGTGAGCGCAAGCCCATTGCATGGCGAACCCATCCCGGCAAACAAGGCTATCTGTTTGCTCCCATGCCAGGGCGAGTTGTCGTTGACGGGATTGAAGCGCTCAGGGCCGCGGTCTGGAGCTTTCCGTCGTTCAGCCTCGAGAACGTCGCGCAAGAGCTTCTTGGCGAAGGCAAGGACATCGGGGACGAATACGACAAGATGGCCGAAATCGAGCGGCGCTACCAGCTAGACAAGCCCGCTCTTGCCGCCTACAACATACGCGACTGCGAGCTGGTTCTACGAATCTTCGAAAAGGCGAAGCTGCTGCAGTTTGCGATGGAGCGCGCCCACACCACGGGCCTGCAGCTTGACCAATTCGGTGGTTCCATTGCTGCATTCAGCCATCACTATTTGCCGCGCATGCACCGCATGGGGTATGTCGCGCCCAACGTGGGCGATGTTCAAGGAAAGTCCTCCCCCGGCGGCTACGTCATGGACTCCAAGCCTGGCTTCTACGACTCCGTCGTGGTTCTGGACTACAAGAGTCTCTATCCATCAATCATCCGCACCTTCCTCGTCGACCCCGTGGGTTTGGTAGAGGGCCGACATGCCAGCTCTTCTGAGCTTTTGATCAAAGGCCCAAGGGGCACGCTCTTTTCTCGCGAGAAGCACTGTCTCCCGGAAATCGTGACCACCCTTTGGCAGGCCCGAGATGAGGCCAAACGCACCAGGAACGAGCCACTGTCGCAAGCGCTCAAGCTGGTGATGAACTCATTCGCTGGGGTGCTAGGCGCGTCGGAATGCAGATTCTTCAATCCGGATTTGATTTCAGCCATTACATTACGTGGCCACGAAATGGTGAAGCTCACAAGGGATCTGGTCGAAGAGCGCGGATACGAAGTTATTTATGGAGACACGGACTCCATCTTTATTTGGCTCAAGCGGTCCCATACCACCGAAGAGGCATATGCCGTGGCCGCCAGGCTGGCCCAGGACATCAACGCGTGGTGGATTCAAACCCTGCACCAAGAGCAAGGCCTGAAAAGCTTTCTTGAGATCGAGTTCGACACGTATTACAAGAAGTTCTTCATGCCCACCATCCGCGGCTCGGACGTCGGCAGCAAGAAGCGCTATGCCGGCTTGAGTGTGGATGCCGCCGGAAACGAATCGATGATCTACCGCGGCCTTGAAATGGCACGCAGCGACTGGACACTGCTGGCACGGCAGTTCCAGGAGGGCTTGCTCTCGCGTGTCTTCCAAGGTGTCCCCTACCGCGAGTTTGTCATCAAGTACGCCCATTCGACACTGGCGGGCAAGAAGGATGATCTGCTCATCTATCGCAAACGCCTGCGACATCGCCTGGATGCCTACGTGGCCAATGTGCCGCCACAGGTCCGTGCCGCTCGCATTGCCGATGAGTACAACGATCGCGTGGGGCGACCCAGGCAGTACCAGAACGGCGGCTGGATCCAATACGTCATGACCAAGAATGGCCCTGAGCCTTTGGAAATCCGCCGCTCACGCATCGATTACGAGCACTATCTGGCGAAACAGATCAAGCCGATTGCCGACTCGATCTTGATCCCTCTCGGAGAGGACTTCGTCACTCTCACATCTTCTCAACAGGAGCTTTTCTAGCGATCCCGGCTCATGCTCTCACGCTTTCTGGAAAGGCAGCTCGCGTGGTGTATGGCCGCTCAGCTTGGCGATGGCGTTGGCAAAAGCGGGGGCCAATGGCGGCACACCCGGCTCGCCCATACCTGTGGGCGCATCGGCACTCGGCACGATATGCACGGAGATCGCGGGCATATCGGTTAAGCGGGCCACGGTGTAATCATTGAAGTTACCCTGCTCCACCTGTCCATCCTTGAAGGTGATTGCAGCCCCAGGCAAGCACATGCCAAGGCCCATCAAGGCACCACCCTGCACCTGAGCCTCGACACTCCGAGGGTTCACCGCCAGATTGCAATGCACGCCAGCTGTAACCGCATGCAGCTTGGGAGCACCGTCCTTCATCGATGCCTCGACCACATAGGCAACCACCGAGTCGAAAGACTGGTGCACAGCCACTCCCCAGGCTCTGCCCTCGGCCAGTTGGCGCTTTCCGTAGCCCGACTTTTCGACTGCCAGCTGCAACGCGGCCTTGTGACGCGGATGCCTGTCGCCAAACTGCTGCAGCCTGTATGCGACAGGATCTTGCTTTACAGCTCGGGCAATTTCATCCATCAAGGTCTCCATCACATAAGCGGTGTGCGTAGAGCCCACGCTGCGCCACCAGAGAACCGGCGCATTGAGCTCGGGGTGATGCACCGAGAGTCGCATCGGCAGGTCGTACGGCTCTTTCATTCCTTCAACCGTAGTGGTGTCCACTCCGTTCTTGACCATGAAGCCCTCAAACGCCGTGCCTTTGGCAAGCGACTGGCCTACGATCACATGGTCCCAGGCGATCACCTTTCCCTTGTCGTCAAAACCTATTTCGGCGCGATGCACATGCATGGGTCGGTAATAGCCCCCTTTGACATCGTCCTCGCGGCTCCAGATCATGCGCACCGGTGCCTTAATACCAGATGTTCTGGCGGCCTTGGCAATCTCGCAGGCTTCGGCCACGTAGTCACTGCGCGGGTTGGCACGGCGGCCGAAACCGCCCCCTGCCATCTGAACATTGACTCGGACATTCTGCGGTGCCACGCCAAGCACGCGCGCAGCCGTTGCAACTTCCCAGCCTGGGGCCTGCGTGCCCAACCAAAGCTCAACCTTGGCGTCCTTTCCTGCACCTGTCACACGCACCGTGCAGTTCAGCGGCTCCATCGGCGTATGGGCAAGGTAGGGGAAGACATATTCGGCACTGATTTTGTGAACAGCACCGTTCAATGCCGAAACATCGGCATTGAACTTGAGTGCGCCCGGCTTCTTGGCCAATTCACGATACTGCGCCAGTTGCCGAGCCGAATCGACTTTGCCAACCGCCGCGCTGTCCCACTGGATTTTCAGGGCATCGCGACCCTGCTTGGCTGGCCAGTAACCATCGGCCAGCACCGCAACCAGCTCGCCCCCCCACACGCTGGGCACACGAAGCACTGCACGCACACCCTTGATGGCTTTGGCTGCCGCATCGTCCACCGATTGAATCTTGCTTCCATACACCGGCGGATGCGCCACAACTGCGGTCAACATACCCGGCAGATGCATGTCGATGCCGTATGACTGTCTGCCGCTGGACTTGGCGCGTGCATCGAGCCGTCCCGTGGCATGACCGATGATGCGAAAGTCTTTGACGTCCTTGAGCTTCACCTGCTGCGGAACAGGCATCTTCATGGCCTCATCCGCCAATTCGCCATAGCCCAGCTTCTTGCCCCTAGGCCCGATCACCTGCCCTGCCTGAGTGCGCAAGGACTGCGGGTCTACACCCCAGCGCTTGGCAGCCGTGGCCAGCAGCATGGAGCGGGTTCGCGCCCCCAGTTCACGATACTGGACATACGAGTTCTTGATGGCAGTGGAGCCGCCCGTGAGATGCATTCCCATGACCGGATCCAGATATGCGGGATCGGCATTGCCGTGCGCGCTCTGCACCTTGGACCAATCGGCGTCCAGCTCTTCGGCCAGCACCATGGGCAGGCCGGTTTGCACGCCTTGGCCGAACTCCAGACGGTTGATGGTGATCGTCACCGCTCCATCACGATCAATCTTCACAAAAGCCGATGGCTGCTGGTAAGGCTTGAGTGCGCTTGTAGAAACCTGTTCGTTACCCTTCGCCTGTGCCGACACAGCTGCGGGAAATACACCCAGCGCAAAACCCGAGGCCGTCGCCAGCTTGAGGAAATCGCGCCGCTCGAGCTTTAGGCCTGCATCTATGGAGTCAGCCGCCAGCACACGCAGACCTTTGGGCAGGTCGGCAAAAAGATGATTGGGAATAGGCATGGGATGTGCTCCTTCTTTTAGGCCGACAGGTTTTTGGCAGCATCGTGGATGGCTGCACGGATGCGTGTATAGGTTCCGCAGCGGCAGATATTGCCCGCCATGGCTGCATCGATGTCCGCATCGCTTGGCTGGCGATTGCTTTTGAGCAGCGCGGTCGCACTCATGATTTGCCCACTTTGGCAATAGCCGCATTGCGCCACATCGTTGCGAACCCACGCATCCTCGACAGCCTTGCCCACCTTGTCTGCAGCTTGCGCTTCGATGGTGTCGATTTTTTGCCCTTGCGCCGCCGATATGGGCGTAATGCAAGAACGGATGGCCTGGCCGTTCAAGTGCACAGTGCATGCTCCGCACATGGCCATGCCGCAACCGAATTTGGTCCCTGTCATACCCAGTGTGTCACGCAGGGTCCAGAGGATGGGCGTTGAAGGATCCACATCAGCCGATGCGGGCTTGCCGTTGAGAGTGAATTTGACAGGCATGGGGGGCTTTCTTGTTTGCTTTTTCGACACGGTGATTGCTGCAGGCACCTGAGCAGCGCGTGAAGCAGAGGCAGTGTGCGCCAGGCAATGCAAAAGAAAAAGTCAAGCAATCTATTTAAGTTATTAAGTTTTACTTAAAAATAGAGAACATGAAGCCCGAAATACTCGCCTATCTGGCTGCCTTTGAGCAGGTAGCTCAGCATCGCAGTCTGACCTACGCCGCCCACGCCATCGGGGTCACGCCGGCCGCACTGTCCCAGACGATCAAGAAACTGGAAACCCGTCTGGATGTACGCCTCTTCGATCGAACAACGCGCAGCCTCAATCTGACAGAAGCCGGGAGAATCTATCTGGAGCGCATTTCCCCGGCCCTCACCAACCTGCGCGAAGCGACCGAGGATCTTCAGCTCCAAGCTGGCGTCGAAGGCGGCACGCTGCGCCTCACCATCTCCCATCCTGCTGGCCAGGTGCTCGTCGAGCCCATGCTCGCCGAGTTCTTTGCAATGCATCCGCACATTCACGTCGAACTGGTCTATGACGACGGCTTTGTGGACATCGTGCGAGAAGGATTTGACGTCGGCATACGCAATGGCGAGTCACTGGAGGGCGATATGGTTGCCGTGCCACTCACACAGGATCTGACCATGTGTTTCGGTGCATCTCCTGCTTACCTCAAAACACACGGCACACCCGAGCACCCCGACGAACTGGAGCAGCACCTATGCATCAACTACCGCATGAGCAGCAGCGGCGCACTCTACAAGTGGGAATTCAATATCGACGGCAAACTGAGCGAGCGCTCCGTGAGCGGGCCACTGACAGTCAACCATAGCGACACGGCCATGCGTGCAGCCCTTGATGGCATTGGCGTGATTACCGGCTGGCGCGAATCCATGACCGACGCATTCAACACAGGCCAGTTGGTTGAAGTACTGAAACCCTATTGGGCAAGCTTCCCGGGCTTCTATGCCTATTACCCACACCGCACACACCTGCCTCTCAAGACCCGGATATTTCTTGATTTTCTGGTCCAGCATGTGCAGCGCAATGGCTTGTCCGAAACAGCCCGCGGGCAAATGAGGCCCTGATCGCGGCTTCTTCTGGTGTCTTTCTTGATCAGTGACTTCCCGTCATTTATACATTTAAGTCCCATGCCCCATCGCCGGACACTCTTCAAAGGACGGAAATCCCCCTGCCGTAGCTTGGCAACGATAGCTTCTGCTCATGTCCGCATCGCGAGCTACCACTCAACGCCTGGATTTTGGCAAGCAGGAGACAATGAATTTCAGTTCCAGCCCGATTATTTGCTTGAGGTCCGCCATCAGGGCTCTGGAACAAGCGCAGCAGACTCCATGCTGCCGTTCAAACCGAGCAAGAGCAGATCCTGCGCGACGATTTCTACATCCAATGATCTAGTTAAGTTTGAGCCCCAAAGAATTCACGGGGTCAATATAAAAAACTGTCTCTCTCAAAGAAGCTTCGGTAGATCTGATCTTCAGCTTGCAAAAATGGTTTGAATTGCTTGTAGTCCTTGTATGCAACCTCAAAGCCTGTATTTTCTAGTTGATCCACAAAGCCCGTGTCTTTGATCACGTTGTTGATCTCGGCGGATAGAAATAGAGCCAGTTCGGATGACGCTCCCTTGGGAAGAAAGATTCCTTGCCAGTATTCAAAGCTGACGCCCTGGAGTCCCTTCTCCTGAAACGTAGGAATATCGGGGAAGCGCTTCGACCTGTGGGCCGATGCGATGCCCAATGCGTGCATCTTGTGGCTTTGCAGATGGGGGGCTATGGGAGCAAGCCCCGCAAAGAGCAAGTCCACTTGTTTGCCCATCAGGCTTGCAGTTGCAGAAGCAGCCCCCCCGTATGGAACATGCAATAGCTCCACGCTCAGGGCTTTGCCCAAACTCTCGCCCACCAAATGCTGCAAGCTGCCAATTCCTGAGGACGCGAAACTCAGACCACGGGCATTTTTTTGTGCTGCAGCTGCGATATCACTCAGTTGATGTATTGCGGAGTCGCCACGCGTGGCAAGAACAATAGGAGCAGAGGAAATTTTGGCCACCGGCACCATGTCAGCGACTTCGCCCGACTCCTGGCTTCTGGTGTAAATGGGATTGATGAAGATCTCGGCAGGCGACGCCAAGAGCAACGTATTCCCATCGGGCCTGGATTTCGCAACATAGTTCGCGGCAATGGCTCCACCTGCTCCTACTCTGTTTTCCACATAGACGGAGCGCTGCAATCGCGCTGAGAGCTGAGTTGCAAACGCGCGTGCCAAGGTATCCATAGCGCCACCGGCTTCGAATCCGACAACGATTTTGACGGGTTGGCGAGACGCAGCCTTGTCGGCACAGGCTGCACTCATTAGCAACCCGCAAAGCAGGCAAGCTCGAATTAGCGTCGCAGCAAAGTTCATCTATCGGAGAACACAGAGGTTGTGAGTGCTCGCACTCATGGCATTCAAGGCGGGAGAAAATGCTGCGCGAAAGCTTGAAATCAGCGGTAATCTGCCGAGCAGGCATAGAAATGAGGATTACTCAAATCTCGCTTGCCGTAGCTCAGAACATCTCCATTGAGCGCATGAATCTGGCCGCCTGCCGCGGCCAGCACCGCATGACCCGCAGCGATATCCCACTCCATGGTGCGCCCCAAGCGTGGATAGAGGTCAGCCTCGCCCTCTGCAATCAGACAAATCTTGAGCGATGAACCTGCACTTTTGAGTGACCGCACCAAGCGTCCATTGAGAAACTGATCAAGCGCGTCAGCATCGCCGTGCGAACGACTGGCCACCACATCAAGGCCATCCTCCGGAATGCGTCTGCATTCGATGGCTTGGCGCTTTCCCTGCACCTCCAGCCATGCGCCAAGTCCTATGGCTCCCGCGTACATGCGATCCAGCGCTGGAGCGAAAACGACACCCAGCACAGGGGTTCCATTTTCGATCAGCGCGATATTGACTGTGAACTCGCCATTGCGGTTGATGAATTCCTTGGTGCCATCAAGAGGATCAACCAGCCAGAAGCATTGCCCCATCTCAGGCACATATCCCGCTGCAGCCGCCTCCTCGGAAACGACGGGAAACTGCGACTGCAAGGTGCCCAGACGCTCAAGAATCAGGCGCTCGGCCTTTTCGTCGGCTTCAGTCACGGGCGATGCATCCTGCTTGCCCCGAACCTCAAAGTCGCAGCGATAGATCTTCATGATTAACGCACCCGCTTCACGGGTGATGGCCATTACGTCTTCAAGCAGTGCGCTTCGAGTCTGAGTCACAAAAATCTCCTGTTTTGTTATTCATGTGGTCCGTTTGGCCTATGCGCCGATCAGAGGACAGGCCGACAGTAAATGCGTCTGGATCTTCGCGAATAAGCGAGTGAATGTTTAACAGGAATGCGCATGGCTGTTGGTAAGAAACTCAGTGTCCAGGAAATCAATCCACTGCGAATTCAAGCCGTGAAATTGCGGCTTGAAGGCAAAACGCTCAAAGAAGTCGGTAAGGCAACAGGCCTGTCCACACCAACCATCATTGCCGCCCACAAAGCCTGGCTGGAAGGGGGATGGAGCGCTGTCCTTGTGCGCGAGCGAGGCCGCAAACCTGGCGAAGGCCGCTCCTTGTCGGCCATACAGGAGCAGGACATCTATGTGCAACTGGTCAGCACCCAGCCCGCCGACCATGGCCTGCCTTTTTTGCTGTGGCAGCTGGAAGCCATGCAGCAACTGATCTTGCAGCGCCAGCAGCTTGACTTGCCCGAGCGTACCAACGCCCAGTACCTGCAGCGCTGGAACCTGAATGCCGACCGCCCTGCAAAGCGCATGAAGCAGGCATCCAGCAATGTGCAGCGCTGGTACGCCACCACCTATCTGGATATTTGCGAGCAGGCCCGAAAAGAGAGCGCCAGCATTGTCTGGATCGATGATTTTGGAGCCCATAACAACTGCCCTGGACGCCTGAGGCATGGCATCTTGCGTGCCGTCAACAACCGCGGCAAGGTGTATTGGCAACCGTATGAAGGCAGCCTGTGCGCTGCGCATCTGGAAGATTTTTTTGATCGCCTCAGGTGCTCCAGCGAGGGCAAGATCTTTGCCCTGCTTGCCGCCATGCAGTGGCAACGCGCAGCCACCTTTTCATCGCTTGCCAGCGACAGCCACGACCGGCTGCGCCTGTTTCATCTGCCTGCTGCCACAGAGATGCTCAGCCAGTCGAACGAATTGGCCAGCAGCATCTTGAAGACTGCACAAGACGTATCGCTGGTACCGAAGAACACCTACGCCAGAACCCCAACGTCAACGAAGCTGGACCCTATGGCGAGCATGGCGCAGCAACTTCTAAAACATCAATTCGCGCAAAGATTTGATTTAACGGACTCCTACAGTTGGCAGCACCCAAAACAAAAAACCAAGGAGAAATCTGTGGTGCTGACTCATTTGCAAAGGCTGGAAGCCGAAAGCATTCAGGCCATGCGCGAGGTTGTTGCCGAGGCAGAAAACCCCGTCATGCTCTACTCCATCGGCAAGGACAGTGCGGTCATGCTGCATCTGGCGATGAAGGCCTTCTATCCGGCCAAACCTCCCTTCCCCTTGCTGCATGTGGACACGACCTGGAAGTTTCAGGACATGTATCGCTTTCGTGATCAGATGGCAGCCAAACTGGGCATGGACCTGCTGGTTCACATCAACCCAGAAGGTCTTGAAATGGGCATCAGCCCGTTCAAGCATGGCTCGCAAATTCATACCGACGTCATGAAAACCGAGGGCCTGAAGCAAGCTCTCGACAAGTATGGCTTCGACGCCGCCTTTGGTGGCGCGCGCCGCGATGAAGAAAAGTCTCGCGCCAAGGAACGCATCTTTTCCTTCCGCTCGGACCAGCACCGCTGGGATCCCAAGAACCAGCGCCCGGAACTCTGGCATCTGTACAACACGCGCAAGAACAAAGGCGAATCAATCCGAGTGTTCCCGCTGTCCAACTGGACCGAGCTGGATATCTGGCAATACATCTACCTAGAAAACATCCCCATCGTTCCCCTCTATTTTTCAGCGCCTCGCCCAGTGGTGGAGCGAGACGGCACGCTGCTGATGGTCGATGACGAGCGCATGCCGCTCAAGAGTGGCGAAGTTCCCATGATGCGCAATGTTCGCTTTCGCACCCTGGGCTGCTACCCCCTGACGGGTGCCGTCGAATCCGACGCCAATAGCTTGCCCAAGATCATTCAGGAAATGCTGCTGACCCGTACTTCGGAACGACAGGGCCGGATGATCGACCACGACTCGGCCGCATCCATGGAAAAGAAGAAGCAAGAGGGGTATTTCTGATGTCACATGTATCTGCACTCATCTCTGAAGATATCGAGAAATACCTGAAGGCACACGAGCAGAAAAGCCTGCTGCGCTTCATCACCTGCGGCAGCGTGGATGACGGCAAGAGCACGCTGATCGGACGCTTGCTGTACGAATCCAAGATGCTGTTTGAGGACCAGATGGAAGCACTGGTTGCGGACTCCAAGAAAGTCGGCACGCAGGGCGGCGAGCTGGACTTCGCGCTGCTCGTTGATGGTCTGGCCGCAGAGCGCGAGCAAGGCATCACCATCGATGTGGCCTACCGCTTCTTCTCTACCGACCAGCGCAAGTTCATCGTGGCCGACACGCCCGGCCATGAGCAGTACACCCGCAATATGGTCACTGGTGCCTCCACCGCCGATGTGGCCGTGGTGATGATAGATGCGCGCCGCGGTGTGCTGACTCAATCCAGGCGCCATAGCTATCTGGCATCGCTGATCGGCATCCGCAAAATCGTGCTGGCTGTCAACAAGATGGACTTGATGGCTTACTCCGAAAAAATCTTCAACGATATCGTGGCCGACTACCGCGAATTCGCCAAGAAGATCAATCTGGAAGACATCACGGCCATCCCCATGTCGGCCTTGCGTGGTGACAACATCACCGAGCAGAGCGAGCACATGCCCTGGTACCGCGGCACCACGCTCATGGGCTATCTGGAGACGGTGGAAATCGACGAAGCGCGCCAGCAAAAGCTGCCGTTTCGCATGCCTGTGCAATGGGTCAATCGCCCCAACCTCGACTTCCGCGGCTTTGCGGGCTGCATTGCCAGCGGCCAGATTCACCCCGGAGACAGCGTCCGCATCCTGCCTAGCGGACGCGTGACCAAGGTTGCGCGCATCGTTACCCAGGATGGAGATCTGCAGCAGGCGGTTGCTGGCCAGTCCGTTACCATGACCTTGGCCGACGAGGTGGACTGCAGCCGCGGCGATGTGATTGCGGTTGCGGATGCACCTTCCGATGTGGCCGATCAGTTCCAGGTCACGCTCATCTGGATGCATGAGCAGCCCATGCTCGGCGGCCGTCCCTATCTGATGAAGATCGGCGGCAAGACGATTCCCGTCACCTTCGCCGCCCCCAAGTACAAGATCAATGTCAACACGCTGGAGCATCTGGCCGCCAAGGAACTGGCGCTCAATGAAATCGGCGTCTGCAATCTGTCCAGCAGCCAGCCTATCGCTTTCGATGCCTATAAGGACAATCGCGAAACAGGCAGCTTCATCCTGATCGATCGTCTGAGCAACGCCACGGTGGGCGCGGGTCTGATCGACTTTTCGCTGCGTCGCTCGCAGAACATTCATATGCAGCATGTGAATGTGAACCAGGAAGCACGTTCCGAACGCCTGCATCAAAAACCAGCCTTGCTATGGTTTACCGGTCTGTCGGGCGCTGGCAAATCCACCATTGCCAATCTGCTAGAAACCCGTTTGCATGCGCGTGGCCGGCATACCTATCTGCTCGACGGCGACAACGTGCGCCACGGCCTCAATCGCGACCTTGGCTTCACCGATGCAGACCGCGTGGAAAACATTCGTCGCGTCGCTGAAGTGGGCAAGCTGTTTGTGGACGCCGGGCTGATTGCCATCACTGCCTTCATCTCGCCATTCCAGGCAGAACGCGAAATGGCGCGCAAGCTGGTGAAGGATGGTGAGTTCCTCGAAGTATTCATCGACACACCGCTTTCCGTTGCCGAAGAGCGTGACCCCAAGGGCCTCTACAAGAAAGTGCGCCGTGGCGAGCTGAAGAACTTCACGGGGATCGACTCACCGTTTGAAGTGCCGGAGTCTCCGGACATTCATATATCCACCCCCACGATGACTGCGCAAGAGGCGGTGGACAAGATCATCGCCGAACTGGTGGCCCGCGAAATCATCGCCGCGGAAGACTGAAGCAACTGGATGAACTGTGGCGTTGCCAGCCTTTGCAACGCCCCTCTTTCTTCTTTCACCCACCGCACACAGCCACCACCTGGCAGTGCGCGGCACACAAAGAAAGCCAGATCATGGATACCCAAACCATTAATGAGCAACTGCTCAGCGGCGAAACCTGGTCGCAGTTCTGCGATCACCTCAAACGCTGCGGCCAGCAGATTCTGCGTCCCGAAACCCCTGCCGACCCCGCAACGCGGGCAGAAGGCTATCGCTATCTGACCCGACTGCTGCGCATCGCGCTGGAGATGCATGTGGAATTCGCCGACCCGGCGTTTCCCAGCTTCTTCAAGACCTCGCACGAAACCGCCAAGATTGGCGCGGACAACCCGGACAACATCTACGAATACTCACGCCTCAACGGGTCCATGAAATACCGCATTCATGGCAACCGTGGCACGGTTTCGTACCTGAGCTTTTGCACGCAAAAAGGCGGCTATGAAACCGATGGCCGCATGGTTGTCACCGGGTTTATCGACGCCACACAGCTCAAGACTGACGAGAACGGTGACTTCGAACTCATCGTCAGCCGTGACCCGCAGCCGGGTAACTGGCTGCCCATGGAAGATGCCTCGGTGTCGCTGCTGGTGCGCCAAACCTTCATGGATCGCAAGAGCGAAGTGCCCGCCAAGCTCGCCATCGAGCGCATTGGCACCACGGACACCCCCGGCCCTCTGGATCCCTTGGTTCTGGCGCAATCGCTGCAGCGCGTGACGTCCTTTGTCGAGAACACGGCGAAGCTATTTGCCGACTGGGCACAAAGCTATCTTCCACATAGCAATCAGTTGCCGCCAGCCGATCAGGCCTACTGCCAGTCCGTGGGCGGTGATCCCAATATTTTCTACTACCACTCGCATTGGGAACTGCGCGAGGACCAGGCCCTGGTCATTCATATCGACAAGGTGCCGGAATGCTCGTTCTGGAATCTGCAGATCAATAACTACTGGCTGGAGTCTCTGGACTACCGCTACCACCAGATCTGTATCAACAAGCACCAGGCGCAATACGACGAAAACGGCGGCGTCACTCTGGTGCTGAGCGAAAAAGACCCCGGCATTGCCAACTGGCTGCAAACCGCCGGCGTACGCCAGGGAACCATGTGCCTGCGCTGGGTTGGCGCCAAGGAGCAGTGCCATCCCACCACCAAAGTGATCTCGATAAACCAGTTGCTGGAGACTGTATGAATGCCCCTGTGACACCCCAAACTCTGCACGTCGAAGAACTGCTGCAAGCTGCATGTGAGCGTGCACCAGGCCTCAAAGATTTTGGCAACGACAACTACCGGCAAGCGCTGGAAGTTCTGACGCGAGCCCTGAACACCGAAGCCAAGCTGTCTGCAACCGGCATTGCCATGATGCGCGAGCGACTCGTGGGCCAGTTGGTCAATCGCCTGCTCATGGAGGACTATCTCCAGCACTTCCCCGAAATCTCGAAGATCGAGATCGAAGACCCATTGGTCATCGTGGGCCTGCCGCGCACCGGCACCACCATGCTGCAGCGAACACTGGCCGTAGACCCGCGCTTTTACTCTGCAGCCTGGTGGGAGACCCGCTACCCCGCGCCGCTGAAAGGCGAAGGCCCGCAGGACTGCGCCAACCGCATTGCAATGGCCAAGGCGGAAGTGGCGCAGACGATTGAGGCGATTCCCCAGATTCTGTCCATCCACCCCATGAGCGCCATGCTGTGCGACGAGGAATTCATGCTCATGGAGCATTCCTTTCTCTGCGCCATGGACGCTTACGCCGATGTGCCCAGCTACACCGCCTGGCTCGACCAGCAGGATCAGCGCCCCGTCTATACGCAGCTCAAGAAGATGCTGCAGTTTCTGCAATGGCAAAAGAGCCAGCGCGGCGAAGCGCAAGGCCAGCGCTGGCTGCTCAAAGCCCCGCAGCATCTGCACACTTTGGAAATTCTGCTGTCCGTCTTTCCCCAGGCTCAGGTCATTCTGACCCATCGCGAGCCCGCGCAGACCATCCCTTCCATGGCCAGCATGGCGCATACGCTGTGGCAGATCTACAGCGACCAGCCTGACCCAAGCTCTGCAGGCCGCCAGTGGAACAGCCGCATGGCGCGTGGTATTCACCACACCATGCAAGTGCGGGAGCAGCAGGACAGCCGGCGCTTTCTGGATATCCACTTCTCGGACACCGTGGCCAAGCCCATGGAGGTGCTGGAGGCCGTCTATCAGTTCGCCCAGATGCCCTTCACCGAGAAAGCCCGCACCGATGCGCAGCAATGGCTGTCTGGCAACGGCCGGGAAAAGCGTGCGGGTCATGACTACAGCCTGGAGACCTTTGGCCTGAGCGAGCAGCAGATGCAACGCGACTATGCGCTGTACCGATCCCGGCATCTGCCAACCCAGAGCTAAGAGGTGCTTTCATGGAAAAAATCATGTTCAGCCTGTGGCGCCCCGCACGGCATTCGGCAGAAAGTTGGCGCCAGTCGCTGATGGATTTGCAAAGATCCCTGCAAGCCTGTGGTGCCTCGCGGATTCGTGTGATGGTTGTCGATGACGCCATGGACAAGGCCGCAAGCCAGCGCATCACGTTCAGCCAACATCCTCTCGATGGAATGATCAGTCTGTGGCTGGACAGCGCATCCATGCTGGGCCCGGTGCAGGCACTGATCGCGCAGCAGGTGGCAAGCCTGCATGCCTATCTCGTCTGCGAGTCCGAGCCCTACCCCGAAGAACGCAAGGCGCGCATTGCGCGTTTTGATGCTGAAGTGGCTTTAGGCAAGCGCACACCGGGCATGTGCCAGGTGGCGCTGTTCAGAAAGCCGGTCGGCATGAACTTTGAAGAATGGATGGTTCACTGGCGTGAAGGCCATGGCAGCAATGCCTACCCGCTGCAGTCCATCTTCGGATACCGGCAAAACCTGGTCGTGCGACGCTTGACCGAAGACGCACCGGAAGTCCACGCCATCGTTGAGGAGCAGTTTCCCGATATCGCGATCGGCAGTGCTCACGGCTTCTATGACACGCACGGAGATGAAGACCTGCTGCGCCAGCGGCAGAAATACATGTCCGAATCTGTGACTCCCATCATGGATTTCAGCAGCCTCGATTGCATTCTCACCAGTTTCTATCAAGTCAGCGCTTGAGACTGACCCACTACCACCGGAGACAAAACACATGTTGGACCTGGAAGCCATTGAGTTGATAAAGCAGCTCAAGGCGCGCTACTTTCGCGCCATCGACACCTGCAATCTGGAGTTGCTGCAGGGCATGCTGACGCCAGACATCAAGCTGGCCTTCAAAAGCCCGGCTTACGAATTCCACCTGGAAGGCCTGGACAAGGCACTGGACTTCTACAAAACCTCTTTCACCAAAACCCGCCTGGCCATGCACAACGGCCACACGCCGGAGATCGAGGTCAAGGGCGACGAAGCCAGCGCGCTCTGGTATCTGAACTATGTCTTCATCAACCTCGAAGAGAAGACACATATGCACGGCGGCGCGATATATGAAGACCGCTATGTCAAGCGCGATGGCCGCTGGTGGATTACCGAGACGGGCTACAAGACCTTGCTTGAAACCGTGGAGCCGCTGAGCGAGCAGTTGCAGATCACCTCCAAGCCCATCAACTGAAGCGAGCACTCCAATGACCAAAGCTGCCAACCTCGTCACCTCCATCAAGGTGGAAATCAATGCCCCCGCCAGCGTGGTCTGGGAAGTGCTGGCCGATCTGGAGAACTACCGTCTCTGGAATCGCTTCTGCCCCGACATCCGCTGTGGGCTCAAGCTCAATGACTTGGTCGAGATGAAAACACGCCATCCGCTGACGGGTGAAGTCTGGCCTGTCAATGAATACCTGGTTGCGTTTGAACCCGAGCAGTTGCTGTCCTGGGAACAGCGCCCCGTGCCCGAGAACAAGGACGCAGCGCGCCGCGATCAGTACATCGAAGCCATTGACGCCAACCGCTGCACCTACTTCACCACCGACCAGTTCCTGGGACTGAACGCCGACACCATCATGCGCGAGCATGGCGCCTGGGTAAAGATCGCCTTTGACCAGGTCGCCGAGGATGTCAAGCACCGCGCAGAAGAGCTGCACTTTGCCCGCACCCGGGCTGCATTCTGAGAAAACCCCAGGCTATATATCCAAGGAGACCCATATGCTTCTGAAAGACAAAGTCATCATCATCTCTGGCATCGGCCCCGGCATGGGCATCAAGCTCGCCCTGCGCGCGGCGGAATATCAGGCCAAGGCCGTGGTGCTGGCAGCCCGCACACAGTCCATGCTCGATGAGGCAGAGCAAGCGATTCGCGATGCCGGCCACTCCTGCGAGACGCTCAAAGTGTCCACCGATATCTCGCTGCCCGAGCAATGCCAGCGGCTTGCAGAGCTGACCGTTGCCAGGTTCGGCCGCATCGATGCGCTGATCAACTCGGCCT
>Ga0209370_1001943_pt1 | contig 16415 bp, 17 predicted proteins | sample AgamicAtPrz_FD_187164 | JGI IMG/M metagenome (GOLD analysis project Ga0209370, IMG submission 187164) | Agave microbial communities from Guanajuato, Mexico - At.P.rz (SPAdes) (version 2) | ecosystem: Host-associated > Plants > Phyllosphere > Phylloplane/Leaf | place: Guanajuato, Mexico... | reverse complement strand
TCGAGAACCTGATGATCGTTTCCCCGGACATCGGTGGCGTGGTGCGTGCTCGCGCCGTCGCCAAGTCCCTGGGCGTCGATCTCGGGATCATCGACAAGCGCCGCGAAAAGGCTAACCACTCCGAGGTTATGCACATCATCGGCGACGTCGAAGGACGCACCTGCATCCTGGTAGACGACATGGTCGACACCGCCGGCACCCTGTGCCACGCGGCCAAGGCCCTGAAAGAACACGGTGCCGCCAAGGTCTACGCCTACTGCACGCACCCTGTCCTGTCGGGCCGCGCGATCGAGAACATCGAGAAGTCGGTACTGGACGAGCTGGTGGTGACCAACACCGTGCCGCTGTCCGCCGCTGCTCAAGCCTGTGACCGTATCCGCCAGCTGGATATCGCACCGGTTGTCGCTGAAGCGGTCCGCCGCATCAGCAACGAAGAATCGATCAGCGCGATGTTCCGCTAAGCGGAACACTCGCTGACGAAAAGCGCCCCGCCCCAACACTGGTTGTTGGGGCGGGGCTTTTTTGCCATCCCCGTCTGGCGCTGGTCGCAAACGCCTTTCGGGAGGCTAATTTGGAGAAACAAAATGACTGACTTCATCCTGAACGCCCAAGCGCGTACTGACCTGGGGAAAGGTGCGAGCCGCCGCCTGCGTCACTCCGCCAACATCCCTGCCGTTGTCTACGGTGGCGATAAAGAAGCCCAATCCCTGACCATCGTGGCCAAGGAAATCGCCAAGCTGTTCGAAAACGAAGCTGCCTTCAGCCACGTGATCGAACTGAACGTCGACGGCGCCAAGCAGAACGTCGTGGTCAAGGCCATGCAGCGTCACCCGGCCAAAGGCTTCATCATGCACGCCGACTTCGTTCGCGTCGTTGCTGGCCAGAAGCTGACCGCCAAGGTTCCAGTTCACTTCGTCGGTGAAGAAGCCCCGATCAAGAAAGGCGGCGAGATCTCGCACGTCGTTTCCGAGATCGAAGTGTCCTGCGAAGCCAAGGACCTGCCCGAGTTCATCGAAGTCGACCTGTCCAAGGCCGAAGTCGGCACCATCATCCACCTGTCGGACCTGAAAGCTCCGAAAGGCGTAGAGTTCGTTGCTCTGGCCCACGGTGATGACAAAGCTGTTGCCAACGTCCACGCCCCGCGCGTTGCCGCTGAAGCTGCTGAAGGCGCTGCCGAGTAATCCACTCGCACGCCGGCGTTGATCGGGTTACAGTGCCGCGCGCACCGTAACCCACCAACTCCAAGGAAGAGCCCCTGACGTGACCGCCATCCAGTTGATCGTCGGCCTGGGTAACCCCGGCCCCGAATACGAACAGACCCGGCATAACGCAGGGGCTCTTTTCGTTGAACGCCTCGCCAGCGCCCAGCGTGTTTCGCTGTCCGCTGACAAAAAGTATTTCGGCCTGACGGCTAAGTTCAGCCATCAGGGCAACGATGTTCGCCTGTTGATCCCCACCACCTACATGAACCGTAGCGGCCAGTCCGTGGCGGCTCTGGCCAATTTCTTCCGCATCAAGCCGGAAGCGATCCTGGTGGCCCACGACGAACTCGACCTGCCTCCCGGCGTCGCCAAGCTCAAGAGAGGCGGCGGCCACGGTGGGCACAACGGCCTGCGCGACATCATCGCGCAGCTCGGCAACCAGAACGACTTCCACCGCCTGCGGCTCGGCATCGGCCACCCGGGCGACGCCAAACTGGTCTCCAACTTCGTCCTGGGCCGGGCGCCACGCGCCGAGCAGGAGAAGCTCGACGCCAGCATCGATTTTGCCCTCGGCGTGATGCCCGACGTGCTGGCCGGCGACTTCGCCAAGGCCATGCGCGAACTGCACAGCCAGAAGGCCTGACACTTTACGAAAGGGGAATACCCATGGGTTTCAATTGCGGCATCGTCGGCCTGCCCAACGTCGGCAAGTCCACCCTGTTCAACGCCCTGACCAAGTCCGGCATCGCGGCGGAGAACTTCCCCTTCTGCACCATCGAGCCGAACAGCGGCATCGTGCCGATGCCCGACGCGCGCCTCAACGCGCTGGCCGAGATCGTCAAGCCGAACCGCATCCTGCCGACCACCATGGAGTTCGTCGACATCGCCGGCCTGGTCGCCGGTGCCTCCAAGGGTGAAGGCCTGGGCAACAAGTTCCTCGCCAACATCCGCGAGACCGACGCCATCGCCCACGTGGTGCGCTGCTTCGAAGACGAGAACGTGATCCACGTCTCCAACAGCGTCGACCCCAAGCGCGACATCGAGATCATCGACCTCGAACTGATCTTCGCCGACCTCGACAGCTGCGAGAAGCAACTGCAGAAGGTCGCCCGCAACGCCAAGGGCGGCGACAAGGAAGCCCTGGCACAGAAGGCCATCCTCGAGCAGCTCATCCCCCACTTCACCGAAGGCAAGCCTGCGCGCAGCCTGATGAAGAACATGAGCGCCGAAGACAAGGCGGTGATCCGCGGCTTCCACCTGCTGACCAGCAAACCGGTCATGTACATCGCCAACGTCGCCGAAGACGGCTTCGACAACAACCCGCACCTGGACGTGGTCAAGGCCATTGCCGAGGAAGAAGGCGCGGTGGTGGTGCCGGTGTGCAACAAGATCGAAGCCGAAATCGCCGAGCTGGACGACGGTGAAGAGAAAGACATGTTCCTCGAGGCCCTGGGCCTGGAAGAACCTGGCCTGAACCGCGTGATCCGCGCCGGTTACGAGCTGCTCAACCTGCAGACCTACTTCACTGCCGGCGTACAGGAAGTACGTGCCTGGACCGTGCGCGTGGGTGCCACCGCCCCACAGGCAGCCGGCGTGATCCACACCGACTTCGAGAAAGGCTTCATCCGCGCCGAAGTGGTGGCCTACGACGACTTCATCCAGTTCAAGGGTGAGAGCGGCGCCAAGGAAGCCGGCAAGTGGCGCCTGGAAGGCAAGGACTACATCGTCAAGGACGGTGACGTGATGCACTTCCGCTTCAACGTCTGATGCCCCGCTCCTGAAAAAAACCCGCTCCGGCGGGTTTTTTTTCGCCTGCAGAAAAGCCCTACACCCCGCGCTAGCAAAGACCGACATGCATATCAGCAAAATTGCATGCCCAAATATTTCCACAAATGCATTGACTGCATATGCGTGCATGCATAACCTGTATCTCGAGCCGGACAGCAACCGGTTGTTACACAGGCAGCGATGAACAGGCCTCGACTGTTCAGAGGGTTGGCAACTGGCCCGGGTGTGCAGCGTAAAGCACCACGATCAGTTTTCCGGCGGGCAGACGGCCGCGGTCGGAGTCACCAATTCGAAGCGCAACCGCATGGCGTCACCAGTCGTGGCCAGCGGTTGGACAACGCATTACTGAAGAGCCTGCATGGCGGGCTTTTTGGAATGCCGAGCATGACTTCGGCGGTTCTCCGAACCCTGTGGAAGCGGGCAATCCCCCCCACGTACTCAACGATGCATTTCTCAGCCACCTCGCCCTGTAAGGAGGCCTCCCCATGAACCAGTTGAAAGCACTCACCACCTATCTGCTCGAACGCAAGCTGGTGCCTGCCGGGCAACTGCACGCCTGGGCCCAGCAGCTGGACCTGCAACTGGCCTGGACGCCGACCGAGCTGGGCCTGCACATGGGCAACCTGCGCTACCGCGCCCTGTTCGACTTCGACGACTTCAGCGGTCATCCCGGACGCCTGATGGCGCTCGCCGGCAGCTGGCTGGAAACCAACGACCCCGGGCGTCACCTGTTCGCCCTGCCGGCACCGACCCTCGCCGTCAAGCAGAAGGTCCCGGGCAGCGACCTGCTCGATGTGTCGCTGGTCCTTGAGTTCGTCGAGCCCCTTTACCTGACCGAGGACGCGGCCGGCGAGATCGAGGTCTTCGGCAAGACCTGGTCATTCCAGCCCTACGACCTGTGGGTCGCCGAGCAAGGCGAAATCGCCCTGCAGGCCAGTCCCCTCCCCTGACCCATTACCCGGGCTGCATTGCCCGACCCGCCCGCGACCTGATCGACAGGTCCTGGCACACCCCTTCAATCACCCCGCTAACGAGGCAACCTATGGCACTCGGTAAAATCAGCGTGAACAATCTCAACCTCGGCCAGGGTGCCGTGACCGAGATCGAACGCTACTTCCTCTTCATCGGCCCCGCCGCCAAGAACGTCGGCAAGCTGTTGACCCTGAACACGGACAGCGACCTGGACAATGAGCTGGGCGTGGCCGCCAGCGACCTGAAGACCCAACTGATCGCCGCCCGGGCCAACGGCGGCGACCGCTGGGCCTGCCTGGCCGCGCCAATCGGCGCCGAGGGCGACTGGGCAACCGCCCTGGAGTATGCCCAGCAACACGGCTACTCGGTCGAAGGCATCGTCATCACCAAGCCGGCGACCACCGGCGCGGAACTGCTGGCCATGCACACCGCCGCCGAACAACTGAACGCCCGCTACGGCCGGCGTTCGTTCGTCCTCGCCGCGTCCGCCGGCATCCTGCCGACCGTGACCTGGTCGGACTACCTGCTCGAGCAGAAGGCGCTCACCGACGGTATCGCCGCGCCACGCGTCGTGGTGGTGCCGCAGCTGCACGGCAATGATCTGGGCGTACTCGCCGGGCGCCTGGCCAACGCCGCCTGGAGCATCGCCGATACCCCGATGCGCGTCGCCAGCGGCCCTGTCCTGGGCCTGGGCGCGGTGCCCGCGGACAAGGACGGCGTGCCACTGCCATCGGCGGTACGCAGCGAGCTGGACAAGGCACGCTTCTCCGTCTCGCAGACCTACCCGGACTACGAGGGCGTGTACTGGGGCGATGCCAACATGCTCGACACCGCCGCCAGCGACTTCCAGGTCCTGGAATACCTGCGCCTGGCCGACAAGGCCGCCCGCCAGGTCCGCCCGCTGCTGATCCGCCGCATCGGCGACCGTCGCCTGAACAACAGCCCCGCCAGCATGGCCGCCAACACCAGCGCGCTGATGGCGCCGCTGCGACAGATGGCCAAGGCGGTGAAATTCGCCGGCGAAGTGTTCCCCGGCGAAATCCAGCCGCCGCGCGACGGCGACCTGGTCATCGTCTGGAAAAGCCACACCCAGGTGGAAGTGTTCATTCGCATCCGCCCGCACAACTGCCCCAAGGACATCACCGCGAACATCGCGCTGGACCTTTCCCAGGACAACCAGGAGTAACCCATGGCCAAGATCAGTGGCTTGAACTTCGACATCAACGTGGGCGACCTGAAGATCCACGTTGAGAGCGCAACCCTCGACATCACCGACAACAGCGCCGTGGCACACACCAAGGGTGTGCCGGACGGCTGGGTCGCCGGCGACGTGGCCGCCAGCGGCGAGCTGGAGGTGGACACCAGCAACTTCAACCTGATCATCGAAGCCGCCGCCAAGGCCGGCAGCTTCCGTCAGCTGGGAACCTTCGACCAGCTGTTCTATGCCAAGACCCCCACCGACGAGATCCGCGTCGAGGCCTTCGGCTGCCGCTTCAAGATCTCCAGCCTGCTCAACATCGACGCCAAGGGCGGCGAGAAGACCAAGCACAAGCTGCCGTTCGACGTCACCAGCCCGGACTTCATCCACGTCAACGGCGTGCCGTACCTGTCCTTCGCCGAGGTCGAGGGCCTGAGCTGATGGTGTGCCCATTCGACCGCGCCCAGGCCCTGGAACAGCTCAGGCGTGATCTGGCGATCGCCGCCGTCCGTGGCCGCCGCGTGGCGACTGGGCCCAGCCTTACCCACTGCACGGACTGCGGCGACGATATCCCCGAGGCGCGCCGCGCCCTGGGCGGCATGCGCCGCTGCGTTCCCTGCCAACAGCTTCACGAGCGCGGCCGCTGAACACAGCGCCCGCCACGTTCTTTTCGATTCCCGTATTCCAATGGAGTAGTACCCCATGACCCAACGCACCGAAATCACCCTGGAAGTCGGCGACCTGTCCCTGGACTTCGCCATCGATCCGGCGCTGATGACCAAGTACATCAACGCCCTGACCCCCTCCAACAAGGTCGCCCCGGCCAACAACCTGCTGGTCACCGCCGTGAAGCCCGAGCACAAGGACCAGCTCAAGCCGCTGCTGGCCAACCCGATGACCGTGATCCAGCTGGCCGGTGCCCTGGTCGAGGAGTACGCCCCGACCGTGGAAGTCACCGTAAAAAAGCGCTCGGCCACGCAGAGCGACTGACCGAGGACGGCCTGGGCCAGCTGCTGGCCCTGGCCGAACGCTGGCTGCCCGGTGCGCCGACCACGCCCGAGAACCTGGGCACGGCCAAGTGGCTTGAGGACGAGCACTGGCGGCGAATGGAAATCGCCATCGCCAACGGCATCGCCCGTGCATTCAATGGAGGCTGACATCCCATGAGCGCGAACAACGCAACCAGCCGGCTGGATTTCATCCTGTCGCTGACCGACAAAGTCACCGCGCCGCTGGCGAGGATGACCCAAGGGTTCAACAATCTGAGCGAAAAAAGCCAGGCCGCCATCAAGCAGATCAGCGAGGGCACGCAGAAGCTGCAAAGCTCTGCCGGCAGCTTTGGCACCTTCCTTGAGCCCGCCCTGGAAATGAACCGTGCCCTTGGGGATGTACGCTCGCTCGGCGTGGCCGAGGACGCCCTGGAGGCCTTGAACAAGAAAGCCCTGATGTTCTCCATCGCCTATGGCGAGAACGCCCGGGACTTCGTCGCCTCGGCGTACAAGATCGAGGGCGCGATCAAAGGTCTGTCCGGCTCCCAGCTGGCCACGTTCACCTACGCCAGCAGCGTGCTGGCCAAGGCCACCAAGTCCGACCAGGGCGTGATGGCCGAGTATGTCGGCACGATGTACAACCTGCGGAAGCAGCAGGCCGACGCCATGGGCAAGGGCCAATGGGTCAAGATCCTGGGCGGGCAGACCGCCCTGGCGGTCCAGCTGTTCCGCACCAGCGGCGAACAGATGAAGGATGGCTTCAAGGAGGCCGGTGCCCAGGCCTCCGCCGCCGGCATCGGCCTGGCCGAGCAGATGGCCGTGATCGGCAGCCTGTCCGGCAGCATGGACGGCAGCGCGGCCGGCGGGCTTTACAAGGCCTTCTTCGAGAACATCGAGGACGCCTCGGACAAGCTCGGCATGAAGTTCACCGATGCTCATGGCAAGGTCCTGCCGATGCTCGACATCCTGGCCAAGCTGCAGGGCAAGTTCGGCGACCTGCGCGGCGCGGCGGCCAACGCCAAGATCACCGAGGCCTTCGGCGGTGAGGCGGCCCAGCTCATCGGTGCCCTGGCCCAGGACACCGACCGCCTGAAGAACGGCATCGACAAACTCGGCCAGGTACGCGGCCTGGAACAGGCCGAACAGATGGCCAAGGCCATGGTCGACCCCTGGCAGCAGTTCGGGGCTGCCGTGAAAGCGCTGCGTATCGCCTTCGGCCAGGCGCTGATTCCCATCCTGCAACCGCTGATGACACGCCTGGTCGAGATCGCCCAGACCCTGGTCCGCTGGATCAAGCTGTTTCCCAACATCACCCGGGTGATCGCCATCGCCACCCTGGCGATCCTTGGCACCAGCGCCGCGCTGACCGCGCTTGCAGTGCTGAGCGGACTGGCCCGGATAGCCATGCTGGGGACACAGGCCGCCTGGGCCCTGCTCAACATGACCGGTTTGAAGAGCATCTTCATGTTCCTCCGGCACGCCTTGGTGCTGTCGATCTTCCTGACAAGCCTGATCGCCATGTACGCCTGGATGGGGATCGTGAGGCTCGCCACCCTTGCCTGGCAAGGCGCGCTCTGGCTGGTGAACGCCGCACTCCTGGCCAACCCGATCATCCTCATCATCGCGGGCATCATCGCGTTGGTCGCTGCCGTGGTCCTGGTCATTGCCTACTGGGACGAGCTCAAGGCCGCGTTCCTGGACAGCGCCGCCTTCCAGTGGGTCAGCGCACAGCTGGACGCACTGAGCAAGTGGTTCACCGACATGGGGGGCTGGACCGGCATGGCCAAGGCGGCCTGGGACGGCATCGTCAAGATCTTGCGCAGTTCACTCGACCAGGTGATCGAGTGGTTGAACAAGATCCCGGGCGTCAACATCGAGACCTCGTTCGCCGATCTGCCGGAAGCACCCAAGGTGCCAGGGCTTGCCAGCCAGGTCGCACCGATCGGCGTACTGCCCATGAGCAGCACGCAGCCACTGCTCAAGACCCTGATGCAGGTGCCATCACCAGCGCCACACACGGCTTCGATGGCACCCGCTGCCCTCGCCCCCAGCATGGCCAGCGCGCCGGTCGAGCAACTCGAGCAGCAGCGCCAGCGCATGACCCAGACCGCACTCAACCTCTCGCCGGCCAGCCCGACGAGCGTTCCCCAGGGAGGCCTGATGACCCAGATCCAGAACACCACCCAGGCGCAGGACCGGCGCATGCATGTCGAGAAGGTGGAGATCAACACCAGCAAGGCCATCAACCCGCTGGAGCTGGAACAGATGATGGCAATGGCGGTGGGCTGATGAGCGACTACATCGACCTGCTGATCCACGACAACGACCTGGTCCTGGACCTTTCCCACCAACCGCTGCTGATCGAGGACCGGGCCAGCATCGCCCAGGACATCGCCCACATGATCCGCGACAGCGGCCTGCTGGTGACCCTGGTGGCCGAGCGCAGCCGCCAGCGCCAGGCCGACTGCATCCTGCAACTGGAGCTGCTGGTGGAGGACGACGAGCGCCTGCTGCCGGGTACCGCGCGCGTCCTGGAAGAGCATCCGGGCCGTTACCTGGTCACGGCGAAAACCCTGAAATTCGGTGACATCGAGGTATACCTGTGAGCGACTTGGACTTTCGCAAGGTGCTGGCCGACGCCGGCATTCCCACCACTGAGGCGGCCCTGCACCAGGCCTGGGAGGCCGAAGTGGCCGCCCAGGGCAGCAAGCTCAGCAACACCAGCGCCTACTCGCCATTCTGGCGCGTGGTGACGGCGCTGGTGACCAAGCCGGTGCTGTGGCTGGTCGGTTTCATCAGTGACACCGTGCTGCCCAACTTCTTCGTCAAGACGGCCAGCGGCGCCTGGCTGGACAGCCTGGCCTGGGCGGTGAACGTCGAGCGCAAAGGCGCGACCAAGGCCCAGGGCCAGCTGTTGTTCACCCGTGAAAACAGCGCCGGCGAGCTGCTGATGCGCGCCGGCGTCGTGGTGCAATCCGCCGCGATCAACGGCCACGTCTACCAGCTGGTGACGGTCGAGGATGCTGTGTTCCCCGACGGCCGCCTGCAACAGTCGGTCAAGGTCCAGGCGCAGCAGGTCGGCAGCGGCTACAACCTGGCGCCCGGTTACTACGCCATCCTGCCCGAGCCGGTGCCGGGGATTGTCCAGGTGGTCAATGCCGACGGCTGGATGACCTCGCCCGGGGCCGACCCCGAGCCCGACGACCAGTTGCGCCTGCGCACCCGCAACCAGTTCAGCGCGGTCAACCAATGGCACACCGACGCGGTCTACCGCGCCATGATCGCCGCCTTCCCGGGGGTGCGCCCCGATGGCGTGTACTTCCTCCACGACGCACCGCGTGGTCCGGGCAGCGCCAACGCCTACGTGCTGTTCGACGCCGACGTGCCGGCGCAGGCGTATCTGGAGCAGATCAACGCCCATGTGCGCGACCAAGGCAACCACGGTCACGGCGACGACCTGCTGGTGATGGTCATGCCCGAGACGCGCCACGACATCGCGTTGACGGTCTGGCCGCGGGCGAACCTGACGGCGAAACGGCGCGAAGAGTTGCAGCAGGGCATCACCCAGTTCATCCGCGCGGCGTTTCGCGAAAGCACGGCCAGCGACTATCGGCCGACGCTGACTTACCCACAGTCGCGGTTCTCCTTCAGCCGCCTGGCCGAGGAACTGCACCAGGCCTTCGCCGACATCGAGTCGCTGCATTTCGCCAGCGAGGACATCGTCTCGCAGCTGAGCATCGCGCGCATCGCCAACCTGCGGGTGGACCTGGTATGAGCCCGCTGAAACTGCCGTTCTGGCTCGCCGGCACCGAACTGACCAAGCTCAAGGACGCCGCCCAAGCCTGGTGGGCCAGGGTGACCGAGTGGCTGCACTGGCCGCTGCTGCAGATGGACGCCGAGACCTGCCACCTCACCGTGCTGGACCTGCTCGCCTGGCAGCGGGACATCACTCGCTTCAAGGACGAACCGGAACGCCTGTACCGGCTGCGGGTGAAGTTCGCCTTCATCAACGCGGTCGATGCCGGCAGCACCGCGGGGCTCAAGCGCATCCTGCGCCGGCTCGGCGTGGGCTATGTCGAGATCGACGAACGCCTGGCCGGCCGCGACTGGGACGTGGTCCTGCTGCGCCTTTCCGACTCGCAGCTGTCGGAGAACCCCGAGCTGCTGCGGGTGCTGATCCAGCAGTACGGCCGGACCTGCCGCCGCTACGACTTCATCAGCATCACCCCCGTGACCCTGCGCATTGGCGCAGCCCAATTCAACGACGACCAGCAGACGTTGGTCGCCACGCTTTAGGAGTCCGCCGTGGCCAGAATCACTTTCGCGGGCGAAAGCCTGATCGCCCAGAAGCAGGGGGCCAAAGAAGTCCTGCAGATCACCCGTTTCATCTACGCCCATGTACCCGGGCTCGACCCGAACACGCCAATCGACCGCGCCGCGACCAAGCCGCCGGCCAGCCAGATCGTGCACAGCTACGACATCCCGGCGGGCAACAGCGGCTACGTGAACCCCAACCAGGTCGTCTACAGCTCGATGCTGGGCAGCGACATCGGCGACTTCGACTGGAACTGGATGGGCCTGGAAAGCGCCGAGGGCGTGCTGTTCGCCGTGGCCTACCTGCCGCTGCAGCAGAAACGGCGCAACATCCCGCCGCTGCAGATCGGCAACAACGTCACCCGCAACATCCTGGTGGAATACAGCGGCGCCCAGGAACTGACCGGCATCACCATCGATGCCAGCACCTGGCAGCACGACTTCACCGTGCGCCTGAAAGGCATCGACGAGCGCGAGCGCCTGAGCAACCGCGATGTGTATGGGCGAGCGTGCTTCTTCGGTGATGGTTTGCAAGTAGAAAAGGTTGGCACCGACTATAAAGTCAAACCTGGACTGGCTTATATCGAAGGGATTCGGATTCACAGCCCTTCACCCGTAACTGTACCCGGCAGCACCGTACCGACCTCCATCTGGATAGACGTGGTGCTGGAACGGAAATTGAACGACGTTGTGGCGCGTTGTAGTTTCAGTAGTGGGGTTACAAAAACTGACTACACCGACAACCTAGGCACCCAGCATTACTGCATCGCTTTGGCGGAAGTGACAGCACAAGGCATTCATGACCGTCGTCCAGTCGAAGCAATCACCAGCTCATTGGTGGAACACTTCGCCAGCCGTACCTGGGTGAATAGCGGACTGGCCAAGAAAGCCAACACTGGTACCACGCTAAGTAGCTATGGCATTACCGATGCGCTCCCCAACCTGAACCCACTCCCTTTGGGAAGCTATGACCTACACGGGGCCGACTATGCGTTCGTCTCGGCCAAGGTCGAACCACACCTGTGTCAGAACTGCTATTGGAATGGCATCAACTGGTTGCGGCACGACATCAACAAGCCTGCCGTCGTACTGCTTGCAAGCGCTGGGAAAGTCTTGGTCAAACGGGTCGAAGCCGGGGCTAACCCCATTATCTGGACAGCCACCTACGAGGTGAGAGATAGCAGTAACACCTACAGCTCAGCCGACATCGATCAATTGCTTGCAGCAGTAAATCAGGCCACGAGCAAAAAGGCTGACAAAGCAACGTCCCTGAGTGGATATGGCATCACTGACGCACTGCCCAATCTAAACCCGCTACCAGGCGGCAGCTATGACCTTCACGGTGCCAATTATGCATTCGTGTCTGCCCAGCTCGAATCACACTTGTGCCAAAACTGCTACTGGAATGGCACCCAGTGGATGCGGCACGACACCACACGCCCTGCGGTTGCACTTGTAGCGGGTAACGGTGGTTTGCGTGTACAGCATGTTCCACCTGGCCCAAATCCCATTGTCTTTGCCTCCGCTGCGCAAGTGGTCGACACCGAAAGGCGAGCGACCACACAAAGCGCGGGGATCGCACCAATAGCTACGCTGGAACAACTAGACGCTGGGGTAGACGACAGCTTGATCGTTCCCCCTCAAAAGCTACGGTGGGGCTTTTCCATCAGCCTATCGGCAAATGGCTACATAGCCTTTCCGCGGTGGTTGGGCGGGCTGGTCGTTCAATGGGGCAACGCCTACATCTCGGAGAACAACACGCAGTTCCTTTTCCCGATCGCCTTCCCCAACAACTGCTTCGTCCTGAATGTAGGGACAGGCGAGAACACGACTGGGGTGGCAGAGGTGATGAACATCAAGCCCAGTTCGCTCAGCAAAACCGGCTTCATCGGACTGGCCACCGCCACTTCGACCTACCCCTATATCGCGATCGGTCACTGAGGCCCCCTAATGAGCAACTTCTACTACTGCCCGTCGCTTCATACTTTCCTGGTGCAAGGTCTGCATCCCAAGATCCCAGCCGATTCAGTAAAGGTCAGCCATACCGACTATCTCAATCTCCTGGAAAAACAGTCGCAAGGCTTGCACATCATTTTCGACCCAAGCCTCAACAGACCGGTAGCACGTCCTGCATCAGGGGCACCAGAACCAGAGCTGCTGGATAACCTGTATCGACAAAAAGTAGCCGAGATCAACTCTGCCTGCGAAGCCACAATCACCGCAGGCTTTTGGTCCAGCGCCCTTGGAGAGCCTCATCAGTACCCCAGCAAGTTGGACGACCAACTGAACCTTACTGGGGTGATTCTTCAGGGCTTCGACAGTCGCTTCGGCTGCCGAGACAAGCAAGGCGTCAAGGAGCTGCGACTACACACCGCCAAACAGTTGCGTCAGGTCAGCGATGACTTCACCACGTACAAGCTCGAGCTACTGCAGCGATCCAACGTGCTTAAGCAGCAACTGGCACAGGCCCTGAGCAACGGTGATATTAACGCTATACAAGTTGTTACATGGGAGAGTCTGCAGCCATGAACTGGCCCCTCCTGACCCTGCGCTGGCCCACCGAGGCGACCCGCTGGATGGGCCAGTTGGACGCCGCCAAGGCCCTGGCCGGCAACGAGCTGGCCAGTACCGCCCAGCGCCTGAGCGGCCTGCAGGGCCTGGCCAGCACCAACCCCGGCCCGGTCGGCGCCGCGGCCAAGGACGCGATCGAGGCCGGGCGCCAGGCCCTGGCCGAACAGCTGGGCGAAGTGCCCAGGTGCCTGGTGGTGACGCCGTTCCAGAGCGGTATCGGCCAGGGGCGTGGCTACCAGCGCTTCCTGTCCGCGCCGAACCTGCTGCAGCAACTGGCCAACAAGCTGACCGACGCCACCGACAACGGCAGCCCCCAGGGTGAGCAGCACGCGCTGTGCCTGCTGTTCCTGGGCACCCGCCACGATCAGCTGGCCGCCGGCCTGGCCCGCTTCAACGCCCTGATGCCGATCCCCGAACTGGTGCGCGCGCAACGCCGCGCCGAGCACCTGGCGCGGCTCGAAACCGAGAAATGGCAGATTCCCCAGGCCACCGCCCTGCCGCGCTGGGAGGCCTTGCCGCTGGAGCGCTGCACGGTGTTGAAGGCGGCGCAGCAATCGCTGGCCGGGCAGATCGCGGTGCTGGAAAGCTACGCCGCCGACAGCTCGCCCATGGCCGACCTGACCGGGCTGGCGGCGCGCAAGGCCAACCAGCAGCAGGTCCGCGACCAGCGCCTGGCCGACCTGCGCGATCTGCTGGAAGGCGGCCAGGCCGACAGCTCGGTACGCACCCGCCTGCTGGGCCCGGGCAACAACACACAACTGCGCCGCATGCTGCTCGAAGGCAATGCCCCGGGGCATGAATGGGTGATGAGCGCCGGCGTGATCCTGGTCGGCTCGGCCAAGGGCCTGAGCTTCGTTCGTGAAATGGTGGGTTTATGACACTGCTACTGTTGGACGGCCAGCCCGTCGAAGGCAAGACCCTGAAAGTCACCGGCAACCTGCGCATCGAAGCCGAGGACCTGTCCGGCCAGACCAGCAACACCGACACCGCGCACAAGGGCTTCAAGCCCAAGACCCTCAACGTCACCCTGACCATCCCCTACGTCAACGGCACCTGGCTGCGCAGCCTGATGCGCCTGGCCGAAGCCACCGAGAGCGGCGGCCAGCTCAAGACCTACCGCATCGTCAACGACACCGCCGAGGCCTTTGGCATCCGCCAGGTGCGCTTCGCCGAGAACGTCAACGCCCGGGAGGACGACTCGCTGGCCTGCTGGCGGGTACAGTTCGGCCTGGCCGAAAAGACCTCCAACCCGGAAAAGGTCGAGAAGCGCCGCGCCAAAAAACGCGTCAAGGCCCAGGCCGCTCCGGGGGCGGCGGTGGGCGCGAAAGAGGAGGAAGAGGAGCAGGACCCGGAGCTGACCAGCTTCGAGCGCCTGCTGAAAAAAGTGGATGACTGGCTGGGAGAGAAGTCATGAAGCTGCATCAGGTACTCAATGTCGGCGGCGAGCGTTACGACCTGGTCAGGGCGGATGTGCGCCTGGAGCTGCGCAACCCGGGGCGGGCGACCTTCATCGTCCAGGCCGAGGCGCCCCTCAAGGGCCTGGTCACCCTCGACATCGGCTACAACGACAGCCCGCTGCAGCGGCATTTCATCGGCTACGTCGAGCGCTGCACCAGCGCCAACGCCAGGCAGCAATTGCTTTTCTGTCGGGAACTGGCGGCGATCCTGGCCAGGCCGCTGCCGATGAACCTGCGCCACGTCGACCTGCGCGGCGTGCTCGACCAGATCGGCCAGCAGACCGGCCTGCGCTTTCGCGTGCCCGAGCGGCCCTACGCGTCGGTGCGCGCGCCGTTCTTCTACAGCCTGGCCGCCGGTTTCCAGGCCATGGACAGTCTGGCCCAGGTCTTCGACATTCCCGACTTCATCTGGCAGCAGCAGGGCAACGGCGAAGTGTACGTAGGCAGCTGGGCCGACAGCTACTTCGGCGCGCGCCCCGCGCTGCAACTGCCCATGGAGCTGTTCGACCACTACCAGGGCAACCAGAGCGCCAGCATTGCGGCCCTGCCGGGGCTGCGTCCGGGCGCACCGATCAACCACGGCGAGCGCGTGACCCATGTCGCGCTGGCCGACAGCCAGATGGCCATACGATGGAAGACGCAATCCGCCGCGCCGTAGCGCGCCAGTTCCCCGAAATCACCGGCGGCTGTCACCTGCCGCGCTTCGGCCGCGTGGTCGCGGTGCCCGATGCGCCGGCGGCGCCCGGGCTGTGCGACGATTTCCGCCCGCGCTTCGGCGTCGATGTCCAGGTGCTGCTGCCGGACGGCGAGCCCGACCCGGCGTTGCCGGTGTTCACCAGCCTGCCGCTGCCGGCGCCCATGGGCGGCCAGGAGCGCGGCATGTTCGGCTTCCCCGAGGAAGGCACCACCGTGGTGCTGTCGTTCGCCTACGGGCTGCCGCACAAGCCGTTCATCCAGCAGATCCTGCCCCACGGGCTGAGCCTGCCCAAGGTGCCGAAGGGCGACCTGGTGTGGCAGCACAGCGAGGCCTGCCAGCAACGCGCCGACGCCGACGGCAACTGGCTGCGCCAGACCGATGGGCGGATCCGCGACAAGGCGATCGAGCGTGAAGTCGAGGCGCTGGCCAACACCGAGCAGTTCCAGAGCCATGCCCGGACGGTGGACGACCACTCGACCGAGACCGTCGGTGGGGTCAAGAAGATCGAGGCCCTCGGCGCGCTCAAGCTGCTGTCCGGCGGCTCCGCCAGCCTGGCCGCCCTCGACGACCTGCACCAGGCCACCGGCCGCGACCTGAACCTGGCGGTGGGGCAGAAGCTCAACACGGCGATTGGCGGCGACGTCCAGGAGCGGATCGAGGGCCTGCGTCACAGCGTGGTGAAGATCAGCCAGCGCCTGCAGGCACCGAAGACCTGGCTGGGTTCCGAGGCGGTGAACGTGCTGCAGGTGCTCTGCGACCTGCTCGACCTGGTCCAGGAGATGAACACCGAGCTGGCCGGGCATGTGCACGGGCCCACGCCACCACCGGGCAATGCCGCGGCCTTCAGCGGCGCGGCGGTGCGGGCCCAGGCCATAGGGCTCAAGTTGAAGCCGATCACGCTGTGATCTTCAGGGCATATCGTATTCGCGGGGCCAGCCCACGCTGGTGATGATTCCCTGCGCGACCTCTCAGCCCATGGAGTCCTGTTCAGCCTGAAAGAACCCAAGGCTTCATCGCCTGCGCACAACCGTCTACAATCCCTCCTGCTTGAACCGGGATAACCGAAGCACTGCCTCGAAACCCGATGGACCTGACCACTGCCGGTCAACCGTCGGGACAAATGGGTCCGGACCTTGGCCGGCCCGTTTATCGGAGGCAACACATGAGCCCGCGTATCTGGCTGCTGGCCCTGGCGACATTCGCCACGGGCATGGCGGAAAACATCAC
>Ga0209370_1001941_pt1 | contig 16432 bp, 18 predicted proteins | sample AgamicAtPrz_FD_187164 | JGI IMG/M metagenome (GOLD analysis project Ga0209370, IMG submission 187164) | Agave microbial communities from Guanajuato, Mexico - At.P.rz (SPAdes) (version 2) | ecosystem: Host-associated > Plants > Phyllosphere > Phylloplane/Leaf | place: Guanajuato, Mexico... | reverse complement strand
AGCACGCTCACGCAATGGCTGCGCAAGCTGCCGGGCGTCAAGGACCCACTGAGCGGTGCGCAGCTTGATGGCAGCGCAGATTTGCAACTGGCCCTGAAGGGCGGTTGGGAAAACCTGCTCAAGCGCCTGAGTGCCGCCCATGGCGCGGCCATTCCCGCCAGTGGCTTGCAGATTCAGGCCAAGCTACGCGCCGAGAAAATTCGCTATCTGCCTGCCGGCACCGCAGCCGAGCAGAGCGCCAACCTGCCTGCGCTGGCATTGAGCATTGACGGCAGCCCCGAAAATGCCAGGGTCGGTCTGACCGCGCAGGCCCAGCAGGCTGGCAAGAGCATACAGATCGACACTACTTTGCAGGCCGGCCTTACAGGCGGCAAGGCCATGGCACCGCTGGACTGGCAGGCCAGTCTGGAAAAGCTGCAGGCCCAGTTCACACCCGACAAGAACAAGCCCGGCCCCTGGGTCGTGCAGCTTCAGCCCGGTGCCCCCGTCCAGATCCAACAGCGCACCAGCGGCAGCACGGTGCTGAGCACCGCCTATCAGTTCAGCGCCGGCAAGCTGCAGATCACGCCTCCCAAACTGAGCCTCAGGCGTACCAGCAGCGAGCCACTGCCTCCCGCCCAGCTGACATGGGAGGCGAGTTCCGTCACCCGTACCGGCAGCGGCCAATGGGGGCTGCGCAGCGCAGGTCAGGCCCTTGGAGTTCCGCTGGCATGGGTCGATGCATTCAGCCTGGGCGATGACGAGCCACCGCTGGAAGCAGCCGGCATTTCCGGCGACCTGAGCTTCAACGCGCGCTGGAACCTGGACACATTGGGCAAGGATCTCAAGGCCGATCTCACGGTCGAGCGCGCCGCAGGCGATCTGCGTCTGGCAGTGGACGATGGCTCCAGCACTACCGTCATCCAGACTACCGGCCCCACCGCCAAACGCGCCGGCGGGACACGTACGCGCCAGATCGGCGGCGCAGGCATGCGCTCGCGCATCAAGGACGTACGCCTCAACGTACAGGCACAGGGTAGTCAGGTCAACGCCAAGCTACTCTGGGAGAGCGAGCGTGCAGGCAAGCTCAGCGCCGACCTGCGCACCCAGCTCAGCTATCAGCAAGACGGCTGGACGCTGCCCGCCACGGCGCCTCTGTCCGGTCAGTTGCACGCCAATATGCCAGATATGGGGCTGTGGGCCCTTTTTGCGCCACCGGGCTGGCGCATTCAGGGCACGCTGGCGGCGGACGCCAGCATTAGCGGCACCTTGCAGGACCCCAAATGGCAGGGCGATATCAAGGCCGATGGGCTCAATATCGTGTCTCTGCTCGATGGCGTGGACCTGCGCGACGGCATTCTGCGCGCCAAGCTGCAAGGCACCAGACTGGACATCACCGAACTGCGCCTCAAGGGCGGAAAGGGCAGCCAGGCGCGCATTCTGGGATATAGCGGCAATCTGACCCGAGCTCCCGAAGACGGCGGCCAGCTTACCGGCTCGGGATATGCCCAGTTCACACCACCGGGTACGGGGGCCGAATCGGGCCTGAGCATGAATCTGCAGGCCAAGGCCAGCAAGCTGCAGGTGCTTGTGCGCGCCGACCGTCAAGTCAGCGTCTCCGGCGATCTGCAGGCCCGGCTGGAGCAAGGCCAGTTCACGCTGCGCGGCGACCTGACGGTCGACAGAGCCTCCATCATCCTGCCCGAGGAGTCCGCACCGTCGCTGGACAAGGATGTGGTGGTGCGCTCGGCGGCATCGCGCAAGGCCGAAGAGGAAGAGCGCCAGCGCGCCGAGCAACAGGCCCGCAAGGATCAGGCCCGCGCCACGCCGCGCAAGGTGCCCGACATTCTCGTCAAGCTCGACATGGGCCGTGACTTTGCGCTGCAAGGCTTTGGCATTACCACGCGCCTGTTGGGCCAGCTTGAAGTGCGAGGAGCCAGCTACATCGGCGGCCCGCCCAGCGTGACCGGAGAAATCCGTACCGAGCAAGGCCGCTACCGAGCCTGGGGACAGTCGCTGAATGTGGAAACCGGGCTGATCCGCTTCAATGGCCCCTACAACAACCCCTCGCTGGACATACTGGCGCTGCGCCCGAATATTGCCGTCAAGGCCGGTGTGCAGGTGCTGGGCACGGCCAGTGCGCCACGCGTGCTGCTGTACTCTGATCCGGCCCTGCCCGACGCGGAAAAGCTCTCCTGGGTAGTCATGGGCCGCGATCCCGCCTCCGGCGGGGCCAGCAGCGCCCTGCTTCAGCAGGCCGCCATGGCCTTGCTGGCTGGTGGCAACAGCTCCAGCGGCAAGATTGCTGGCAGCCTGGGGCTCGATGAAGTCGGCTTCAAGGGCGGCGGGGACGGCACGGATGCAGCGGGCGCTGCGCTGACCATGGGCAAGCGTATCTCGGACAAGCTCTATCTGACCTACGAGCAGAGCCTGTCGGGAGCCATGGGCATCATCTACATCTTCTACGACCTGTCGCGCAGCGTCACCTTGCGCGCCCAGACCGGCATGACCAGCGCCATGGACATCGTCTATACCGTTCGCAAGGACTAAGCATGAAAACTGCCTTCATCCCCTTGCTGGCATGCGACAGAAGCCATCAATCCTGCCATGCCACGCAACCGCACTGCGCTTGAGCACGCCGCGGGCAAGCTCATACTCCGCATCCAGCAGGAATGGATGCAGGAACTGGGTGGGCCTGCGGCCGCAGACAGCGAGCAAGTCATGAACCGCGCTCATGACTTGCTTGTGGCCGCGTCGGCCAGTCGGTTCGACCAGGGGCTGCTGCAGCAGTCGATTGAAGAATTTCTGGGCAGGGAATGGCTACGCAGGCATCCTGGCGTGCAGCCATTCGTCAATGCTCTGGCCGAGCAACTGCAGTCCTGATCCATCTATACAGGCCCTCAGCGGCCTGCTGCCACGCCTTATTTGACGTAGGAACGCAGCACCTTCACGACCAGCTCCAGGTCCTGCTCACGCTGCTCGGCCGTCGCGGCCTCGGCGCCCAGATGCTCGCGCACATGGCCTTCTAGCAGCTCCAGCATCAAACCATTGACGGCCCCGCGCACAGCCGCCAGTTGCTGCAGCACCACGGCACATTCCTGCCCCTCTTCCAGAGCCCGCTCCAGTGCCTGCGTCTGCCCCTTGATGCGGCGAATGCGCGCGAGCAGTGGTTTTTGATTCGAAACGGTATGCGACATAAGCAGGAATTGTAGTCCTCCTGCCGGCATGGAAAATATACTGGGGTAGAGTATATGAAAACAAGCCAACCATGACCTCATACACCGCCTCCCCCCTTACCCGGCAACACTCCCACAACTTTGACCAAGGCAATCCGCTGGGCGAAAAAAACGCCAAGCTGGCCATGCTGCTGACGCTGGCCATGATGGTGCTGGAAATCACCGCCGGCTATTACTTCAATTCCATGGCCCTGCTGGCAGACGGCTGGCATATGAGTTCACATGCGCTGGCGCTGGGCCTGTCCGTCAGCGCCTATGCCGCTGCGCGCAAGCTGGCCAATGACAGACGTTTCAGCTTCGGTACCTGGAAGATAGAAATCCTGGCGGGCTACACCAGCGCCATCTGCCTGCTGCTGGTTGCAGGCCTGATGGCCTTTGAATCCGTACAACGCCTGCTCTCGCCTGCCGCCATTCACTATCAGCAAGCAATAGGCGTGGCAACTCTTGGCCTGCTGGTCAACCTGGCCTGCGCCTGGCTGCTCAAGGACGGGCACCACCATCACCACGGCCATGAGCACCACCATGGACACGACCATGCGCATGGCGACCTGAACCTGCGCTCCGCCTATCTGCACGTAATTGCAGACGCAGCCACATCAGTCATGGCCATCGCAGCGTTGCTGGGCGGCATGCTCCTGGGCCTTGCCTGGCTGGATTCGGTCATGGGCCTGGTCGGCTCCGTGATGGTGGCAATGTGGGCCTTGGGCTTGCTGCGCGATAGCAGCCGCGTGTTGCTCGATGCCGAAATGGATGCCCCCGTCGTGCAAGAGGTACGTGATGCCATCGCGCAAGGTCCGCAACCCGTCACCATCACCGACCTGCATGTCTGGCGCGTGGGCAAGAACCACTATGCCTGCATCATCGCAGTCGAGGGCGCAGCCACTGTCACACCCGACTACATCCGCCAGTTGCTGTCGGTACACGAAGAACTCACCCACGTCTCTGTCGAAGTCAACAGTACAGAGCTGACATAAATAAGTCGGTTGGAATCCGCAGGCTGGCAACACGGGTAGAATCCAGCGTCCCTCCCCGTAGTTCAATGGATAGAACGGTCGCCTCCTAAGCGACAGATACAGGTTCGATTCCTGTCGGGGGGACCAGTAACTCATTGAGTTTCAATGGCTGTTGATGGAAATGGGACACAAGTGGGACATTTCCCCCGCTTCGACTCTCATGCTTTGACAAACGCAGGCCGATCTCAGATCGGCGCTGCGTTTTTTTTCGTCCTAACTACTAGCCCAGCTCTACCAGTCGTGTCGCTATAAATTGGCGCTTGCATGTGGCCTCGGTATAAAAAAGATAGCGTTTGCTCACACAGTAATGTGCGGAATATACTGTACGCACATACAGTATCTGTTAGGTAGTTATGGCGGCAAAGAACTCAGCAAATGAGCAATTTCAGAGCGAGATTGATGATCTAAGCGCATCGGTCGGGGCGCTGTGCGAACTGCTTGCCGCAGCTCAGAATGCCAAAGTAAGTGCAGCCTCTGTGCATGCAATCCTCAAGCCCATGGCCCGCAGGCTGGATGTCGTCGCAAGCACTGCAGCAGATGCACAGCTTGTGCTTAAAACCTCGTAATTTCCCGTAATACAAAACGCAGTCCAAATGCTATGCATTGCGTGCATTGACGCGGCTTTGAGGTAGACCGACCAGGTAGTAATATGCGCCCCACGAAGCGGGCAGGCGCGGCGGGGGCGTCATGGCGCGCCACGGGGTTGAGGGGGCTGGCTTGCAGGCCTTTGTCATGGGTGAAACGGTGCCGGCAAGGCTCAGATTCCGGCCTTGGTGCGCGCGTGTGGCTGAGCGAAGGGGTGGCACAGTGCAGACGCAAAAAAGGGCGCAAACGCGCCCTGATGCTTTTGAATTGAATCGGCTTTAGGTTCCGCTAACCATCCGCGGAGCAAACCTCACAATGTCCATGCCTGCCCACTCATTGAATGTCTCAAACAGCCCCTGCAGTGGGACTATTTCATTCGCGTGGAACACCTCCAGGGACTGGCTGGCATTGCCGAAGCCGCCCGTATTGTTGGGAATGATGCCCAGCAGTCCAGGCGGAACGCGATGCGCGGCCAGCACATCGTCCTTGCTCGCGTTCTTGATAGCGCTGAAATCATCCTTGGCGGCAATCTCGCTGACGGGAATCAACTTGAGGCCTTCGGGCTTGCCGCCTGGGGCATGGACAAACAGATTGCGGAAGTTGCCCGGCCCCTTGGACTTGCGCAGCTGCTCGCGCAGCTTCTCCACATCGCTATTGCTCACTGCGCTGTCGCTCAGGTACATGATGAAACCGGCGTGGCTGCCGTTCTCGTAATAGCGGCGCCGGAAGACCGTGGCCGACTCATTCAGCAGTGCCGACTGCAGCGCGCTCAGATACTCGGGCAGGCCGTACAGCTCCTGATTGATGTCGGGCTCACGCAGATGGAAGACGGAGCCAGGCACGAACTCATGTTCTTCTCGCCAGTTGGGCACGTAGAAATAGCGCTTCTCCTGGCCCCGGCGCATGTACCGGCTCAGTGAATGTTCAAAACGCATGGTGCGGCCGGACAGCGCGCGGCGGGCTTCAAGGTATCCATTGCCGAACACCAGAAAGTCCGTGGCCCAGGCCTTGAAGGTTTCGCGCGACATCATCGGATGCGGGACAAAGCTCGATGTCAGCAGGTTGCGTTTCAGGTAGATCGCAGAGCTGTGGTGCGGCGATGCCCGGAAAGCATCGGCCAGCCCATCGAGCGGAAACGGCGGCTCATACCAGCGGCCGTTAAACATTGCTTCCACGTAGTCCAGCAGGCGCAGCCGGCTGACCGGCTCGGGGTCCCCGAAGGTAAAAACCTCTACCTGCCCTCCCTGTGTTTCAGCCTTGGCCATGGGGGTGGGATTCTTTTTGGTCATTCGTAAACCTCTACAGATGAGCTGCCGCCGTGGACATCCCCGGCGAGTGATTCGTTATCCAATGCGTGCATCACCGCCCAGGCCAGATCGGCGTGGCCGATGTCGTCCGAGCGGCCGGACTGATAGGTGACATGGCGCTGGCTGGGCGTCAGCACCTTCTTGATGGCCATGAACGCAGCGGCCACATCGGTGCAGTCGGCGTCCATTTCCAGGCGGCCCTTGCTGATGACCTGCTTGGCCTTGAGCACCAGCCGCGCCTTGAGCGCCAAGTCGTAGTGATAGGACCGCGCCTGCGGGTAGAACTTGATGACGTTCTGATAGACACCCTGGCCCAAGCCTGTGGTGTCTATGCCCATGAACGTGACGTTGTACCGCTCAGTAATGCTGCGGATGTACTCGGCCTGGGCCTCAAAGTCCGCGCCCCGAAACTGCTGGCGGTGGAGCAGGCGGAACTTGCCGCCCGCCACCTTGGGCGGTGCAATCACCACCAGGGCGGCTGTGTCGCCGGTAAACGAGGGGTCATAGCCAACCCAGACTGGCTGCCACGCAAATGGGCGCGTGGCGAGAGGTTTGAAGTCGTCGGTCCATGCCTCCCACGAATCCACCATGCACGCCTGCATCATCTGCAGCGTGAACTGTGAATTGCTGTCGTCGATGAATTCGCAGCGGAATAGATTCGCAAACTCGTCGTCGGGGTACTCTTCCAGCAGCTCGGCCAAGTCAAACAGATTGCAGCCCAGGCGCAGCGCATCATCAATAGTCACGATGTGGCGGAATCGACCATCAGCGCAGCGTAGGCCGTTGGCCAGCGCCTTGTGGCTCAGGTCAATCTGCACATGCTTGGTCTTGTCCCGGCCCCGGTTGCGGTCCTCGCCGGTCCAGAACGAATAGGCCTCATGGCTCTTTGCCGATGGGGTGCTGAAATAAGTCTTGCGCCAATGCTTATGCGTGGCCATGGCGCTGGCCACCTTGTTGAGTTCCTTGAAATTGCCCGTCCAAAAGAACTCATCGAAATAGAAATCGCCGCTGCGGCCTTGGGCCGTCTTGGCATTGGTGCCCAAGAAGTGCAGCTCGGCGCCATTCCATAGCACCATGGGATCGCCGCCCAGGTCTACCCCCACTTCATTGGCAAAAGCCACCATGTAGTTTTTGAACTGGTGCGCCTGGGCCTTGGATGCGGACAGAAAAATCTGATTGCGCCCTTCCAACACAGCGCGAATCAAGGCTTCGCGGGCAAAGTAGAAGGTTGCCCCAATCTGGCGCGACTTGAGCAGAATTCGCGTGCGCTCTTTCTGGGCCTCAAACCATCGGTTTTGATACCCAAAATTTCCCGCGTGGAATATCTCAAGCAACTGCTCTGTCTGCTCGGGCGTGAACTCGTTGCGCTTGGGTTTGCGCTTGGGGGCGGCATTGCGGCGGGCAATATTGGGGTTTAGGTCCCCTTCCTTGCCGGTTTCTTGGTAGCGCTCCACCCGTGCGGTGCGCTCCAGCTGGCGGCCAAGCAGGTCGATTTCCTTGAAGTCGCCGCCTGTCTTCTCGTCCTTCATGATGAGCTGCACCATGCGCAGCTCAAGCGCTCCGTTCACGCGATCGAGCGGCGTGAACTTGTCCCACTCTTCCGCATCGCGCCAGCCGTAAAGCGTGGTTGCCGGAACGCCCAGCTTTTCCGCTATCAGCTTGGGCCGCCAGCCCTGCCAGTACAGATACCGCGCCACCTGTTTTGGCTGAGAACTATTGGCCAGCACGGCCGCCTGCATGGCGCTGCCCTGCTCCTGGGCCTGGGCGAGCACGAGCGCACCGAAATCAGCGTCCTTCTTTTTGGCGGCTTTGGCCTGTGGCTGCTCGCCTGCAGCAAATGGGGCGCAGTCATCCCCGGTCGGTTTCTTTCGTGCCATGGCAGGCAGTTTTCCGGGCGGGCTCCATCTAAACCAGCACGCGATTACGTCCACCGCGCCGCCACAACGACACCCGCGTGACGCGGCGCAGGCCGCTGGACACCATGAGAACTCACCGCGAACTCATCGCCGGACACCGGCAAACCCATCAGCGAGGCTCATCCATCCATGTCCAAGAAATCCCGCTTCTTCCGCGTCGCCGTCGAAGGCGCCACCTCTGACGGCCGCACCATCGACCGCGACTGGTTGCTGCAGATCGCCAAGCACTACAACCCCAAGGTATACGGCGCCCGCGTCAACATGGAGCACATCCGCGGCTATGGCCCGAACAGCGACTTCCGCGCCTATGGCGATGTGCTGGCCGTCAAGACCGAAGAGGTGGACATCGGCGGCCAGAAAAAGCTGGCTCTGCTCGCCCAGATCGACGCCACCGATGAACTGGTCGAGCTGAACAAGCGCCGCCAAAAGCTCTACACCTCTATCGAGGTCCGTCCCAGCTTTGCCGATAGCGGCGAGGCCTATCTCGTCGGTCTGGCCGTCACCGACAACCCCGCCAGCCTGGGCACCGAAATGCTGGAGTTCGCTGCCAAAAACCCGGACGCCAACCCCTTCAAGCAGCGCAAGGAACAACCCGACGATGTGTTTTCCGTGGCCGAGCCTCTGACTCTGGAGCTGGAAGACGAAAGCGCCGGCATCGTGGCCAGCTTCAAGGCCAGCATTGCCGCGGCCGTGGCCAAGTTCACCGGCAAAGAAGTCACCGATGACGCCCGCTTTGCAGCTGTGGCCGATGGCTTTGGCCAGCTGGGCGACAACTTCTCCAAGCATGTCCAGGCCGCACAAGCCTCCCAGGCCAAGACCGACCAATCGCTGCAGGCCATGAGCGCGGACATCGACAAGCTCAAGCAGCAGTTCGCCAAGCTGGACAACACCGAAGCCCCCAACCGCCGCCCCGTGGCCAGCGGTGGCGCCGGTCAGCAACAGACCGACTTCTAAACCATCAACTCCCCATTCCGTCCCACTTCAAGGAACCATTCATGCGCAACGAAAGCCGCCAAAGCTATAACGAATTTCTCGGCCGTGTGGCCCAACTCAATGGCGTCAGCACGGCCGACACTGACAAGGCCTTTGCCGTCGCCCCCAGCGTCCAGCAAAAGCTGGAAAACGCAATGCAGGAATCCAGCGAATTTCTGCAGCGCATCAACATCGTCCCCGTGGATGAAATGCAAGGCGAAAAGCTCGGATTGTCCGTGTCCGGCCCCATCGCCAGCCGCACCAACACCGCCGACAAGGACCGCCAGACGCGCGACCTGACCGGCATCAGCGCACGCGGCTACCACTGCCAGCAGACTAACTACGACTCGCACCTGAAATATGCGCTCATCGACGCCTGGGCCAAGTTCCCCGACTTCCAGGTCCGTGTGGCGCGCCTGCTGGCCCACCGTCAAGCACTGGATCGCATGTGCATCGGTTTCAACGGCGTATCCATCTCGCCGGATACCAACCTTGCGGCAAATCCCTTGCTGCAAGATGTGAACAAGGGCTGGCTACAGAAGCTGCGTGAAGAAGCGTCCGAGCGCGTCATGAACGAGGGCAAGGTAGCTGGCAAAGTGGTCGTCGGCCCTACTGGCGACTTCAAGAATCTGGACGCCGCGGTCTTTGATGCCCGCCAGTTGCTGGACCCCTGGCATCGCAACAATCCCCAGCTGGTCTGCATCCTGGGTGACAAGCTGCTGCACGACAAGTATTTCCCGCTGGTCAACACCACCCAGGCCCCCAGCGAAACCCTGGCAGCAGACATCGTTATGAGCCAAAAGCGCGTGGGCGGTCTGCAGGCCGTGCAAGTGCCGTTCTTCCCCGAGAACGGCATGCTCATCACCACGCTGGACAACCTGTCCGTGTACTGGCAGCGCGGCGGCCGTCGCCGCTACATCGTGGAGAACCCCAAGCGCAACCGCGTGGAGGACTACCAGTCCAGCAATGACGACTACGTAGTGGAAGACATCGGCCTCGCGTCCATGGTCGAGAACATCGAAATCGTCGAGGCCTAAGGCCAGCCGGGCCGCCGTCCGTCCGCATCTGGCGGCGGCCTCTCTCCGCAACTACCGGAAATCGCATCATGCAACTCACCCCCGCACAGCGCCACCGCGCCCGCGTGCTGGCTGCAAAGGCCCAGGCCGAAAGTCCGTTCGGCATTGAGGTCCAGGGCAGCGAATACGAGCTGATGATGGCCAAGCTGGCCACCGACAAGCGCACGCTAAAGAATATGGAATCGGTACAGCTCAAGCGCCAAGCCAAGGCCGCCATGCTGCCCGACTACCTGCCCTGGATCGAAGGCGCCTTGACCAATGGCAAGGGCGCCAAAGATTTGGTCCTCACCACCACCATGGTCTGGGCCATTGATGCCGGGGCTTACGGCCTGGCATTGCGCATGGCCGCCTATGCAGTGCAGCACAACCTGCCCCTGCCAGACCAGTACCACCGCAGCACGGCCGCCCTGCTCATGGATGAGTTCGCAGGCGCCTACCTGGGCGGACAGTGGAGCCCCATCAAGCCAGACGCCAGCGGCATGGTGCCCGACGACACCCACCCGGCTGAGCACCTGACGGCTGTGGATGGCATCACTCAAAGCCTGGACGCCCCCGACCAAGCCCGCGCCAAGCTCTACAAGGCCACGGCCTATGCCATGCTGGGCAAGGTCCAGACCGCCGAGGAACCGGCGCTGGACGACATCCCCCAGGAAACCCTGGGCGGCGTCCAGGCGCTGCTGGCCCAGGCGCTCAAGCTGGACGCGCAGAGCGGCGTCAAAAAAGACATGGAGCGCATCGAGCGCAAGCTGCGCGCCCTGGCGGCACCACCCCAGACCGATGGCGCGACGGCACCCGCTGCACCGGAAGCTGCAACTGCCACCGCTGCCCCTGCACCCCGCAAGCGAGCTACCCCGGCCAAGCCTGCAGCCAAAGGCAAGCGCTAAACCCACCGAGCACAGCCCCCGTGCTGGGCGGCTCGCAGGGCCTCGCGAAGGCTTCGGCCTACCGCAACGCCCTGCGACCACCGCCCACTACGTTGGCACCACACCAGCCCAGCACCATGACCATGATTGCCAACGCGCCGCCCATCATCGTGACCGACCCGCCCAGCAAGCCGCCCATCACGGGCGTGCTGGACGCAGGCAGCTTCTGGCCTCACATCGACCTCGCCAAGCTACGCGACAGCGTGGACGTGGACGGCTCCGTGACTGCTGCCCGCCTCACCCACGCAGCCGCCAACGCCCTGGCCAGCGTCATAAAGGACCTGAGCAATTGGGCTGCCGCGCAAGCTGCTGCCGGGTTCGATGCGCTTTCCTCTGTCCCAGCCATCGCCATCAACGGCACCAGCGTCAACGTGCTGCGCTTTGAGCGTGCTGTCTACGCCTACGCCAAGGCCGACCTGATCGAGCGCTATGCGGGTGCCGACGCCACCGGCCGCACCGAGCCCGGCGATGAGCGCCGCGAGCTGCAGGCCAGTGACTACCGTGCGGACGCCTTGCGCGCCGTGCGCGACATCCTGAGCGTGGCCCGCATGGAATCGGAGCTGATCTAACCATGACCGTCACCGTCCAGGCACAGCAGGGGGACACCGTGGACATGCTTTGTCTGCGCCACCTGGGCACCACTGCAGGGGTGACAGAAGCCACCTATGCATTGAACCCAGGCCTTGCTGCACTTGGTCCTGTTCTGCCCCTGGGTTGGCGGGTCATCCTGCCCGACCCGCCCACCGTCCCCACCGCACCTAAAACCATTTCCCTGTGGGACTGACGCCTGCTCAACCAAACCACTTCACTGCCATGTCTGAACCCACCTCTGCTGTCGGCACCTTCGCTGGCTACAAGCTCGCCCTCTTCTCCCTGCCGGTGATTGCCAGCCTCATCGCCTTCTGGCTGGGCCTGCGTTTCGTGCCGCTTCGCAGCACCGACCCGCGCGGCGACCTGCTCAACCGCGTCCTGGCCTGCTTGGTCAGCGGCTTTGTGCTCGGCGTGCCTGCGCTGGTACTTCTCATGCAGCACTGGCCGGGCATCTTTGAGGCAGGCATGCGACTCGCCACCATGGCCGCCGTGCCATCCATTGCGGGCTTTTTCATCATCACGGGCTGCGCGCTGGTGGTCTGCTCCATCCCTGGCCCGTGGATCGTCGCGGGCGTCTTCCTCTGGCTCAAGCGCAGCGAAGGCCAGACCATCACCGAAATGGCCGACCAGTTGCGAGGCGACATTGCGGGCCACAGCGCAGCAGGCCGCAAGGGAGGTGCCGAATGAGCGCCGTTACCTACATCAATGATTTGATCGACCGCGAAGGCGGTCATTCCAACGATCCCACGGACTCGGGCAAGGAAACTAAATACGGCATCACCATCGCCACCGCTCGCGCCTACGACTACACCGGCCCCATGCGAGACCTGCCTTATGCCACGGCGCAAACCATCTACCTGCGCCGCTACTGGATCGAGCCCAATTTCCACCGTGTCGATGAAATCTACCCGGCGCTGGCCGAAGCGCTGCTCGACTTCGGTGTTTTGGCTGGGCAGCAAACAGCCGCCAAGCAGCTGCAGCAGGCGCTGAACGTGCTGAATCGCAATGGCACCGACTATCCCGACATCGCAGCGGATGGGCGCATTGGCACCCTCACCCTGGCCGCCCTGCGCACCTTCCTCAAAAAGCGCGGGCGTGAAGGCGGTGGAGTGCTTTTCGGCATGGTTTGCGCTCGCCAGTCGGTCTATCTGCAGGAGCTGGCCGAGCGCCGCCCAAAGGATGAAAAGTATCAATACGGCTGGCAGCTCAATCGCGCCCTGGGCCAGATGCTGGACGGTAAGGACTTCCTGCCAGCATGACGCCCGCCAGCATCATCGCCACCCTCACCCGGCTGGTCATCCCCATCGCCGTGCTGCTCCTGCTCTATGCAGTGGACCAGCGCGCGGAAGATCGGGGCATGCAGAAAGCCCAGGCCCAGCACAGCGCCGCCGCTGTCCGGCGCCTGGAGTTTTCCATCGAGCGCAGCGGCCAACTGGCTGGGCAGCTCGGCCAGCTTCTAGACCGCAACCAACTGGAAAAAGCTGATGCAAAGATTGCCTTTGATCGCCTTGACTCTGACCTGCGCAGTGGCGCTTTGCGCCTGTCAATCCGCACCACCGCCCAGCCGGGAAGCAATCACAGTGCCGCCCCTGGGCCTGTCCAAGCGCGAACCGACATTGACCCAGCGGATGCTGCAGCTCTTGTCCACATCACCGAAGACGGCGACAACGCAATCAGGGACCTCAACACCTGCATTGACGGCTACGCCCAAGTAATGCGCCAAGCCAACGGGGCACAGCCATGAAGAAACCGCAATCCCTGCGCAACTTCATTGCAGGCGCCATCCCTGAGCTGCAGACAGACCCGCAGCGGCTCAAGATGTTTGTGGAGTCCGGCAACATCGTGGCGCGCAGCGGTGAAACGCTTTCCTTTGAATACCGCTTCACGGTGCGCCTCATCATGCTGGACTTCGCAGGCAATATGGATCTGTTCGCCGTCCCCATATTGGCCTGGCTCAGCACCTACCAACCCGATCTGCTGCAGAACAAGGACAAGGCGGCCAAGGGGCTGCGCTTTGATGTGGAAGTCCTGGCCAACGACAAGGTGGACCTTGTGATCGAGGTGGACTTGAGCGAGGCAGTCATCGTCAAGGAAGACCGGGACGAACAGGGCCGCCTGCGCCTGACCGCAGAGCACAAGGGCGAAATCTACAGTCCCAAGCCCTATGCAACCGGCGACTATAGCCTTTACCTCGGCGACAAGATCGGCGCAGAGTGGCATCAGACTCAAGGGCTTGACTGATGGCAGACGCCCTGGAGCAGCTCGCAGAATGGGCCGCGCCACTGCTGCAGCGCATGGAGCCAGCAGGCCGCAAGGCCGCCATGCTGGAGGTGGCCACCTATCTGCGCAAGAGTCAGGCCCAACGTATTGCTGACCAGCGCAACCCTGACGGCTCCCCCTATGAGCCACGCCGCCCACGTGAGCAGCTGGCCAAGCGCCAGGGCGCCATTCGTGGGCAAATGTTCATGGGGCTGCGCAAAGCCCGCAACCTACAGCGCAAAGCCACTGCAGACATGGCCAGCGTGGCCATGAACCCGAGGGTTTCCTACGTGGCCCGCGTCCATCACTACGGCCTGCGCGACAAGGTGGACCGCCGCGACCGCAACAGCCCTGTGGTGAAGTATGCGAGCCGTGAGTTGCTTGGCTACACGCAGCAAGAGATCAAGGATATCGAGGACATTTTGCTGCAGCACACGTCCTAAACCAGTTGGCCGCTCAAGACTAGGCTAGGACCGTCCTCGTGCGACAAGAAAAGCGGTCCTTCGAATGTGAGGCTAGCCAGCCGCAGGAGCATGAAACTGATGGGCAGTCCGTGTTTAGCGTACTGCTATGTTCGCTCAGCGGAGAAGATTTTTTTGGCGTACAGATAGCCTTCGGGATCGGCGCTCTCTAGCGATAAAAGTGCGACTTGCGAAATGATCGCGCAGCTAAGGTATTGGTTTAGCAACTTAAGCATCAGCACGAGGTAGCTCTTTTCTGCTGCGTTTTCAGTGCCGCGGCCGCGTTCATTGGACTGCGTGTAGGTGGCGAAGGGGGAGCCATGAGAATGGTTGGACAGCAGTCGATAAATAGGCTTGAAGATTCCGCCAATCAGTGAAAACTCCGCGGCGACCTCATCATCGCTCAGATGCATTTCGGCATTCCCACTTCGAATTTTTTCCGCCTTGTTCTTCGACAATTCAGAATAAATTGGAGATGACATCACTTCCAACTTTGACTGAGGCAGGTTCTCTTCGAATGGCCTCAGAATTTCCTGACTTGCCCCGAACTCCTTGTATAGCCGGTACTTCTCAGAGTTCATGTGGTAGTAGAAAAGCTTTAAGCGAAACCCAGATTCAACCTCGGACAGTCCAGGCTGGACTAGGTAAAAATAACGGTGACATGTTTCTATAAATGCTCGCGTCAGAACTGCAACCGATGGGAAATCCCAAAGGCGAGTTCCACTAACTTTGTTTTCTGGAAGGATCGCGTTGATAGTCATCGCACTGAGCGTTATGCGCGTGTAGATTTTTGTGCTTTGTATGCCTAGGTTGGTTGTATGAATTCCGCCGGACGAATCTGAAATTTTTATAGCGACGATTACCAATCGCTCGAATGTACCGAGTGCCTTCGGATACTCAGAATCCAGTGATTTCGAATCATTATTCATAGCAAACATAACTTAATTTAGAGAGAAAAATTTGCAGGATGTTCTGGACACTGGCTCATCCAGACAGTGGCGTTCATCCGCGGATTGAAAGCGCAGGTCAGAAACGACAAAGTATAAAAATTCCGCGAAACCTAGTAGGCAGAGCCCGGGCTCTCCAACAGCACGCTTAGGACTGCCAGCAAGCGGGTAATGAATCAACAGCAGCGTTTGATAGTGCTGTCCAGTATTGGCATAGGGTCTGTTGAGGAAGTTCTTAGTCGCCTGTAAATGACCAAATAGGGCACTTGAGGATTCCTTTGCGTGCGGATTGCCTACACACTGCCCGCCGCTCGCGCGCCCGCGTGCTGCCCGGCACAGTCGGCTGCATGAATTCTGATCCGGCCCTCGCCATTGGCGATATGCAGCGCTTGCTGCACAACATGGTCCGCGTGGGGACCATCCATTCCGTGGACCACGGCGGCTCTGGCAAACCCGCGCTTGTGCGTGTCTCGTTAGGCGAACTGGTCACGGACTGGCGCCCCTATCACGAGGCCCGCGCGGGCGACACCACCACATGGAACCCGCCCACCGTTGGCGAACAAGCTACCGTGCTGTCCCCCAGCGGCGACCTGGGCGCGGCCGTGGTCATCGTCGGGCTCAACAGTACCGGCAAGCCAGCGCCCAGCAGCGACCCCAATAAGACCATCACCAAATATCCAGACGGCGCCGTGATCGAGTACGACCATGCGGCTCATGCTCTGGTGGCCACACTGCCGGGCGGTGGCACGGCCAAGCTGGTGGCGCCGGATAGCGTCACCATCGACAGCCCCCAGGTCACGATGACAGGCCACTGCCTCGTCAAAGGCTCATTGACTTACCAGGGCGGCATGCGCGGCAGTGGGACGGCAGAAGGTGCCAACGGCGCGGCGGAAATCCAGGGCACGCTGCGCACGACTCAGGATGTGATTGCCAGCGGCGTAAGCCTGCGCACGCACCCCCATGGCGGTGTGTATCCGGGCAGCGGCAACAGCGGCGAACCTATCGGGGGCACAGCATGATGAACGTCAGCACCGGCCGCAGCATCGACTACGCGGCGCACATCAGCCAGTCCATCACGGACATTCTCACCACGCCCATCGGCTCGCGCGTCATGCGCCGGGGCTATGGCAGCTTCATCCCGCAGCTCATCGACCAGCCTATGACGCC
>Ga0209370_1001940_pt1 | contig 16441 bp, 13 predicted proteins | sample AgamicAtPrz_FD_187164 | JGI IMG/M metagenome (GOLD analysis project Ga0209370, IMG submission 187164) | Agave microbial communities from Guanajuato, Mexico - At.P.rz (SPAdes) (version 2) | ecosystem: Host-associated > Plants > Phyllosphere > Phylloplane/Leaf | place: Guanajuato, Mexico... | reverse complement strand
GTCGTCTGCATCTGACGCTGCAGAGCACCTGGAACGGCCGCAAGGTCGGCATGTGCGATGCGGGCGAGGAGATGACTTTTCACTTCGGCCAGCTGATCGCCCATATCGCCAAGACCCGCAATGTACGTGCCGGCTCCATCGTGGGCAGCGGCACGGTGAGCAACAAGGGCGTGGAGACCGGCAGCGGCAAGAACAAGCGCGTGGAATGGCCCAAGGGCTATAGCTGCATCGCCGAAAAGCGCTGCATAGAGACCATTCAGGACGGCGCACCCAAGACCGAGTTCATGCAGTTCGGCGACACCATCCGCATCGAGATGAAGGGCAAGGACGGCCAGAGCATCTTCGGCGCCATCGACCAGAACATTGCGCCGCCCGGCGGCAGCAAGGATGACTTGCCCGAAGCTCAGCCTCTGGATAGCTCTGAAGACTAAGCCCTCGTTGCTGCCGCCATGCCCATGTCAAGTCTGAATCTCTCGCGCTGGATTTCGCCTCTGAAGGTCGTGTCGGCCATAGCGTTCGCTTTGTTGACGGGCCTGTCCATGGCGGCAGAGCCTGCCGCCGAACCTGCAGTCAGTTGCCCGCCGCCGTTCAGTCCGCCAACGCCGGCCGAAGTGCAGGCCATGGCCCCCCAGATGCAGGACAGAGGCCTGCTCTGGCGCGTGCAGGACGGCGAGCGCACCAGCTGGCTTTACGGCACTTTGCATGTGGGCAAGCGGGAGTGGATCTTGCCCGGCCGCACCATCTTGCGTGCCATGGTTGCGACGGATTTGCTGGCGCTGGAGCTGGATGTGCTGAATCCGCAGGTCATGCAGCAGTTGATCGACGGCTTCCAGGCCCGTGTCGACGCCCCTGCGCTACCCGCAGATCTGGACGCCCGGCTGGCGCAGCAGCGCAAGCGAGCCTGTGCCGAGCATCTGAGCACGCAACGTCCGGACGCCCAACTGCTGGGACTGGTCAGCCAGCTGGGCCGCAAGCATGGGCTGATGGTCGAATTTGGCGCCGATCTGCAGCTGGCGAGCCTGGCCGGTGCCGTGCGCAAGCCTGTGCTGGGGCTGGAGTCGGCGCAGACCCAGCTCGAGGAGCTGCTTTCCGACGATCCCTTGGAGGTACAGGAAAGCGTGCGCGACGGGCTGGAGCAGCTCGAAGATCCCAAGTCCCCGGAAATCCTGCAACAGCTGGCGAACATCTGGGCAAGCGGCAACGAAAAACAGCTGGAGAACTATGCCGACTGGTGCGACTGCATCAAGACCGAGCGTGACCGGCTCAAGTACGCGCGCCTCATGGATGGACGCAATCCGGGTATGGCAGACGGCATTGTGCGCCAGCTCCAGCAGGGCAAGACCGTGTTTGCTGCCGTGGGAGCGCTGCACATGGTCGGGCCCAAGGGCCTGCCCGAGCTGCTGCGTCAGAAAGGCTATCAGGTCGAGCGCGTGAGCTTCAAACTGCAACCCATACAGGAATCGGAGTCAAAACCGATTCAAACCGAATAGAGACAAGCGCAGGCAGCTATCAATTAATAGAAAAGGCCGCCTGGCGGGGTCTAAAAATCATTCCACACCCCCCTACATCACCCTCAAGGAGACAAACGATGGATCGTCGTCAATTCCTGGCTGCCATGGCAGCCAGCTCGGCTGCTGCCGCATCCCCCTTTGCCATGGCGCAGGACTGGCCCGCCAACCCTGTGCGCTGGGTCGTTCCCTACCCACCCGGAGGCGGCACCGATGTGCTGGCCCGCACGGTGGCCGAATCCATGCGCAAGACGCTGAACCAGACCATCGTGGTGGACAACCGTCCCGGTGCCTCGACGAATATCGGCGGCCAGCTCGTTGCCGCGGCCAAGCCCGATGGCTACACCATCATGTCGGCCGACAACGCCATCCTGGCGTTCAACGAGCACCTGTTCAGCAAGCTGCCCTTCAGCCCCGACAAGGATTTCACCTATGTGGGCGGCATCAGCCGCTTCCCCATGGCGCTGGTGGTCAACCCTGCGTTCGAAGCCAAGGATTTCAAGGAATTCCTGGCCTATGCCAAGGCCAACCCCGGCAAGCTCAACTACGCCTCGCCCGGCAATGGCTCGCCTCACCATCTGGCCATGGAGCTGTTCAAGAACCGCACCGGCACCAGTCTGACCCATATCCCCTACAAGGGTGCCGCGCCCGCGCTGGCCGATGTGATGGGCGGCCAGGTGCCTTGCATGTTCCTGGATCTGGCATCGGGCCTGCCCGTGATCCAGTCCGGCAAGGTGCGGGCCCTGGCCATAGGCACGGCCAAGCGCGTGCCCAATCTGCCCAATGTGCCCACGCTGGCCGAACTGGGTCTCAAGGATTCCGAGGTCTATGCCTTCCAAGGCATTCTGGGTCCCAAGGGCTTGCCGCCAGCCATCGTGCAGCGCCTCAACGCAGACCTGCAAAAAGCCCTCAAGGACCCTGACGTGGTCAAGCGCATGGCCGACTTCGGCATGGAAGCCCTGCCTGGCACGCCCGAGCAGTTCCACCAGCTGGCGCGCACCGAAGCCAAGCGCTGGGGTGAGGTCATCAAGGCGGCCGGCGTGAAGCTGGACTGATCGCCTCCTTCCTGAGCTTCGCGAGGTTCTGGGCATGGCTTGAGCCGTTGCCGCAGACCTCGTCGGCTTGCATCGTAGCGGCCCTGCCACCTCGAGTTGCAGGGCCGTTTTCAGTAGGGAAGTATGCCGGGCAGCAGTGGGCGGCTCAGGCGCTCGCGCCACCATTGCTGGGCCCGGCCGGGGGCATCGCTGCGCCAGGCCAGCCAGAAGGTTTCGGGCGGTCGCGGTTCTTCCACCGCCAGTTCTACCAGTACCCCGGTCTCCAGCTCCACACGCACGCATGCGCGCGGCACAAAGCCGTGGCCCAGGCCGGCGGCCTGGCAGGCTATCTTGGCCTGCATATCGGGCACGGTGATGCGCCGCTGACCGGTGAGCAGGCCCACGGTGCGGTCGGTCAGCGAACGGGCGCCGTCGCCCACCACCACGGCGGTGTGCTCCAGCAGGTCGGCGCGCGCCAGCGGACGGCCAAGACGCGCCAGCGGGTGGCTGGCAGTCACGCAGAACACGAAATCGAGCTGGCCCACGGCCACGGCCTTGTGGCCGCCGCCGGCCGGACCCTCGCCCGCCGCCACGATCAGGTCGGCCCGGCCTTCGCGCAAGGCTTCCCAGGTGCCCGTCAGGGTCTCGCTGCCGATGCGCAGCCGCGTGCCGCTGTTCAGCGCCTCGAATGCCTGGATGTCGGCGCCGAAGGCGCTCGTGGGGATCAGCGAGTCGTGCACCAGGCGGACCTCGGTCTCGAATCCTGTGGCGATCTGGCGCAGTCGCGACTCGAGCTGACGCGCAGCTGCCAGCAGCCAGCGCCCTTCCTTGAGCAATTCCTCGCCCGCAGGCGTGAGACTGACACGTGGGCCGTTGCGCACAAACAGGTTCAGACCCAGCTGTTCCTCGAGCTTGGACACGGCATAGGAGATGGTCGAAGGTACTTTGTGCAGGCGCTCCGCCGCACCTGCAAACGAGCCATGGCGCGCAATGGTGTCCACCAGTTCTATGGCTTCCAGAGAGAGTTTGAGCATATTGGGTGTGCCTAAAAAACAATCATCGAAATTATCGATGATTGAGAAGATTTTCTTTCAGCATAACCGCATATTAGGCCGCCGATACTTCATGCATCGCCACACGGAACGCAGAGAAACAAGGCAGACGGGCCTGCTGCAGCAAGTGTGAACGCCATCGATTGTTAAGGAGATATCAATGCTTGAAGTTCGCCAATCCAACCACCGCGGCCGTGCCAACCATGGCTGGCTGCAATCGCGCCACACCTTCTCCTTCGGCCATTACCGCGATGCCAATCAGCAAGGCTTTTCGGATCTGCTGGTTATCAATGACGACAATGTGTCCCCTGGTCAGGGCTTTGGCACCCACGGCCACCGCGACATGGAAATCTTCTCCTATGTGCTCGACGGCGCCCTGGAGCACAAGGACTCCATGGGCACGGGCTCGGTGATCCGTCCCGGCGACGTGCAGATGATGAGCGCCGGCACCGGCGTGGAGCATAGCGAATTCAACCACTCGGCCCAGGACCCGGTGCACTTTCTGCAGATCTGGATCGTGCCCGCCGAACGCGGCGCCGCTCCACGCTATCAGCAGGTCCATGTGGACGATGCCGACAAGCGCGGCCGCCTGCGCCTGATCATCGCCCCCGAAGGCCGGGACGGCACGTTGGCCGTGCGCCAGGACGCCCGGGTCTATGCCGGCCTGTTCGATGGCGCTGAATCCGCCGAACTCGATGTGGGCACCGACCGCCATGTCTATGTGCATGTGGCCCGCGGCAGCCTCAGCGTGAACGGAGAGCGCCTGTCCGAAGGCGACGGAGCCCGCATCCGCAACGCCGGGGCTCTGCGCTTCGATCAGGGCGAGCAGGCCGAGGTGCTGGTCTTTGACCTGCGCCCCCGTGAACTGCCTAGCTTGTAAGTGCCAGTTTCCATTCGGCTTTCCTGTTTTTCCCGCAGCCTCTCTCTCACCTTTTACCCAGGAGTTTCACCATGACCAACGCCAATGCCTCCATCGCCCGTCCTGTCGCCGTCGCCAAGCCCGGTGCCAAGCTGCTCAACCCCCATGACCACACGCTGATCATGATCGACTTCCAGTCGCAGATGGCTTTTGCCACGCACTCCATCGATCCCGTGCAACTGCGCTCCAACGCGGCCCTGGTTGCTTCGGCCGCAGCCGGCTTCGGTGCCTCCACCATCCTGACCACAGTGGCCGAAAAAAGCTTCTCCGGGCCCATGTTCGAGGAAGTGACCGCGCCTTTTCCCGGCCAGACCCTGCTGGACCGCACCTCGATGAATACCTGGGAAGACGAGGCTGTGATCCGGAAGGTCAACGAGATCGGCAAGCCTCGCATCGTGCTGGCCGGCCTGTGGACCAGCGTGTGCATCGTCGGACCGGCCCTGTCGGCGCTGGATCAGGGTTTTGAGGTCTTCGTGATCGCCGATGCCTGCGGCGACATTTCCACCGAAGCCCATAACCGTGCCATGGAGCGCATGGTGCAGGCTGGAGCCCAGCCCATCACGTCCTTGCAATACCTGCTGGAAATGCAGCGTGACTGGGCCCGTACCGAGACCTATGACATGACCACGGGCATCGCCAAGAAGCTGGGTGGCGGCTACGGCATCGGCATCACCTACGCCAAGACCATGTTCGGCGCCCACGAAGGCTAAAAAGAGCACATCATCTTTCTACTGCGCAGACCGATCTCGCACCCGCGGTTCTCGCCGTACGCATGTACGGATGCGGTCCTCAATGCGACCTTGGTCTGCTCGCCAAGAAATCTGGCGCACTCTTCGCGCCGCTGAACGACCGGAGACCTCCATGACCCAGCCCTCCACCCCCGACCTGATCCTGTTCAACGGCCGCTTCACCACCCTGGACCGCAGCAACCCCATGGCCACGGCCGTGGCCGTGAGCAGGGGCCGCTTCAGCGCCGTCGGCAGCGACCGCGAGGTCCTGCCCCTGGCCGGCCCACAGACCAGGCGCATCGATCTGGGCGGGCGCAGTGCGCTGCCCGGGCTCATCGACAACCACCTGCATCTGATCCGCGGTGGCCTGAACTTCAACATGGAGTTGCGCTGGGACGGAGTGAAGAGCCTGGCCGATGCCATGGCCATGCTCAAGGCCCAGGTGGACGTGACCCCTGCGCCCCAGTGGGTGCGAGTGGTGGGCGGCTTCACCGAGCACCAGTTCGTGGAAAAGCGCCTGCCCACGCTGGCCGAGCTGAACGCCGTGGCGCCCGACACCCCGGTCTTCATCCTGCACCTGTACGACCGTGCCCTGCTCAACGCCGCGGCCCTGCGCGCCGTGGGCTACACCAAGGACACGCCCGAGCCGCCCGGTGGCCAGATCCTGCGCGACAGCGCCGGCAACCCCACGGGCCTGCTGCTGGCCAAGCCCAATGCGTCCATCCTCTACGCCACGCTGGCCAAGGGCCCCAAGCTGCCGCGCGACTACCAGCTCAACTCGACACGCCACTTCATGCGCGAACTCAACCGGCTGGGCGTGACCGGTGCCATCGACGCTGGCGGAGGCATGCAGAACTACCCCGACGACTACGACGTGATCCAGGAGCTGGCCGATGCCGACCAGCTCACCATCCGCCTGGCCTACAACCTGTTCACGCAAAAGCCCAAGGAAGAGAAGGACGACTTTCTGCGCTGGACCTCCACCTCGCAGTACAAGCAGGGCACAGACTACTTCCGCCACAACGGCGCGGGCGAGATGCTGGTGTTCTCGGCCGCCGACTTCGAGGACTTCCGCCAGCCCCAGCCCGAGCTGGCGCCAGGCATGGAGGGCGAGCTCGAAGAAGTGGTGCGCATCCTGGCACAGAACCGCTGGCCCTGGCGCATGCACGCCACCTACGACGAGACCATCGATCGCGCGCTCGATGTGTTCGAGAAGGTCAATGAAGACATTCCCCTGGCCGGTCTGAACTGGTTCTTCGACCACGCCGAAACCATCTCCGAGAAGTCCATCGACCGCATCGCGGCCCTGGGCGGAGGCGTTGCCGTGCAGCACCGCATGGCCTACCAGGGCGAATACTTCGTCGAGCGCTATGGCGCGGCTGCGGCCGAAGCCACACCGCCTGTCAAGCGCATGCTGGAAAAAGGCGTGAACGTGTCTGCCGGCACCGACGCCACCCGCGTCGCCAGCTACAACCCCTGGGTCTCGCTGTCATGGCTCGTCACGGGCAAGACCGTGGGTGGCCTGCAGCTCACGCCTCAGCGCAATTGCCTCACCCGCGACCAGGCCTTGCGCATGTGGACCGAAAACGTCACCTGGTTCAGCAACGAACAGGGCAAGAAGGGCCGCATCCAGGTGGGCCAGCTGGCCGACCTCATCGTTCCTGATCGCGATTTCTTCGCCTGCCCCGAGTCCGACATCGCCGGCACCTCGGCCCTGCTCACCGTGGTGGACGGCAAGGTGGTCTACGGCGCTGGTGCCTTCGCCGACCTCGATGAGTCGGCCCCGCCGCTGGCCATGCCCGACTGGTCGCCCGTGCGCACCTTCAAGGGCTATGGCGCCTGGGGTATGCAGGAAGGCACGCCGCTGCAGTCCGTGATGCGCAACGCGGCAGCAAACTGCGGCTGCGCCAGTAGCTGCAACATGCATGGCCATGCCCACGCCACGGCCTGGAGCAGCAAGCTGCCCGTGGCCGATCTCAAGGGCTTCTGGGGCGCCCTGGGCTGCGCCTGCTGGGCGGTGTGAGATGGGCGAGACGCTGCATGCCGCAGCCACCGTCCCCTGGGTGCAGCAGCTGGCCCTCGCCGGTTTCACGGTGCTGGCGGCCTTGCTGACCGACCGCTTCCGGGCAGCGCAGCAGGCCGGGCGCCAGCGTGCTGCCAACGCATTTTTTGAACACTGGGGCCTGGTCGGCGGCATGTTGCTCGTCGCCTGGCACGATCTAGGAGACTCCCATGCCGGATAACCAAAAAACCGCCTCGGGCAGCTTCGCGCCCCTGGCCATTCCCGTCTTTGCAGTGCTGTGGGCCGCCACGGTGCTGGGCAATATCGGCAGCTTCATGCGCGATGTGGCCAGCGCCTGGATGGTGACCGAGCTCTCGTCCAGCCCCACGGCCGTGGCCCTGATCCAGACGGCGGCCACGCTGCCAGTCTTTCTGCTGGCCATCCCGGCCGGCGTGCTGTCCGACATCCTGGACCGCCGTCGTTTCCTCATCGGGGTGCAGGTGTTGCTGGGCGCCGTCAGCGGCACGCTGCTGGTGCTTGCCCAGACCAACACCCTCACGGTGGAATACCTGGTGGCCCTGACATTTGTGGGCGGCATTGGCGCCGCCCTCATGGGACCGACCTGGCAGTCCATCGTGCCCGAGCTGGTGCCGCGCAGCGAACTCAAGAGCGCCGTGGCCCTGAACTCCCTGGGCATCAACATCGCCCGTGCCATCGGCCCGGCCGCCGGCGGCCTGCTGCTGGCCAGCTTCGGCGCCGCGGCGGCCTACGGCCTTGATGTGCTGAGCTATGTGTTCGTGATCGCCGCCCTCATCTGGTGGAAGCGTCCCAAGGCCGAGGCTTCGGCGCTCAACGAGCAGTTCTTCGGCGCCTTCCGGGCCGGTGTGCGCTATGCCCGTGCCAGCCGCGAGCTGCATGTGGTGTTGCTGCGCGCCGCTGTGTTTTTCCTGTTCGCCAGCTCGGTCTGGGCCCTGCTGCCCCTGGTGGCGCGGCGCATGCTGGGCGGCACGGCCGGCTTTTATGGCGTGATGCTGGGCGCTGTGGGCGCCGGGGCCATCCTGGGCGCCGTGCTGCTGCCCAAGCTGCGCAAGCGTCTCGATATCGACGGTCTGGTGTTGCTGGCTTCTGTGGTTACGGCCTTGGTCATGGGCATGCTGACCCTTGCGCCGCCCCAGTGGGCTGCCGTGGCGCTGATGCTGGTGCTGGGCCTGGGCTGGATTGTTGCGCTGACCACACTCAACGGTGTGGCCCAGGCGGTGCTGCCCAACTGGGTGCGCGGCCGGGGTCTTGCCATCTACCTGATGGTATTCAACGGTGCCATGGCCCTTGGCAGCCTGGGCTGGGGCCTGATTGCCGGCCAGCTGGGCCTGCCGGTCACGCTGCTGATCGGAGCCCTGGGTCTGGTGCTGGTGTCCCTGGTCTTTCACCGCGTCAAGCTGCCAGCTGGTGAGGCGGATCTGCAACCGTCCAACCACTGGCCCGAGCCCCTGCTGGCAGAACCCGTGGCTCATGATCGTGGCCCGGTCATGATTCAGATCGAATACCGCATTGCCCACGAAGATTTGGCCGCTTTTTTCCAGGCCATGCAGCAAGTGGCCCAGGAGCGCCGTCGCGATGGGGCTTATGCCTGGGGCGTGGCCGAACACACCGGCGAGCCCGGTCGAGTGATTGAGTGGTTCCTGGTTGAATCCTGGGCTGAGCACTTGCGCCAGCATGGTCGTGTGTCCAAGGCCGATGCCGATCTGCAGGCCGCCGCTTTGCGCTACCACCAGGGGCCGGACAGGCCCGTGGTTCACCATTTCCTGGCCCTGGATGCGCGCAGCGCCCAGCAGGGAACGGGTTCTCCCGCCCACTGAGCGGCGCTGGAATCGGCATTCATCGCTGACGGGGCAGGCGATGAATGCGACCCGGTTTATTTTTCCAGGGGCTGGAGCAGAGGTCGGTGCATCACTTACTTGGCGGGCTTGGCGGCACGCACTGCCACGACCTCGATTTCCACATACCAGGCCGGGTTGGCCAGGGCTGCAATCTGGAAGGCCGAGCGTGCGGGCAGGTTGGGCTGGGCAGCCGTGCCAAAGAACTGGGTGTAGCCACGCATGAAGCCGGCAAAGTCCATCTTGTTGCCCTTGGCGGGGTCGGCCACCAGGAAGACCTGCATCTTCACCACATCGCTCATGCCGAGATTCATGCTCTTGAGCTGCTCTTCCAGGCCCTTGAGGATGGCCACGGTCTGGCCTTCAGTGTCGCCGCCATAGGCAGCAGGATCAGTGGCGGGCTTGGATTTGTCCACCACGGGCGGCACCTTGCCCGAGAGGTAGACGGTGCGGGCATCGGTGGGAATTTCCACGGCTGCGGCGATGGGGAAGGTCGAGCCCGGTGTCTTGTAACGCAGGACATCGCCACCGCCGGAGGTGGTGGCTGCGCAGCCGGTGAGCAGGACTGCAGCGCCCAGCAGGGCAGCGGTGGTGGCGGTCTTGAAGATGGATGGAACGTTCATGTGATCTCCTGAATGGATTTATGGGGTGACGCGAAAGGGTTTGACGTCGGCGGCAGACAGCTTGTCCGGGTACTGATTGCCGAAGTTGCTGCGCACATAGTTCACGACGTCGGCAATCTGCTCGTCGGACAGCTTGCTGGCAAAGGACGGCATGCCGTGCAGGCCGTTCATGACGACCGAGGTCGGGTAGGCGGCGGCTGCCAGCTTGGGGTTGGAGGCCAGCGCGGGGTAGAAGCCGGCGCCCTTGGCGCCTTCGCCCTTGACCATGTGGCATCCCTGGCAGATGGCCTGGTACAGGGTCTCTCCGCCGCTCTGGCTGAAGCGTGGACGGACCGCAGAGAAGTTCTGCATCAGCGCCTGGGTATCGGCGGGCGAGATGGAAAGAACGGCGGCAGACTGCAGCGTTTGCAGGTTTTTCACATCCTGGGTTTTCATGCCCTGTGATTGGGCCAGGACGGCGCCGGAGAGACCCAGGGCCAGGGCGAAAGCGGAGCAAAGACGGTGCAATGTGTGCATGGTGAAGTTCCTTGTTGCAGACATGGGCGATCAGAGGCTGGAGGCCTTGGCGTGCAGACGCTGGATGGCGTCCAGCGAAGACAGCACGGCACCTTCCTGCCAGGCGGGGATGTACGAGACATGCTCGCCCGCGAGCACTAGGCGACCGTCGATCTGGGCCAGATCCTTGTAGTGCTGCTCGCGCAGCGCATCGGTCCAGTTGCCGAAGCAGCCGTTGATCCAGGGCATGCGATGCCAGGCTACCGACACACCGTTGAGGAACTCCTGCTTGTACTGCGGATGAATCTGCGCGCCGTACTCCAGCGCCAGACGAATGCGCTCGGCCGGCTTGAGCGAGGAGAAGCGGTAGCTGTTGGAGTTCTCGAAGGCATAGGCGCCCAGCAGCACGGCGGGGCCGTTGCCCATATAGCCGGTGGAGGGGTAGGAGATCTGCTGAATCGGCAGATCGGTGTAGCTGATGCCGCCGTAGATGCGCTCGTCCTCTTCCCAGAAGCGGCGCTTGAACTCCAGACCGACCTTCATGGAGCTGCCGTAGGGCACGGCAGCAATCGCGTTTTGCATGGCGCTGCTGGCCTGCACTTCGATCTGGCTCAGGATGGACAGCGGAATCGTGCACACGCACCAGTCGGCGCGGGCCTGCAGTGTGGCGCCGGGCTTGAGGGCGTCTACATAGTCCACGGTCACGCCCTTGTCGTTCTGGGCGATCCTGGTGACCTTGGCGTTGTAGCGTATGGCCGAGCCCAGATCGCGCGCCATGGCCTGGGCCAGCATGTCCATGCCGCCTTCGGGCTGGAAGATGGCGCTGTGGAATTCGTAGATATTACCAACGCCCATCTGGCGCCACAAATTGGATTCGAGCAGCTCGTGCAGGTCCATGGGTGTCGACGGTTTGGCCTGCGCCATCAGGCCGCCGCCGGGGTCGATGTCGTAGCCACGGAAATCGCTGACCGCATTGCTGGCGCGGTAGCGGTACTCCTTGTCCAGCACGCCCCAGGCCTTGAGGCTCTCCAGCAGGCGTTCCTTGTCTTCCCGGCTGACGCTCTGGTCCAGCGCGCCCTGATTGGTAGCCTTGGACAGCAGTTCGGCCACATGACCGTAGACATCGGTCTGCACATGGCGAAAGCGCTGGGGCTTGCCAGCCAGGGCCTTGCTGTTGTGCAGATAGGCGTTGTAGTTGACTTGGTTGAAGGCTTCGAGCTTGATGCCGAAGCGCTTGTAGTAGTCCAGCATCGCATGGTGGTGGTAGGGCACGCGCCAGGGGCCGGGGTTGAAGTAGTTGCCCTTGGCAAAGCCCACTTTCTGGCGTGTACCGTCGAGTTCGCTGAACTCATCGCCGCCGCGCAGCGTCCAGCAGCGGCCGCCGGCGCGACTCTGGTATTCAAGCAACTGCACCTTGTAGCCCGCCGCGCGCAACTCGTGGGCTGCCACCATGCCTGCCAGGCCCGCGCCCAGCACCAGAACCGACGCGCCATGTCTGGCGTTGCCGAGCTTGACCGGACCGCTGTAATGCGACTCGGCGGCGTAGCCCAGTGAACTCATGGCTTGGTACATGGCACTGCCGCCCGCGACCTTTCCGATCATCGAGAGCAGTTGTCTGCGACTGACATGCTTGCTTGGCTCTGGCATCTGAAATTCCTTTGCTGTTGTGTATTCCGCTGTCCATCCGGGGTTGCGGGGCAAGGGTTTTCAGCAAGAGCTGTGCCAGGTCAGAGGGCTCAAGGCATTAGTTCAATGAAATCAGTTACTTGTTATGGAATTCAGATCAATTTGCGCTCAATCCTTTTAACGCTTATGGTGCATGCTCACTAATTTGAAGCGTCAATGGCCAAATTGGTGCAACGGAGTCACACAATAAGCTGCAAAAAAAGCGTATCGGCTGTGACAGCGGATACGCCTTGAGTGTGGGAGCGGAACTACGGTGCTGCCGGGCTCAGAGCTCGCTGGGAGGCTCGCAGGCCTTACTGACCATGACACGATTGCGTCCACCCCGCTTGGCTGCATAGAGCATGGCATCGGCCTGCTGGAAGACGGCCTTGATATCGGGATCGCTGTCGGGCCAGTGGGCCACGCCCAGCGAGATGGTGATATGGCCCACTGGCGGTATCTCCATTTTCTCGACCAGCTGACGCAGGCGCTCGGCGGCATGGGCGGCGGCCTCCAGCCCCGTGCCGGGCAGCAGCAGCAGAAACTCCTCGCCACCCACGCGGCAGGGCAGGTCATCGACACGCGAGACCTCGCGCATGGTGCGTGCGAGCTGTCTGAGTACCTCGTCGCCTGTATCGTGGCCAAAACCGTCGTTGATATGCTTGAAGTGGTCGATGTCGATGGCAATCACCGAGAACGGCAGCGCTTGCGTCTGAAAGGCGCTGATGGCTGCCTCCAGATGGCGGCGATTGCCCAGCCCGGTCAACGGATCGGTGTTCACGTCCTCGCGCAGCTTGGTGATATTGCGTTGCAGCAGGCCCAGGCCCTTGAGCATGGCTTTCTTGAGTTCGTAGGACTCGAAGTACCAGGACTTGACGGCCTGGATGTTCTGCGCCGTCTCGGGCTTGTCCATATCGTGAGCGCCATTGGCGAGCTGGCGCAGCGGGCTGGCAATGCGGCGCGCGCTCCACCAGATGACCACCAGCATCAGCAGGGCGATGGGCAGGGTCTTGTAGAGCACGGAGCGCATCAGCTTGTTGAGCGGGGCCAGCGTGGCCGCCTTGGGGCGCTGGGCCACAATGCCCCATCCCGAGGCATGGATGACGGCATAGCCGGCCAGCATTTCCACTCCCTTGCTGTTGACGACTGGCGCCGTACCCGACTCGCCTCGGATCACGGCGTTGATGACATCGTTGTTGATCACCTGATCGCCGATACGGTGGTTGTCGGGGTGATAGATGATGTGCTTGTTCTGGTCCACCACATAGACATAGGTGCCATCCTGGTAGAAGTGCGAGCCCAGCAGGGTGTCGAGGATGCTGTCTTCCTTGAGGTAGATGCTGCCGCCTACCGCTCCCAGGAATTCGCCCTGAGGGTCGAAAATGGGCTGAGAGACAAAGACGATGTAGTTGCCGGCCGTGGACATATAGGGCTGGCTGATGACGGGCCCGCGAGTGCTCAATGTCTGTGTCACTCCGGCGCTTTGCAGCGTCTTGCCCTTGATCTGCAGGGTTTCGGGCGATGTCGCCAGCACATAGCCCGTTGGGTCGATGATGGTGACGGAGTTGAAGCTCTTGGTTTGCAGGCGCAGACGTGTGGCCTCCTTGGCCAGATAGTCCACGTCATCCATGTGCGCGCCCATCAGATTGGCGCTGTATTCCAGCTGCTGCAGGGCGGACTGCAGAAAATCATCCGTGCTCTGCGCCAGCTTGGTCGCATAGGCATGGTGACCTTCGAGCGTGTTGTCTATCAGCTGCTGGCGCTGCACCAGATAGCCGGCATAGAAGGTGTTGAGAAACGGGATCAGCGCGCTGCAGATGGTCAGGACCAGGATCAGTCGACGCAAATCAAGCCGGTTAGGCGCAAGCCGGCGGTGCCAGGGGAGAGATTTCTTCACAGATGATGTCGCGAGAGCAGGGCGGCTCTGCGCTGTACCTGTGTGCTCTGACAGGCTCAGACCCCGGCCGCATATTCATTGAGTGTCTGCATTATGGTTGCTCGCGCCGTGGCCCTGCTCATGGTCAACCACAATGCAGCGGTGTCAGGCTGACAACTCCTTGAACTTTTCCACCTGTACCGCGCAGTCGTAGAAGCAGGGCGCTCGGCCAATATCGGTGAGCTGCTGATGCGTCAGCTCGTTCACATTCGTTCCGTTGGCTCCCTGCTTGCGCCACCAGATGCCCAGGCCCACCACCACGCCGGCGCGAGCGCGGCCGTTGACGGCGGCGTGGCAGACATGCTCGCCGCGCTGGTTGAAGACGCGTAACCGGTCACCGTCGGCAATGCCGCGCGCAGCTGCGTCATCGGGGTGCATCTCCAGCAGCGGGCGCTCTTCCATGCGGGACAGACTGGCTACATTGGCAAAGCTGCTGTTGAGGAAGTTGCGTGCCGGCGGCGAGATCATGGCCAGCGGGTAGGCGGCCGTGGGCGGCTCGTAATTGGGCAGGTAGTCGGGCAGGGTGTTGATGCCCAGCCGCGCCAGGGCTGGGTTGTCGAATTCGCATTTGCCCGAAGGCGTGGCAAAGCCACCTTCGGCAAATGGCGCATCGGGCAGCGGAATATGGGCAAAGCCCCGTTGCAGAAGGTCGTCGAAATCAATCGCAGTATGTGTAACTGCTGCACGGCATAGAGCTTCGTCGGACTCCGAGAAACATGCCGCAGCAAAAGCGGGGTCCAGCCGGGCCATATGCATGGCCAGATCGCGAAAGATCTGCGCGTTGCTGCGTGCCTGGCCCTGGGGCTCGATCGCGGGGCGATTCAGCAGCACATCGGTATGGCCGTAGCTGCCGTGGACGTCCCAATGCTCTAGCTGCGTGGTGGCGGGCAGCACATAATCGGCATGGTCTGCGGTGTCGGTCAAGAAATGCTCAAGCACCACGGTGAACAGATCTTCGCGCGCAAAGCCCGCAGCCACCTTGGCCGACTCTGGCGCCACCGCCACGGGATTGCTGTTATAGACCACGACGGCTTCCACCTTGGGGCCGAAGCCGGCATCGCCCCCATGCAGCAGCACATCGCCAATCTGGCTCATGTTCAGCGTGCGTGGGCGACGCTCGCCCAGCAGCTGGGGCATTTGCAGATCTGCGCGCTTGAACGGCGAGACCCCCGAGGCGGACAGCAGCAGCCCGCCAGCACGGTGGCGCCAGGCGCCGACAAGAGCCGGCAAACAGGCCACGGCGCGCACGGCATTGCCGCCGCCGCGCGCCCGCTGCATACCGTAATTGAGGCGAATGGCCGCTGGTGTGGTCGTGCCGTAATCACGTGCCAGGGACTGAATCTGTTCCACGCTCAGGCCACAGACACTGGCCGCGCGTTCGGGTGGCCATTGCAATGCTCTGGCCCTGAGTGCCTCCCAGCCGAGGGTGTGTTGGGCGATGTAGTCGTGGTCCAGCCAGTCGTGCACGATCAGCTCGTGCATCAGCGCCAATGCCAGTGCCGCATCGGTGCCGGGCAGCAGTTGCAGGTGTTCCTGGCATTTGTCGGCGGTCTCGCTCTTGCGCGGGTCTATGCAGATCAGCTTGGCGCCCTGGCGCTTGGCTTCCTGTGCATAGCGCCAGAAATGAAGATTGCTGGCAATGCTGTTGCTGCCCCAGATCAGGATCAGCTTGCTTTCGGCAAAGAACTCCACACGCATGCCCAGCTTGCCGCCATAGGTAGCGGTCAGCGCCTCGCTGCCGGCACTGGCGCAGATGGTGCGATCCAGCAGGCTGGAGCCCAACTGGTGAAAAAAACGTCGGTCCATGCTCTCGCTCTGCACCAGTCCCATGGTGCCGGCATAGCTGTAGGGCAGTATGGCTTCGGGCGCGCGCCGGGCAATCCCGTGCAGGCGCTGGGCAATATCGCTCAGGGCTTCTTCCCAGCTCACGGGGGTGAACTGGCCGCTGCCTTTGGGGCCGCTGCGCTTGAGCGGCTGCAGTACTCGCCCGGCGTGGTAGGTGCGCTCGGTGTACTTGCTGACCTTGGCGCAGAGCACGCCGCCCGTGTGAGCGTGCTCTGCATTGCCTTGCACCTTGGTGGCCGTGCCATCGGTCACCGTGGTGACCAGAGCGCAGGTGTCCGGGCAGTCATGCGGGCAGGCGCCGCGTACTTGAACGATATGAGGCATGTCGTGGGCTCGAAAAATCTGGACCGGTTTGCGGCTGAAGACCGTTTTGTGGGCCTATTATGCGGCGCGCATCCATGTCAAGAAACCTGAGATGCAAGACCCCAGAAACGGGCCGATCCAGCCCGTAGCAATGAGTAGTCCGTAGAGAGATCAAGAGCAATGCAGTACAAGCGAGTGGAGTGGAATCGTCGTCAATTCATGACTGCTGGCGCAGCTGTGGCAGCCGGGAGCTGGATCGGCGCAAGTCATGCCCAGGATTCGAGCGGGCCCATTGTGCTTGGGCAGTCCTGTGCGCTGAGCGGTCCTTCAGCGCAGCTGGGTATGCAGTTTGTGCAGGGCGCCAAGCTGTATTTCGATCAGCTCAATGCCCAGGGCGGCATCGGCCGCCGCCAGGTGGAGCTGCGCACGCTGGACGATGGCTATGAGCCAGAGCGCT
>Ga0209370_1001938_pt1 | contig 16446 bp, 17 predicted proteins | sample AgamicAtPrz_FD_187164 | JGI IMG/M metagenome (GOLD analysis project Ga0209370, IMG submission 187164) | Agave microbial communities from Guanajuato, Mexico - At.P.rz (SPAdes) (version 2) | ecosystem: Host-associated > Plants > Phyllosphere > Phylloplane/Leaf | place: Guanajuato, Mexico... | reverse complement strand
AGGGTATCTGGATCGCGTAGAATGCGCCCCACACGACAGGCACATAGCTCAGTTGGTTAGAGCACCACCTTGACATGGTGGGGGTCGTTGGTTCGAGTCCAATTGTGCCTACCAAATCAGAAGAGGGTGATCCGCAAGGATCGCCCTTTTTGCATTCTGGCGCTCTACAGCCATACGCGGTCCCTGTAGGAGCGGCCTTGCGCCGCGAAAGGGCTGCAAAGCAGCCCCGCGATCCTTGCTCCTGGCACAAATTGCCGGGCCCGCTGCGCGGCCCTTTCGCGGCACAAGGCCGCTCCTACAGGGGGTTGCATCTACTGGCAGAGCTCGCATTAAGCTTTTTCGCAAAGTTTTTGATTTTTTTGAAAAAAATGCTTTACAGGTACGCATTCGATCACTAATATGCGCACCACACGACAGGCACATAGCTCAGTTGGTTAGAGCACCACCTTGACATGGTGGGGGTCGTTGGTTCGAGTCCAATTGTGCCTACCAAATCAGAAGAGGGCGATCCGCAAGGATCGCCCTTTTTGTTTTGCGCAGGAAAAGACGCCCCGGTGCGGCCTCAGCGCTTGCTGCTGTGGCGTCGCACCAGTGCACCGTCATCGCACGCATGTGCCAACGGCAGCAACCAGTCCAGCATCTGCTGGCGTTCACTGGCCAGCAAAGGGCTGTCCGGCCCCTCGAACTGAGCGCCCAGGGCCTTCAGCGCATATTCGACCACTGTATTGTTGACGACGGTTTGTGACGCCTCGATGTGCTGGTGGATCGAGGTCACCAACGCTGCGTGATCGTCTGTCGGTTCGAGGCTCAGCGACCGGGCAAGGTACCTGGGCAGCCCTCGCTTGTGGCCTGCCATCATGGCGACTGCGCGGTACAGGTTGACGACATCCTGCTTGTCGATGTGCCCTGCCGAGCGGCTTGCATAGTAGCGCTCGAGTCGGTTGATGGCGTGCGGCAGGTCCGCCTGCCAGTTGCCTTGTTCCACCAGTGCCTGTTCTCGTACATCCTCGATCGTCAGCAGATAATCCAGATAGCCTGCGAAGTTCCGAGCTTCCCTCGCGTAGCGCAATCGGCGCCAGCGTGAGCCGAATTCGCGCTCCCAGGTCCAGCGCCTGACTTCGGGCAGCAGTTCCTGGTCGAGCCAGTCCAGGGTGTCCTGGCAGGGCCACCAGCCTCTGGCCGACGGTTCGCGCTCGCTGAGGTCGTGGGGCGTCCACAGCAGGTCCAGCCAGTCGCTGGAAAATGCGTCGGTCGACGTGTGGGTGGTGATCAGTGCGTGGTATCCGCTGTCGTGGCGGTCGGTTGCCTGTGCGTGGCAGGGCTTGAGCATGGTCGGGTGGGCGTCGAACATGTGCCAGGGGCTTGTGCCTGCGGCATAGTCGTGCACCTCGCAGAAGCGGGCGATGTAGCTCCAGGCGTGCTTGCGCAGCGAGCCGATCTTCACCCGGTGCGAGCCACCGTAGGCAACAAACGGAAATCCGCTGGCGGACAGGCTGCGCTCCAGTGTCTGCAAGGTGTCGCGCATCACCACCGTGAGCGCGTCGGCGACATCGGCGAGTGCCTGGACCACGGGTTCTTCGAGTATCAGGCGGCTGTTGGGCAGGTCGATCAGGTAACGGTCCTTGTCGCCTGGCATCAGCCCGACGATGAACGGGCGCGACTGGCTGTCCAGTGGCGCGCCGCTGGCAAACAGAAAGCGCTCGAGCAGCCATTCGTGGCTGACGGTGATGGTCACCCCGCGCAGGTCGTGCTGGTGGAAGTCGAAGGCGGCGGTAGCGCGGGACGAGGTCAGGTCCGGCAGGAACACGCTTAGCGAAAACCAGGGCCCGCGGTAGTACCAATGGCGGCCGTGATGGCCGATGCGGGTGAAGGCGTCGGGGCTGCAGGCGCTATCGGGCGCATGCCTGGCGTCGGCCAGGTGGTCGCTCAGCCTGCCGGGGCGCTCGATGAATGCCCTGGCTTTGCGTGCCACGTAGGGGCGTGGGTCGAAGATGGATTTGGCAACCAGCTCGGAGAACCCCACGCGTTCCATCCACAGGTTGCCGAACGTCTCGATATGCGCGCCAGGGAAGAACTTCGACAGCACGTCGGGGTGAAGCTGCAGTTTCTGCGTCAGGTCATGGGCGGTCCACAGCTGCCCCTCTATGCCTGCAGCTTTCAGGCGCTGTTTCTCACCGATCCAGCGACTGGCCAGCGTGCCGATCTCGCGCTGCGCGAGGATCAGGGTGAACGAGCGCGTGAGCGAAGGCCAGGGGCCATTCAGGAAGGCATCGATGGCGCCCGTCAGCTCGGTGCCGGTGAAGTCCTTCCAGGCCTTGCATTCGAAGACGTTCAGCCGCTCGGGGCGTTCTTCGTCATGGGCGAACAGGTCGATGCCGCCTTGCCGGGTGCCGCTTTTACCGAGGCGCTGGCAGCCGCCAAGCGGTTGTTCCTTGCTCAGCAGCCACCAGCACAACTGTTCGAAGGATTCCGCCGGCATCGCGAAATCAAGCACGAAGGTCGTGCGCGGGTAGATGCGCGTGTCAGGGGTGATGCTGGCTTCGGCCTGCAGGTGCGTGGGCCACTCCTGCGGCAGTTCGGGCGTGCTGGCAGGGGTGGCTGTGGCGTTTGAAGGTTCCAACCTGAGGTCCTTGTGTCGCTGTCTGTCCATTGTGGCGCGACGACATCTTCGGTCAGGTCGAGGGCCCCAGGCAACAGACAAAGCCTGCGACAGATGTGCCATGAGTGGATGTTCCCGGCCATGCTAGAATCCGCCCCTTCGAATCTGGAGGTACAGGCGTGCGCAAACTGGCGGTGGTAATGGCGGTGTTGGCCCTGGCGGGCTGTAACAACGAGGTCGAAGGCGTGCACAAGCAGGTGGCCGAACACCTGAACAACCCCAAGACGGCCAAGTTCGCCAACGTGCGTTTCGACACCCAGGGCTCCATCTGCGGCCAGGTGCGCGGCAAGGACGACGCCGGGCAGTACGAGGCCTATCGCAGCTACGTGGCGATCAAGCATGACGGCCAGTACGAAATCCTCATCGACGAGACCGGCAACAACCTGCGTATCCGCGAAGTCTGCGGTGGTGCCGACCTGCAGCGCCGCGCCGAGGCGCTGGCCGAGCAGCCGGCGCCGGAGGGTTGGGACGTCGAGGTGATCCAGGGGCCGAACATGGGCGCCCTGACCGACATGACCGCCCGCCTGATCGAGAAGGGCATTCCGTCCTGGGTCGAGTACCGCGACGGCAAGCCTGTGGTGCTGATGGGCCCGTTCCCGGCCAAGGCCGAGGCCGATGCGCGCAAGGCCGAGGTGATGGCCAAGCTGGGCACCGACTCGATCGTCATCCAGCACGGTGTCAAGCGCTGATCGCGACGGCCACATAAATCCCTGTAGGAGCGGGCTTGTCCCGCGATGGCGTCAGAACAGGCTGCGGTGCTTCCCGGCCAGTCCGTGCAGCAGCAGCTATGCTGTCTACTGCGGGGGTTGAGTGGGGGAGGCAGCTCATGGCGACGCTGGAGCGGGCCATTGCGATGGCCATCAAGGCGCATGAAGGGCAGTTCGACAAAGGCGGTGCGGCGTACATCCTCCACCCGTTGCGGGTGATGGAGCGGGTGATTACCCCGGAGCAGCGCATCGTCGCGGTACTGCACGACGTGCTGGAAGACACCCCGCTCACCCTGTCCGACCTCGCCCGCGAAGGTTTCCCGCTGAAGATCCTCGCCGCGCTGCTGGCGCTGAGCCGTCGCGAAGGCGAGAGCTACGAGGCCTTCGTCATCCGCCTGGGTGTCGACCCCCTGGCACGCCAGGTCAAGCTCGCCGACCTGGCCGACAACAGCGATCTTTCACGCATCCCTTGCCCGGGCCCTGCCGACCTGGCGCGGCTGTGCCGTTACCAGCAGGCCAGCGCCTACCTGCAGGCGCTGGCCTGACCCTGTTCAGCCGCAGGCCTTGAGGTTGACCGGCCCGACGAACTCATTGCCGCGCCCCATCACGCACGCCACCTGCTGGTTGCGCTGCAGCTCCCAGGCCTGCGGCGGGTAGGTCTTGTTCCAGGCCTCGAACAGCTGGCGGTCCTGCCTGGACAGCCTCAGGTCATACTGCTTGCTCATATAGAAGTAGGTGCGCGCAATCATCCCGCGGATCGACGGGCGCGGCATGACCTTCTTGGCCTTGAAGTCGACCTGGGTCAGGCAGCTGCCGTACTGGCCGTGCTGCTCGGGCAGCCAGCCGAAGCTGAAGTTGCTGCGGTCACCGTTGACCTCGCCGATGCTCGGCACCAGGTTGTGCAGGTCGGCCTCGGCGCGCTGGTAGACCTTGTCGTGGCGCGTGCAGTTCTTGCGCCCGCCATCCTGCCAGCACTGGCGCTGGTGGCCGATCTGCCAGGCCGGGACGATGTGCTCCCATTCGATGCGCGAGGCGCGGTTGAGGTTCTTGCGCGGCGCGTAGCCGCAGGAGGCCAGGTCGACCTTGTTGCCCTTGTACTTGCAGCCGCAATAAAACTCCGTGGACTGCGGCGCGTACAGCTTCCAGGCGACCTTCTTGGCCTCCTGGAAGGTGCGCGGGGCGTCGGCGTGGGCGAGGGGGGCAAGCAGCAGCAGGCAGGCAGCGAAAAGCGAAACTCTCATGCGCGGTCAGTCTTCCTTCGGCACGGTCCAGAAAATCTGCACGCCGCCATCGTCGCGGTGGGCGAGGGTGACGTTGTCGTTCTCGGCGATTTCCTCGAGCAGGGTTGCCCAGTCGTCGGGCGACTCGTGCTCCAGGCGGAAGATCAAGGCGGCGCGGCTGCGCTGGGCGGTGGGGCTGTTGATGATCTTCTGGATGCGCTGACCCAGTAGTTCATAAGGGCTTGGCGACGCGGAGGCGGGTTTGGCCACGGGGCTTTTCCTTGTTTTGCTGTATGCGCATACAGTATTTCACTGTAAGCCGTTTCGCAACAGCAGGTAGGATGAAAGCCGTATAAGACCGTGGTAGAGGGATTGGTTCCTTGAATATTGGCCCTTTCGCGGGTAAACCCGCTCCCACAGGATTTGTGCTGGACCTGTGGGAGCGGGTTTACCCGCGAAGAGGCCGGTGCACGCAGCGCACCGGCTGGTTTCAGGCGCCGATCAGTATTCCCAGAAGATCCGCTGCAGCTCCTTGCTGTCCTGGGTCTTGGTCATCGCGACCATGGCCAGGATCCGCGCCTTCTGCGGATTCAGGTCGTGAGCCACGACCCAGTCGTTCTTGTCGTCAGGCTGTTCGGCATTGCGCAGCACGAAGCCACCCTGGTTGACGTGGGACGAACGGATGATCTGCACGCCGTCCTTGCGCAGCTCCTGCAGCGCCGGCACCACCCGCGACGATACCGAACCATTGCCGGTGCCGGCGTGGATGATCGCCTTGGCGCCACCCTGGGCCAGCGCCTTGTAGGCGGTGTCGGTCACGTTGCCGTAGCCGTAGGCGATGTCCACGGCCGGCAGCTTGCTGATGGTCTTGATGTCGAACTCGGAGTTGATCGTGTGGCGCTTGGCCGGCAGGCGGAAGAAGTACGACTTGCCTTCGACCACCATGCCCAGCGGGCCCCACTGGCTCTTGAAGGCTTCGGTCTTGATATTGACCGCCTTGCTCACGTCACGGCCGGACTGGATCTCGTCGTTCATGGTTACCAGCACGCCCTTACCGCGGGCGTCCTTGCTGCTGGCCACGGCCACGGCGTTGTACAGGTTGAGCATGCCGTCGGCGGACATCGCGGTGCCCGGGCGCATCGAGCCGACCACGATGATCGGCTTGTCGGTCTTTTCCACCAGGTTGAGGAAGTAGGCGGTTTCTTCGAGGGTGTCGGTGCCGTGGGTGATGACGATGCCATCGACGTCCTTGCTGTCGGCCAGTTCGGCGACACGCTTGCCCAGCTTGAGCAGGTCGTCGTTGCCGATGCTTTCCGAGGCGATCTGCATCACTTGCTCGCCGCGCACGTTGGCCAGGTCCTGCAGTTCCGGCACGCCGGCGATCAGCTTGTCGATGCCCAGCTTGGCGGCCTGGTAGGTGGCGCTGTTGGCCGCGCTGGCGCCAGCGCCGGCGATGGTGCCGCCGGTGGCGAGGATGACCACGTTGGCAAGTTTCTGTTGTTGCGCGGCTTCCTTGGCGGAAACGCCGGTCGGCAATACCAACAGCAGCGCCAGGGCGCTCGGTGCGAAGGTCTTGATAGCGGATTTCATCATTACTGCTTCTCTCTTCCTGGGTGAGATGTGCGTTATGTCGCACTTGGGTAAAGGCAGATTTCGTACCAGCAACTACCGTTCGTCGCATTTCATCTGGAAACCCCTGCTCTGACTGGGGGTACTCGAAGCGGCCACGGGGTCAAGCTGAGCCCGTGCGTTCGCTGGGCCGAACAATTGAAGGAAATGTGTTCGGTTTTTCGGACAAATTGCGGATAATCCGACGGGCGTAGCCGTGGCGGCCTACGCAATGGATTTGACAAAAGCGGGGCCTGTTCACATAGTTAGTCACCGCAAACGTTTGCGATCCGATAAAAACCACAAGATTCGGAGTCATTTCCATGAAGCTGCCGTTTTCCGGCCGTCCGCTGGCCATCGCCGTCCTGTCGTCGCTGATCTTCTCCCTGCCTGCCGCCCACGCCGAGGAGGCGCCCAAGGTCGCCCTGGTGATGAAGTCCCTGGCAAACGAGTTCTTCCGCACCATGGAAGACGGCGCCAAGGATTATCAGAAAACCCATGCCAGCGAATTCGAATTGGTCGCCAACGGCATCAAGAACGAGACCGATACCGGCGAGCAGATCCGTATCGTCGAGCAGATGGTCAACGCGGGCGCCAAGGCGCTGGTCATCGCCCCGGCCGACTCCAAGGCGCTGGTCTCGGCGGTGAAGAAGGCCATGGACAAAGGCGTGATCGTGATCAACATCGATAATCGCCTCGATCCTGAAACCCTCAAGAGCAAGGGCATCAGCGTGCCGTTCGTAGGCCCGGACAACCGCAAGGGCGCGCGTATGGTCGGCGACTACCTGGCCCAGCAGAAGCTCAAGGCTGGCGACCAGGTCGGCATCATCGAAGGCGTGCCGACCACCACCAACGCCCAGCAGCGCACCGCCGGCTTCAAGGACGCCATGGAAGCCGCGCAGATGAAGATCGTCTCGGTGCAATCCGGCAACTGGGAGATCGACAAGGGCAACGCCGTTGCCGCCTCGATGCTCAACGAATACCCCGATTTGAAGGCGCTGCTGGCCGGCAACGACAGCATGGCCCTGGGCGCCGTCTCGGCCGTGCGCGCCGCCGGCAAGACCGGCCAGGTGCAGGTGGTCGGCTACGACAACATCAAGGCCATCGAGCCGATGCTCAAGGATGGCCGCGTGCTCGCCACCCTCGATCAGGCGGCCAGCGAGCAGGCGGTGTATGGCATCCAGGCGGCGCTGAAGATGCTCAAGGGCGAGCAGCCGGACGTGGATGCCGACAATGTCATCCAGACCCCGGTCAAGCTGATTACCAAGTGACAAAGTGATCTCTGTAGGAGCGGCTTTAGCCGCGATGCAGGCACTGTGGTGCCTGGCACCCGCTTCGCGGGGTGGTCGCGGCTGAAGCGCTCCTGCAGGGGGTATGTCTATCTAGGAGAATGGCCATGTCAGTACCGGCCAATGAAACCGTGCTAGCCGTCAGCGGCCTGGGCAAGACCTACGCCCAGCCCGTGCTCGGTGATGTCACCCTCGAGTTGCGCGGCGGCGAGGTGCTGGCCCTGACCGGCGAGAACGGCGCGGGCAAGTCGACCCTGTCCAAGCTGATCAGCGGCCTGGAGATACCCACCACCGGGCGGATGCTCTACCGCGGCCAGCCCTACGCCCCCGGCAGCCGCGCCGAGGCCGAACGTCTCGGCGTGCGCATGGTGATGCAGGAGCTCAACCTGCTGCCGACGCTGACCGTGGCCGAGAACCTGTTTCTCGACAACCTGCCCAGCCGCCTCGGCTGGATCAGCCAGAAGCGCCTGCGCCAGCTGGCCAGCGCAGCCATGGCCCAGGTCGGCCTGGATGCCATCGACCCGGACACTCCGGTCGGCGAGCTGGGCATCGGCCACCAGCAGATGGTCGAGATCGCCCGCAACCTGATCGGCGACTGCCATGTGCTGATCTTCGACGAACCCACGGCCATGCTCACCGCCCGCGAGGTGGAGCTGCTGTTCACCCAGATCGAACGCCTGCGCCAGCGCGGCGTGGCCATCGTGTATATCTCCCACCGCCTTGAAGAACTGCAGCAGGTGGCCCAGCGCATCGCCGTGCTGCGCGACGGCAAGCTGGTGTGCGCCGAGCCGATCCAGCGCTACGGCAGCGAGCAACTGGTCAACCTGATGGTCGGCCGCGAGCTGGGCGAGCATATCGACCTCGGCCAGCGCAGCATCGGCGCGCCGCTGCTCAAGGTCGACAAGCTCTGCCGTGGCGACAAGGTGCGCGAGGTGTCGTTCGAGGTCAGGGCAGGGGAGATCTTCGGCATCTCCGGCCTGATCGGCGCCGGGCGCACCGAACTGCTGCGCCTGATCTACGGCGCCGACCGCGCCGACAGTGGCCAGGTCGCCCTCGGCCAGCCACCGGTGCCGGTGACCATCGATTCGCCCAAGGCCGCGGTCAAGGCTGGTATTGCCCTGATCACCGAGGACCGCAAGGGCGAAGGCCTGCTGCTGAGCCAGTCGATCAGCGCCAATATTGCCCTGGGCAACCTCGGTGCCGTGTCCCGTGCCGGTGTGCTCGACGCGGACGCCGAGCGTGAGCTGGCCGAGCGCCAGATCGGTGCCATGCGCATCCGCAGCGCCAGCCCCGCCCAGGCCGTGGGCGAGCTGTCCGGCGGCAACCAGCAGAAGGTGGTGATTGGCCGCTGGCTGGAGCGCGACTGCCAGGTATTGCTGTTCGACGAGCCGACCCGCGGCATCGACGTCGGTGCCAAGTTCGACATCTACGGCCTGCTCGCCGAGCTCGCCCGCCAGGGCAAGGCCCTGGTGGTGGTGTCCAGCGACCTGCGCGAGCTGATGCTGATCTGCGACCGTATCGCCGTGCTCAGCGCCGGCCGCCTGATCGACACCTTCGACCGCGATCATTGGACCCAGGACCAACTGCTTGCCGCCGCCTTCGCCGGCTACCAGAAACGTGATGCCCTGCTGCACGACGCAGCCCCCAGGATGGACGCATGAAAATCACCACAAACACCTCGGACGCCGCTCCAGTGCGCCGCAGCGGCACCTATTTCGGCCTGGGCACCTACCTGGGCCTGGCCGGCGCCTTGCTGGCGATGATCGTGCTGTTCTCGTCGCTGAGCAGCCACTTCCTGTCCTATGCCACTTTCAGCACCCTGGCCAACCAGATCCCCGACCTGATGGTGCTGGCGGTGGGCATGACCTTCGTGCTGATCATCGGTGGCATCGACCTGTCGGTCGGCTCGGTACTGGCCCTTGCGGCCTCGGCGGTCAGCGTGGCGATCCTCGGCTGGGGCTGGGGCGTGCTGCCCGCCGCCTTGCTCGGCATGGCCGTGGCCGCCTTGGCCGGCACCGTCACCGGCAGCATCACCGTGGCCTGGCGCATCCCTTCGTTCATCGTCTCGCTGGGCGTGCTGGAAATGGCCCGGGGCCTCGCCTACCAATTCACCGATTCGCGCACCGCGTACATCGGCGATGCCTTCGCCTGGTTCTCCAACCCGATCGCCTTCGGTATTTCCCCGGCCTTCATCATCGCCGTGCTGGTGATCGTGCTGGCCCAACTGGTGCTGACCCGTACCGTGTTCGGCCGCTACCTGATCGGCATCGGCACCAACGAGGAGGCCGTGCGCCTGGCCGGCATCGACCCGCGCCCCTACAAGATCCTGGTGTTCGCCCTGATGGGCGTGCTCGCGGGCCTTGCCGCGCTGTTCCAGATCTCGCGCCTGGAGGCCGCCGACCCCAATGCCGGCTCGGGCATGGAGCTGCAGGTGATCGCCGCCGTGGTGATCGGCGGCACCAGCCTGATGGGCGGGCGAGGCTCGGTCATCAGCACCTTCTTCGGCGTGCTGATCATCTCGGTGCTGGCCGCCGGCCTGGCCCAGATCGGCGCCTCGGAGCCGACCAAACGCATCATCACCGGGGCGGTCATCGTCATCGCCGTGGTACTCGACACTTATCGCAGCCGGCGTGCGAACCGGCGGAACTGAAACCATGGCAACCATCAAAGATGTCGCGGCACTCGCGGGTATTTCCTACACCACCGTGTCCCATGTACTGAACAAGACCCGCCCGGTCAGCGAGCACGTGCGGCTGAAGGTCGAGGCGGCGATCGCCGAGCTCGACTACGTGCCCAGCGCCGTGGCCCGCTCGCTGAAGGCGCGCAGCACCGCCACCATCGGCCTGTTGGTGCCCAACAGCGTCAACCCGTACTTCGCCGAGCTGGCCCGGGGTATCGAGGACGCCTGCGAGCGCAACGGCTATTGCGTGATCCTGTGCAACTCCGATGACAACCCGCAGAAGCAACGCAGCTACCTGCGCGTGCTGCTGGAAAAGCGCATCGACGGCCTGATCGTCGCCTCGGTGGGCGAAGACCAGGACCTGCTCGACAGCCTCAGCGGCGTGCGCACGCCGATGGTCATCGTCGACCGGGCCCTGGAAGGCGTCGAGGCCGACCTGGTGCGGATCGACCACGAGCAAGGCGCCTACCTGGCCACTCGTCACCTGCTCGAGCTCGGACACCGCGAGATCGCCACCATCGGCGGCCCGGTGGACACCGGGGTCAGCCAACTGCGCCTGGCCGGGTTCCGTCGGGCGATGGCCGAGGGCGGCGTGCGTGTTGCCCCGGGCCATGTACTGCACAGCGATTTCACCAGCCTCGGCGGGCATGCCGCCGCGGCGCGCCTGCTCGATGGCGAGCGGCCCACGGCGATCTTCGCCGGCAACGACATGATCGGTTTCGGCGTGCTGCGTGCCGCCGCCGAACGCAATATCGACGTGCCCGGCGAGCTGTCGGTGATCGGTTTCGACGATATCGAACTGAGCCGCTACGTGTACCCGGCGCTGACCACGGTCGGCCAGTCGATCCGCGAGCTGGGCGAGAGCGCCGCCGCGCTGTTGCTGTCGCGCATCGTCACGCCGCGCCGCGACGGCGCCGCCGAACAGCGCATCGTCGCCCCGCGCATCGTGCTGCGCGAGTCCACCGGGCCACGCCCGGACCTGTTCACCGATTACCGTTAAGGAATGCCCATGGATGCCAAGGTGGTAGTGGTCGGCAGCCTCAACATGGACCTGGTGGCCCGCGCCCAGCGCCTGCCCCGGGGAGGCGAGACCCTGACCGGCGACAGTTTCTTCACCGCGCCCGGCGGCAAGGGCGCCAACCAGGCGGTGGCCGTGGCCCGGCTGGGCGCCAGTGTGGCGATGGTCGGCAATGTCGGCGATGACGCCTACGGTCAGCAATTGCGCCAGGCGCTGCTCACCGAAGGCATCGATTGCCAGGGTGTGAGCGTGTGCCCGGGTGTGTCCAGCGGCGTGGCGCTGATCGTGGTGGACGCCGCCAGTCAGAACGCCATCGTCGTCATCCCCGGCGGCAACGGCCTGCTCAGCCCCGAGTCGGTGAGCCGTTTCGATGCACTGCTGCAGCGCGCCGAAGTGATCATCTGCCAGCTGGAGGTGCCGAGCACCACCGTGGCCTGGACCCTGGCCCGCGGCCGCGAACTGGGGCGCACGGTGATCCTCAACCCGGCGCCGGCCAGCGGGCCGCTGCCAGCGGAGTGGTACGCCTACATCGACTACCTGATCCCCAACGAGAGCGAAGCCGAGGCCCTGGCCGGGGTGCGGGTCAACGACCAGGAAAGTGCCCGTCGCGCGGCCGAGCGGCTACGCCAGTTGGGGGCGGGGAAAGTGATCGTCACCCTTGGCGGCGATGGCGCCTTGCTGGTCGACGCCGGCGGCAGCCGACACTTCCCGGCCCCACGGGTGCAGCCGGTGGACACCACGGCGGCCGGCGATACCTTTGTCGGCGGCTTTGCCGCCGGCCTGGCGCGGGGCTTGCCGGAAGACGAGGCGATCGGCTTCGGTCAGCGCGCCGCCGCATTGTCGGTGACCCGGGTCGGCGCGCAGCCGTCGATCCCTTACCTGAAGGAGCTGGCGCCATGAAGAAGACGCCACTGTTGAACATCGCCCTGTCGCGGACCATCGCCGGGCTGGGCCACGGCGACATCCTGGTGATCGGTGATGCCGGGCTGCCGGTGCCGCCGGGCGTGGAACTGATCGACCTGGCGCTGACGCCGGGCATCCCGGATTTTGCCAGCGTGCTGCGCGCGGTGTTGAGCGAGATGCAGGTCGAGCGGCATGTGCTGGCCGAGGAAGTGTACCAGGCGCTGCCGCCGGGGTTGGCCGAGGTCGAGCGTTTGCACGCGGGTGGTGAGCTGGGCGAGCGCCAGGTGCTGAGCCATGCCGAGTTCAAGACCCTGTGTCGCCAGGCCCGGGCCGTGGTGCGCAGCGGGGAATGCAAGCCGTACAGCAATATTGCCCTGGTGGCTGGCGTGACTTTCTAGACCGAATGCGGGGGCTTGCGCCCTCGATCGCCGGCAAGCCGGCTCCCACAGGTTGGGCGCAGGCTCGGGCTGTCTCTGTGAATCCATCCCCCTAGCAACAAGGAGTGCTGAATGTCCCTCAAGAACCTGCTCCAAGGAGCCGTCCTCATGTCCGCGCTGGCCGCGACTTCCCTCATGGCCGCGCCCCGCGACCTGATCATCGACACCGACCCCGGCGCCGACGACGTCGTCGCCCTGCTGCTGGCCATGGCCTCGCCCGAGGAACTGAAGATCCGCGCCATCACCACCGTGGCCGGCAACGTGCGCCTGGAGAAGACCTCGCGCAACGCCCGCCTGGCCCGTGAGTGGGCTGGCCGCGAAGAGATCCCGGTGTACGCCGGGGCAGGGCGGCCGATGGTGCGCACGCCGATCTATGCCGCCAACGTGCACGGCGAGGAAGGCCTGACCGGCGTCCAGGTCCACGAGCCGAAAAAGCCGCTGGCCCAGGGCAACGCGGTGCAGTACCTGATCGACACCCTGAGCGCCGCCGAGCCTCACAGCATCACCGTCGCCATGCTCGGCCCGCAGACCAACCTGGCCCTGGCATTGATCCAGAAGCCGGAGATCGTCAACGGTATCAAGGAAGTGGTGGTGATGGGCGGCGCCCACTTCAACGGCGGCAACATCACCCCGGCGGCGGAATTCAACCTGTTTGCCGACCCGCACGCCGCCGAGGTGGTGCTGGCCAGTGGCGTGAAGCTCACCTACCTGCCGCTGGACGTCACCCACAAGGTGCTCACCAGCGACGCCCGCCTCAAGCAGCTCGCCGCGGTCAACAACAACGCCAGCAAGCTGGTGGTGGACATCCTCAACGCCTACATCAAGTTCGACATGGACAACTACGGCATGCCCGGCGGCCCGGTGCACGACGCCAGCGTCATCGCCTATCTGCTCAAGCCCGAGCTGTTCAAGGGCCGCCAGGTGCACATGGTGGTCGACAGCCGCGAAGGCCCGACCTTCGGCCAGACCGTCGCCGACTGGTACGGCGTGCTCAAGCAGCCGGCCAATGTGATGTGGATCGAAGAGGGCGACGCCCAGGGCTTCTTCGACCTGCTCAGCGCCCGCCTGGCCCGATTGAAATAGTGTCATGGTGCGCGTAGCGCTCGAACACCTGGTCGATGAAGCTACGCGCCGCCTCGCTGCCACGATCGCGTACCAGCAGGTCGATGGCGATCAGCAATAGCTCCTCGGGGGTTCCCGGGCTGTAGGCGCTCTGGCCTTCGTCCCACTTGACCTTGATATCGGCGTCGATGCTGTGGCTGCTCATGGGGCGGTTCTCGCTTGGGCCTGGGTGATAGGTCGAATACCGCGTCCTGGCGTTCGAAGGGGAGGTGTTTCATCCTCCACTTCTTGCAGTAAATCATGCCTTTGCGCAACGGGATCTGCGACTTAGGCATAAGCCCTGCGTTTGGCCGAACCTGCGGTTCGGTGCAAAATCCGGTGACGATTGCGTTTCGCATCCCTTGGACGCGTCAGGCAGAATCTTGCGGTTTTGCAACAAACAGTTAGAGGAACTGTCGCATAAGGCAGTTCCCGGATCGATTTAGGAGGATTCATGTTCCGTACCCGCGCTTCCCTGGCGACCCTGCTGGTGGCTACCGTCCTGGCAGGTTGCAGCACCGGTGGCTCTTCGGGCGCCAGCGCCCCTGCCGCCCCGGCCGGCAACGACGGCCGCTGCGAAGCCAGTGGCGCCGATTTCACCGTCGGCAAGCCGGCCAGCGCCGAGCTGCTGGAGCAGGCGCGCAAGGCCAGCGGCTCGCAGATGGCACGCATCCTCAAGCCGCACGATGTGATCACCCTGGAGTACCGCTCCGAGCGATTGAACCTGAATGTCGATGACAAGGGTGTGGTGACCCGCGTCAACTGCGGCTGATTGCCCGCACGCTGTCACCTGGCGCGGGCTGGCCCGCGCCTTCCCGCCCTTATTCCACGCTTGCCGGTTCGCGCCGTTCCTCGCGAGTGAACAACCCTTCTCCCAGAGTGCGTGCGGCTCGCAGATGCCGTGCCGGATCCTGCCCTTCGCTGTCGTCCAGCAACGTCGAACTCAACACTTGAGCGCCGCAGTAATCGAAGATGCCGTGCTCGATCTGCACGCGCATGGCCTCGCCGTAGCCGTGGCGCTCGAAGGTGCCGGCATCGGCCCCGGCAACGCCGATCAGGTGCGCGGTCAAACCGTGCAGGCGCTTTGTGGTACTACCGTCCGCGGCCTGGTAGAAGGCCCAGCCATTGCTGAACACACGCTCGACCCAGCCCTTGAGCAGGGCCGGGAGCGACCACCAGTAGATGGGATAGACCAGCACTACGGTGTCGGCGCGTTCGATGCGCGCCTGCTCGGCCAGCACATCGGCCGGCGGCGGCCCAAGGCGGCGGTGCACGGCGTGGTCGGCCAGGCTGAAACGGGGGTCGAAACCTTCACGGGCCAGGTCGGCGAACTCGCTGGTGTGGCCGGCCGCACGCAGCCCTTCGGCAACCTGTTGGGCAAGGGCATGGGTGAGGGAGTCGGTGTCGTGGTGACCGATGACGATCAGGGCATGCATGGCAGAATCTCCAGAATCAGGATGCGAGGGCCTCGGGAGCGTTATATACTCCCAGTAAGTTACGTTTAGTAAGTTACTTTTGGTAGGTAATCTATGTCAAGCGAGGAAAAGAGCGCGCCGCGCAAACGCCTGTCCCGCGAGGAGCGTCGCCGGCAGCTGCTGGATGTGGCCTGGCAGCTGGTGCGCGAAGAAGGCACCGATGCCCTGAGCCTGGGGCGTCTGGCCGAGCAGGCCGGGGTGACCAAGCCGGTGGTGTATGACCACTTCGAAACCCGCAACGGATTGCTGTCGGCGCTGTACCAGGAGTACGACGCACGCCAGACGGCGATGCTCGACACGGCCCTCGCCGGTTGTCCGGCGGACCTGCCGGGGCGGGCCCGGGTGATCGCCGAGGCCTATGTGGACTGCGTGGCGACCCAAGGGCGCGAGATCCCCGGTGTCAGTGCGGCATTGGCCGGCTCGCCGGAGCTCGAGGCGCTCAAGCGCGGCTATGAAGGGCCCTTCATGGACAAATGCCGGGAAGCCTTGGCGCCGTTCGCGCCGGGCGGCGATATCGGCGTGGCTGGCCTGTGGGTGCTGGTGGGGGCGGCGGAGGCGCTGTCCCTGGCGGCGGCGGCCGGCGAATTGGCCGCCGAGGCCGCCAAGCGCGAATTGCAGGCGACCATCGTGGCGATGGTCCTGCGTCAGTAACTGCCGGCGCGGCGCAGGCCAGCAATCAAGCCGGCAGGCTCTGGTACGTCTGCTCCTCGCCAGGGCTGCGGGCGAACTGGCGCTTGTACTCGCGGCTGAACTGCGAGGTGCTCTGGTAGCCGACCCGATGCGCCACCTGGGCCACGCCCAGGCCTTCGCCGATCAGCATCTGTTGCGCCTTGAGCAGGCGCAGGCGCTTGAGGTACTGCATCGGCGCCAGGTCGGTGCAGCGCTTGAAGTGCTCATGGAAGGTCGACACGCTCATGTTCGCCCGGCCGGCCAGTTCATCCACCCCCAGCGGCTCGGCGTAGTGCTCGCGCAGGTAGGCCAGGGCCGAGGCGATCCGGGCAAAATGTCCCTGTTGTTCGACCAGTGCGCGCAGCACCCCGGCCTGGGGGCCGCGCAGCGCGGTGTAGAGCACCTCGCGCACCCGCGCCGGCCCTAGCACCCTGGCGTCCAGAGGGTCCTGCAGGCACTGCAGCAGGCGTTCGACACTCTCGCGCATGGCCGTGTCCAGCGCCGCCGAGGTCATCGACTGCGGGGTCTGTACCTGAACCGCGGCATCCGGCCCCAGGTTCATGCTTTGCACCAGCTCGCCGAGCATGGCGCGATCGATGTCCACCGCCACGCCCAGCAGCGGCGCCTGGGGTGTGGCGAAGGTTTCGCAGAGGAAGGGCACCGACAGCGCCTGCACCAGG
>Ga0209370_1001934_pt1 | contig 16467 bp, 16 predicted proteins | sample AgamicAtPrz_FD_187164 | JGI IMG/M metagenome (GOLD analysis project Ga0209370, IMG submission 187164) | Agave microbial communities from Guanajuato, Mexico - At.P.rz (SPAdes) (version 2) | ecosystem: Host-associated > Plants > Phyllosphere > Phylloplane/Leaf | place: Guanajuato, Mexico... | reverse complement strand
GGGGGCCCTGCCAGCTACATCCCGGCACACACGTCGTCTGCCCTGGCTGCTTCCTTCCGGACCTGACCTGGTGAACAGAGTAGCGTTGCGGGAGAACCAACAGAGCCCCCATTGAGAGCGTTGTTACCCAACGCGCTGGCGCATTATCCCTGTGCTAACGGTCAATTGCAAGCCGCCAGCAACTGGATGGTGGTTTCTTGCGCAAACAGGCACAGCAATCGGGGCGATCTTCGTTTAACATGGCATTTCACTCATCCCCACAGGTGTACTGATGGACGAACATGACGCCTTTCCACAACGAGTGTGGCAAATTGTGGCCTCCATTCCGGAAGGCTACGTGACAACCTATGGTGACGTCGCGCGTCTTGCCGGTTCCCCCCGTGCGGCGCGTCAGGTGGGTGGCGTGCTAAAACGACTCCCTGAAGGAAGTACATTGCCCTGGCATAGGGTTGTGAATCGTCATGGCGCCATCTCGCTGACCGGGCCGGATTTGCAGCGCCAGCGTCAGGCATTACTTTCGGAAGGGATTCAGGTGTCCGGGTCAGGACAGATCGATTTGCAGAAGTATCGCTGGGTGTACTGACCCCTCTCCCGAAGGAGAGGGGAAATTATTACAGCTGCGTCGGCGGTGTTGGTACAGACGGTTGGTTCGTCTGTGGTGCAACAGGTACTTCGGTTTGCTGCACCGGCACCAGGTTCAGGTCGATTTTCGTCCCACCGTTGTTGATGGCTTCCTGGACCGTATCGGTAATAAACACCAGCTTACCGTTGATGGTTACCGCGGCGCTCAGAAGGATACGGGCGTTAGGCTGTACGTCTGCCGGGTTATACGGCAGCACGAAGCTAAACGGTGCCTGCTTACCTTCGGTACGCACAGCACGCTGGGCCACCACTTTCGACGGCGCGTCGGCCAGAGAAGCATCAGACAGCGTGACCGTTAATACCGCATCCGGTGGTAAAGCGACTCGCTGTTTGATCCAGATAGTACCGGAAACGTTAGGTTGCTGAATGGATTGCTGTGAAAGTGTATTAATCCCGTTTGGATCTGCTGCTGGCACCGGCACCTGGGCGCTCTTACCTGCACAGGCGGACAACGCCACCGCAATAGCTACACCACTTAGCATGGGCACGAGTTTCATTGAAGTCTCCTTATCATCAATGCACCAGCGGGATCGATCCCATCCGATGTCGTTTCAAACACATATCGTATTCAAGTGTGGCACAGATCACTGATTAATGCCTAAATTCTCCCTGATATTCAGATAATTCTACCCGTCGGACCACTTTCATTTCTGCGTTATACTCTGCCTATCTTTCGCCACGGCGTTTATTGAGGACAACTATGAGTCAGGCACTGAACAATCTGCTGACATTGCTGAATCTGGAAAAAATTGAGGAAGGACTCTTTCGCGGACAGAGCGAAGATTTGGGCTTGCGTCAGGTCTTCGGCGGGCAGGTCGTCGGACAGGCACTGTACGCTGCCAAGGAGACCGTCCCGGCAGACCGTCTGGTGCACTCCTTTCACAGCTATTTTCTGCGTCCTGGCGATAGCGCAAAACCCATTGTGTACGATGTGGAAGTACTGCGTGACGGCAACAGTTTTAGCGCGCGCCGCGTGGCGGCCATTCAGAATGGCAAGCCCATCTTTTACATGACCGCCTCTTTCCAGGCACCGGAACCGGGTTATGAGCACCAGAAAGCGATGCCAGCGGCCCCGTCGCCGGATGAACTCAAATCGGAGACCGATATCGCCCGCGCGCTGGCCCACTTGCTGCCACCGCAGGTCAAAGAAAAGTTCCTCTGTGATAAACCGCTTGAGATCCGCCCGGTTGAATTCCATAACCCGATGAAAGGCCATACTGCCGAGCCAAAACGTCAGGTCTGGATCCGTGCTAATGGCACCGTACCAGAAGATTTCCGCGTTCATCAGTATCTGCTGGGCTACGCATCAGATTTCAACTTCCTGCCAGTTGCACTGCAGCCGCACGGCGTCGGATTCCTTGAAAAAGGGATGCAGGTTGCAACGATCGATCACTCGATGTGGTTCCATCGTCCATTCAATATGAACGACTGGCTGCTCTACAGCGTGGAGAGTACTTCGGCGTCAAGCGCACGCGGATTTGTACGCGGGGAGTTTTATACCCAGGATGGCGTGCTGGTCGCCTCTACGGTGCAGGAAGGGGTGATGCGTAATCGCGGGTGATGTTTGCGGCCTGATGCCCTCCCCCCGGCCCTCTCCCTGTGGGAGAGGGAATAAACACTAAAAACGGCAATCAGGGATTGCCGTTTTGCTGTTTATTATGCGTTATACGCATTCTCGCCGTGGCTGTTGACGTCGAGACCTTCGCGTTCCTGTTCTTCCGGTACACGCAGACCCACTGTCATATCCGCCAGTTTATAGCCAACGAAGGCCACCACAGCAGACCAGACGACGGTGATGGCGATACTTTCCAGCTGCACCAGCACCTGGTGAACCATGGTGACACCTTCTGCGTAACCCACGCCACCCAGCGATTTGGCGGCGAAGATACCGGTCATGATACAACCGACAATACCGCACACGCCGTGCACACCAAACACATCACACGGGTCATCCACACGCAGAAGACGTTTCAGCGCCGTCACACCCCACAGACCGGCCAGACCTGACACCAGGCCAACAAGCAGCGCACCACCGACACCGACGTAACCACATGCAGGCGTGATACCGACCAGACCAGCAATCGCACCAGAGCATGCGCCCAGCAGGGAAGGTTTACCGCGAACTGCCCACTCACCAAACACCCAGGAGAGGATCGCACCCGCCGTGGCCACAACCGTGTTCACGAAGGCCAGTGCGGCGATTTCGTTAGCGGCGCTTGCAGAACCGGCGTTGAAGCCGAACCAGCCAAAATAGAGGATCGCCGTACCGGTAAAGACCATCGGCAGGTTGTGTGGTTTGAACGCTTCTTTACCGAAGCCCACGCGTTTACCAATCAGGTATGCCCCTACCAGACCCGCCACCGCGGCGTTGATGTGGACAACAGTACCGCCCGCGAAATCCAGCGCGCCGTGCGACGCCAGCAGACCGCCACCCCAGACCATGTGAGCAATCGGCACATAGGAGAGCGTCAGCCAGACCACCACGAAGATCAGGACCGCGGAGAAGCGAATACGCTCAGCCAGCGCCCCGACAATCAGCCCCACGGTGATACAGGCGAACGACCCCTGGAACGCGACGTGGATGTACTGATAGAAACTGCCCATAACCGCGGTCAGTTCAATGTTTTTCAACATCGCCCAGTTGAAGTTGCCGAAGAAGGCGTTACCTTCACCGAAGGCCAGAGAGTAGCCGTAGACCACCCACAGCACGCAAACCAGCGCGAACGTCACGGCAACTTGCGTCAGCATGGAGAGAACGTTTTTGCCACGGATCAGACCGCCGTAAAACAGCGCAATGCCCGGAATAGACATGAACAGCACCAGCGCGGTGCTGATCATCATAAAGGCGTTGTCGGCTTTGTCTGCCACCGCAGGAGCAGCCATTGCCAGGCCCGGCAGCAGTGCCAGCGAACCCAGACCCGTTTTGATTGTTGCTATCTTCATTTTCTCGATCCCTATCACTGTGTGCCAGGAGTTACTTACAGTGCCGCTTCGTCAGATTCGCCGGTACGGATGCGAATGACGCGCTGCAGTTCGGCAACGAAAATTTTGCCGTCGCCAATTTTGCCGGTGTAGGCCGCTTTGCTGATCACATCGATGACTTCATCGAGCTGGTCGTCTGCAATCGCGACATCAATTTTTACTTTTGGCAGGAAGTTAACGCTGTATTCCGCCCCGCGATAAAGCTCGGCATGACCCTTCTGACGACCGAAGCCTTTCACTTCGGTGACAGTCAGTCCCTGAATACCCATTGAAGACAACGCTTCACGCACGTCTTCGAGTTTGAATGGTTTGATTACCACCGTAACCAGCTTCATAGATCCCCTCCAGTCAGAATTCGGTAATGGCCGCAGCTAACACGCAGGAGACATTGCAAGGGATGTGCCAGAAATGAAAACGGAAGGGAAAAGCGGCGCAATGCGCGTTAAAAGACCATGAATAATCGACAGGTGAAAAAAAACGCACCATGGCAGTGCATGGCGCGTTTCGGTTTTGCACCAACAGTGGTGACTGTTAGCACGTTGCCTGTTTTTGGTGCATCAGGCGCTAAGCGACTCTTCCTCACGGACGCTGGCCGCCAGCTCTTCCCCCGCCAACTGCAGCTGATACATCTGCCAGTAGCGCCCCTTCGCTTCCAGTAGCGCCCGGTGCGTACCGCGTTCAACGGCCTGCCCGCGATGCAGCACCAGAATGGTATCTGCGTCGACAATCGTTGAAAGACGGTGCGCGATAACCACCAGCGTCGTGTGGTCACGCACGGCAGCCAGCGCCTGCTGGATCGCCTGTTCGGTACCGGAGTCGATGCTGGCCGTCGCTTCATCCAGAATTAGCACCTGTGGCGTTTCAATCAGCACACGCGCCAGCGCCAGGAGCTGTTTTTGTCCAACAGAGAGGTTATTCCCCTGCTCACCCAGCCGGGTGTTGATTCCGTCGCTAAAACCGCGGGCCAGTTCCGCCAGCTGCACTTTTTCCAGCACCGCCCACACCTGCTCCTGGGTATAGTCCCGCCCCAGCGTCACGTTGGCGTAAAACGTATCGGCCAACACAACCGGATCTTGCTGCACCATCGCCACGCCTTTACGCAATACGCTGTGGCTGAGCGACGCCAGCGGACGTCCGTCCAGGCGAATCTCGCCTTTCGTTAACGGGTAGTACCCCATCAACAGGCTTGCGAGCGTGCTCTTGCCGCTGCCGGTATGACCCACCAGCGCCACAAAACCGCGCGACGGCACATCAAGAGTGATGTCCTGCAACACCAGCCTGTCTTCCCGGTAGGCAAACGAGACATGGTCAAACGTGATCGCCCCGCTTTGCAGAGGCGTTGTATCCTCGCCATAGGTCTGACGCGGTCTGTCCATCAGCTCAAAGACGCGTTCTCCGGCAACGACTGCCTGCTGCAACATAGATTGCTGGGTCGTGAGCTCAATCAACGGCTCGTTCAGGCGTCCCAGATAGCTAATGAAAGCATACAGAACCCCCACCTCAATCGTACCGCCTGCACTGAGGCCAAAGAGCATCAGCAGGCCGCAAAGCACCAGCGCCGAGAAAAGACTCAGCAGCGGACGCAGCAGGAAACCGTCAAGGCGCAACGTCTGCATACGCGCCATATAGTGCGAACGGCTGGCTTCGCCCATGCGTTCGCCAAAGCGAGCCTGCTGACGGAACTGCTGGATGACGCTCATGCCGTTGATCACTTCGTTGAAGCCATCGTTTATATCGGCCAGGTAGGTCCGCACCCGACGCACAATGGGCGTGCTGTAGCGCTGATAGATAACCATCACAATCAGCACCGCCGGGAAAATCGTGATCGCCACGAGCGCCATGCGCCAGTCGAGACTGAACATTGCCACCAGCATAGCGCCAATCAGCGCGGCACTGCGCAATACGGTCGCCACGACGGTCACGTACAGATCGCGGATCACCTCGGTATCGTTGGTCACCCGCGAAATCACCTGCCCGACCGGCTGGATATCAAATTCGCTCAGCGGTTGGCGCAGTGCGGCATCCATAACATCGGTACGCAACTTCTGCACCACGCCCACCGCCGCCCGGTTAAAGAGCAGCGACTGCGCATAGTGCAGCCCGGCCGCCGCCAGCTGTAGCCCCACATAGGCCACGCCTAACCCCGCAACCAGCCCCAGCGGCAAATAGCTTTTCGCGACCATATTGTCGATGAAATAACTGATCAGCAGCGGACCGCTCACTTCCGCAATCGCCGCAATCCACAGCAACACGACGGCAAGGGCAAGGGGTTTTCGCCATGGCGAACCGTAGGCCAGCAGGCGTTTTAGCGTCGGCCACTGCGTTTTTGATTTACGCATTAGCGTCCTCCTCTTCCTGTTCCGGAGCATCGTCGAGTGCCGCTTCAAGCTGTTGATAGCGATACATATCGCGATACCAGCCCGGTTGCTCCGCAAGCTGGTCATGCAGCCCACGCTGGGCAATGTGCCCGTGCTGCAACACCAGAATTTCATTGGCTTCCGTCAGCGCCGACAAACGGTGGGCACTGATGATCACGGTCCGCCCCTCGCCCCACTGGCGCAGGTTATGCAGGATCTGGTGTTCGGTACGGCCATCCACGGCAGAAAGCGCATCATCCAGAATCAGGATTTCGGCATTCAGCAGTAGCGCACGGGCAATGGAAATTCGCTGTTTTTGCCCGCCGGACAGCATCACGCCACGTTCACCCACCTCGGTTTCATAACCCTGCGGCAGACGCAAAATATCGTCATGGACGCTGGCTAAGCGCGCCACGTGCTCAATCTCTTCCTGCGTGGCCGACGGACAGCCAAGGGCTATGTTGTTCGCCACGGTGTCGGAAAAGAGGAACGGCGTCTGGCTGACCACCGCCAGACGGCGACGCCAGTCATCCAGTTGCAGGGTCGTCAGGGGAAGACCGTGGAAACGAATATCCCCCTGCGTAACATCAAAGTGACGCTGGAGCAGCGAAAGGACAGTGCTTTTACCGGATCCGGTCGGGCCACAGATCCCCAGCATTTGACCCGGTTGCAGCGTAAAGCTGACGTTTTCAAGCACCGGGTGTTCTGTCTGCGGATAAATAAACGTACGGATATCGACGTTCATCACACCCCGTCCTTCTGGTACCGGCTCGGTACCGTCGTTGACCACTGGCGCTTCAGACAGCATGGCGCGAATACGGCTGTAGGCGGCACTGCCGCGCTCCACGATGTTAAACATCCAGGCCAGCGCCAGCATCGGCCAAATCATCAGCCCCAGGTACATCGCAAAACTGGTCAACTGCCCCAGGGTCAATGTGCCCTGTACAACCATCCAGCTCCCGCCGCCAATCGCCAGCAGATTAGCCATGCCAATGGCGATATAGATCGTCGGGTCAAAGCGCGCATCGATACGCGCAACGCGCATGTTTTTTGCGCCAGTGTCTGCAGCATCGGCCGCAAACAGAGCTGATTGCCGATCCTCCAGACCAAAGGCTTTGATCATGCGGATACTGGTCATACTCTCCTGCGTGCGATCGTTCAGCGACGAAAACGCCGCCTGCGCCAGCTTGAAGCGCTCGTGCAGCTGTTCGCCATAGCGGTTGATCGCAAGCGCCATCAGCGGCATCGGCAGCAATGCCAGCAGGGTGAGCTGCCAACTGATCTGAGTCGACATCACAATCAGGACCGCACAGCCCATCACCAGCGAATCCACCAGCGTTAATACCCCTTCCCCGGCGGCGAACACCACGCGATCGACGTCGTTGGTGGCGCGGGCGATAAGATCCCCGGTGCGATGGCGCAGGTAAAATTCAGGATGCTGGCGGCTCAGCTGACGGTAAAAATCCTCGCGTAATTCAACGGCCAGCTGATAGGACGCGCCAAACAGCAGCACGCGCCAGACATAGCGCAGCAGATAGACAATGATGGCCGTCAACACCAGCGTGCCGACCCACATCAACACCCGTGCGGTGGTGTAATGCTGTTCCGTGACGCCATCCACGACGTATCCCACCACTTTCGGCGGGATCAGCTGCAAGATGGCAATGATGATAAGCAGGAGAACTGCGCCGAGGTAGCGCTGCCACTCCCGACGAAAGTACCAGCTTAGTTGGGCAAATAATCGCACGCGGTTTGTTCCTGAAGGTATTTTACGAAGTTATTCAATGGGTAATGCTGTGGTGTATTTAATCTGTTCCATGGCAAAGCTTGAGGTGACGTCCGACAACCCCGGTACGCTGTTCACCAGCCGCTTGTAGAAATCATCATAGCGCTTCATGTCTGCCACCTGGACACGCATCAGATAATCGTACTCCCCGGCCATACGCCAGAAGCCGAGGACCTCCGGCATCTCTGACACCTGGGTCACGAAGCGGCAATACCATTCGCTGCTGTGGTGCTGCGTTTTTATCAGGACAAAGGCCGTCAGGCCCAGCCCCAGTTTTTCGGGATCTAATAACGCGACACGCCCCAGCAGAATACCGTCATCTTCCAGCTTCTTGAGGCGCTTCCAGCACGGTGTGGTGGTCAGATTAACGGCATCTGCCAGTGCCTGCAAAGAGAGGGTGCAGTCACTTTGCAGCAATGAAAGCAGCTTGCGGTCAATTTTATCTAGCATACCCACCTCACAGAGAAAATTTTTCTCCCTTCATTCTATTTTAAAGGCCAGATAGCAACAATTTTTTCTGTGCTTTTCGCTATGCTGGGCACAAAATGACAAACGGATAATTACGATGAATAGCAACTGGGTTAAACATGCCATCAGCGAAATCAATGCCGACTACCAGCGCTCGGCCGACACCCATTTAATCCGCCTCACCCTGCCAGGATTTGCGGGTATTCAGCTGTATCTGAAAGATGAAAGCACCCATCCTACAGGCAGCCTGAAGCATCGGCTGGCGCGTTCTCTGTTCCTGTACGGGTTATGCAACGGCTGGATTAAGGAAGGTACGACCATCATTGAATCCTCATCCGGTTCAACCGCCGTATCCGAAGCCTATTTCGCCCGCCTGCTCGGTCTGCCGTTTATCGCCGTCATGCCCTCCTGCACCGCGAAACGCAAAATCGAACAGATCGAATTTTATGGCGGACGCTGCCACTTTGTGGAAAGCGCCTGCGAAATTTACGCCGCCTCGGAAATGCTGGCCCGTGAGCTGAACGGCCACTATATGGACCAGTTCACCTTCGCCGAGCGTGCAACCGACTGGCGTGGCAACAACAACATTGCCGACAGTATTTTCCGCCAGATGACTCATGAGCCTCATCCGGTTCCGTCATACATCGTCATGAGCGCCGGTACGGGCGGTACTTCGGCCACCATTGGCCGCTATATCCGCTGTCAGGGCTACGATACGCAACTGATGGTGGTTGATCCGCAAAACTCGGTTTTCCTCGACTACTGGCAACGCCGCGATGCCAATCTGCGCAGTCCGGTGGGCAGTAAAATTGAAGGAATTGGCCGCCCGCGCGTTGAGCCGTCGTTCATTCCTGATGTGGTGGATGAAATGCTTCGCGTGCCGGATGCCGCAAGCGTCGCAACGGCGCACTGGCTGGAGACGCAGTTGGGCCGCAAAGTGGGTGCCTCGACCGGGACCAATATGTGGGGCGCGCTGCAGCTGGCGGCACGCATGCGTGAAGAGGGCCGCACGGGCTCCATCGTCACGCTGCTGTGCGACAGCGGAGAGCGCTACCTGGAGACCTATTACAACGCGGAGTGGGTGCAGGCAAACATCGGGGATATTGCGCCGTGGAAAGCGCAAATTGCACAGCTGGTGAAATAAAAAAAGCCAGACCGAAGTCTGGCTTGCTGGAAGGGTCTCACTATTCGGGGGAATATGGGAGGGTGTTGTTGTCCAGCCAATGTGTTAAAAAATGGGACACCGCTTCATTTCGGCAGTGCCCGATAACCGGCAGATGAGGAAGCGCTGAAATCAGCTGGGGCATTGCATTCCCCATGATCAAACCGCGCCCGACGCTGCCCAGCATCTCGCGGTCGTTCATGGCGTCACCAAACGCCATGCACTCCTGCAGCGTTAAGCCCAGGTGGTCGCTCAGGACCGCCAGGGCAGAACCTTTGTTACACCCCACCGGCAGCACTTCCAGACAATCCACCGCCGAAAAGGTCAGATGTGCCCGGTCGCCTAACGCCTCATTCAACTGAATACGCAGGCGACAGAGATCGTCATGATCGCCGCAGAAACAGATCTTGGTCACCGCATGGGCAGGGATACGGCGCAAATCGATCAGCTGATAGCGAAAACCGCTGTAGACATGCGCATGGAGAAGCTGAGGGATCTCACGCCCGGTAAACCAGCCGTTATCGTTAAAGACATGAACGCTGGCCTGGGTATCCCAGGTACTATGCAACACAATATCCGCCACTTCCGGGTTGAGATCCTGACGGTGCAGAACCTCCCCTTCGACCGAATGAATACGTGTCCCGTTACCGGTGATCAGAAATGCATCCAGGGAGAATGCCCCCAGCAGATGACGCATCTCCAGCACATGGCGGCCAGTGGCAAACGTCAGGGTCACATCGCGCTCGCGCAGACGCTTCAGGGTGTTCAGGGTTTTCTCCCCTAAACGGTGATCCGGCATTAACAACGTACCGTCCATATCAAATGCTGCGAGCCGAGCCATGATTACTCCCGAAATGTGATGCGGTTAACTTGTGCATCAGTATTGCGTGAGATATACGGAAGTAATAGTGAATAGATGACAATTATTGTTCCGGGTTTTTTATGCGACAGCTCAACCGCCTCAAACAGTATCAACGCCTGTGGCAGCCCTCCGAAGGTGCACCGCAGCAGGTCACCATTGCGGAGCTCGCCAGCCGCTGTTTTTGCAGCGAGCGGCATGTGCGCACCCTGCTGCGTCAGGCGCAGGAGGCTGGCTGGTTACGCTGGCATGCGCAGTCCGGTCGCGGCAAGCGCGGCGAGCTCACGTTTCATGTCACCCCGGAATCGCTGCGTAATGCGATGATGGAAGAGGCGCTGAAGCAGGGGCAGCAGCATAACGCGCTGGAGCTGGCCCAGCTTGCGCCGGAAGAGTTGCGGGAGTTGCTGCATCCCTTTTTGGGCGGACAGTGGCAAAACGATACGCCGACGCTGCGCATTCCCTATTATCGTTCGCTGGATGCGCTGCAGCCTGGCTTTTTACCCGGCCGGGCGGAGCAGCACCTGGCAGGCCAGGTTTTCTCCGGGCTGACGCGCTTTAACGGCAACAGCAGCGAACCAACGGGCGATCTTGCCCACCACTGGGAGGTGTCGGATGGCGGCCTGCGCTGGCATTTTTACATCCGCTCCACCCTGCACTGGCATAACGGCGACAAAATTGAGACGGCACAACTGCAGCGGAGCCTGAAAGCCCTGCTGACGCTGCCTGCTCTGCGCAAACTGTTCCAGAGCGTGTCAGACATTGAGGTCACTCACCCACAGTGCCTGACGTTTACCCTGCCTCAGCCAGACTACTGGCTGCCGCATCGTCTGGCGACCTACTGCAGCCGTCTGGCCCATCCTGACCTGCCTGTGACGGGCAGTGGCCCCTTCAGGCTGAGCGTGTTTGATCCCGATCTGGTGCGTCTGGAAAGCCATGAGCAGTACCATCTTAGCCACCCGCTGATCAAGGCGATTGAATACTGGATCACCCCGACGCTCTTTGATTACGGGCTGGGGACCAGCTGTCGTCATCCGGTGCAGATCGCCATTGGCGAGCCTGATGAACTGGAGAGCCTGAGGCTGGTGAGTAACAGCACCAGCCTGGGGTTCTGTTACCTCACGCTGAAACAGAGCGAGCGGATGAGTGAAATGCAGGCACGACGGCTGATCAATATCATCCATCTCTCAACGCTGCTGCATACGCTCCCGCTGAACGAGGGGTTGATTACACCGACAGAAGAGCTGCTTCCAGGCCTGCGTATTCCCCAGTGGCCAGATTTAACCCATGTTCCTTTACCGGAAACGTTGACCCTCGTTTACCATTTGCCCGTTGAGTTACACACCATGGCAAACCAGTTAAAACAGTACCTTGCGCAGCAAGGGTGTGAACTCACCGTAATCTTTTACGATGCCAAAACGTGGGATGGGTGTCAGCAGCTTGCCGATGCGGACATGATGATGGGAGACAGACTGATTGGCGAAGCGCCGGAGTACACGCTTGAACAGTGGCTTAGGTGCGATCCCCTCTGGCCGCATCTGCTGAGCGCGCCGCACTTTGCTCATCTGCAGGCCACGCTGGATGCCGTACAGACTCAGGCCGATGAACAGGCAAGACACGCTGGCCTGAGGGCCATCTTCACCCGGCTGATGGAAGAGGCGGTACTGACGCCACTGTTTAATTACCAGTATCAAATCAGCGCGCCGCCGGGGGTAAACGGAATACGACTGAATACCCGTGGCTGGTTTGATTTCACTGAAGCCTGGCTTCCGGCACCCAGGTCGTGAAGAAGCTGGTCGCCGCCGAAGTCAGACGGTAACATAATGTTTTTACCGTAACTGTCGAGATGATTTATGAAACGTGCCGTCGTCGTGTTCAGCGGAGGACAAGATTCCACTACCTGCCTGGTTCAGGCCCTTCATCAGTACGATGAAGTTCATTGTGTGACTTTCGATTATGGTCAGCGTCATCGCGCAGAAATCGACGTAGCCCGCGAACTGGCGCTGAAACTGGGCGCACGCGCGCATAAGGTGCTGGACGTCACGCTGTTAAACGAACTGGCCGTCAGTAGCCTCACCCGCGACAGCATTCCTGTTCCTGACTACAAACCTGACGCCAGCGGTATTCCCAATACCTTTGTGCCGGGCCGTAATATTCTTTTTCTGACCCTGACGGCAATCTATGCCTACCAGGTGCAAGCCGAAGCGGTGATCACCGGCGTTTGCGAAACCGACTTCTCCGGTTATCCGGACTGCCGCGACGAGTTTGTGAAAGCGCTAAATCACGCGGTAAACCTGGGGATGGCTAAAGAGACACGCTTTGAAACCCCGCTGATGTGGCTTGATAAAGCGGAAACCTGGGCGCTGGCGGACTACTGGGGCAAACTGGATCTGGTTCGCAGCGAAACCCTGACCTGCTACAACGGCATTAAGGGCGACGGATGTGGCCAGTGCGCCGCCTGTAACCTGCGTGCCAATGGCTTGAATCACTACCTGGCAGATAAAGGCGGTGTGATGGCCGCGATGCAGAAAAAAACCGGGCTGAAATAAGGTTATTTGACCGTGCTGTCGAACAGTTTTACACCGGCAGCACGCGTGACTTTCATTAGCGTCGTCAGTGTTGGGTTGCCATTGTCAGACAAGGTTCGGTATAGCTGCTGACGGGAAAGACCTGCTTTGGCAGCAATTTCACCTATGCCGCCGCGGGATTCGATGACCTGGCGGAGTGCAATGAGATAGGCAGGGATCCCCTGATCCTCATAAATTTCTTCCAGTGCTATTTGCAGGTAAAGTTGAGCATAGGAAGGGTTCTCACGAAGCATTTTTACAACCGCATCGTGATGGCTGACAGAACTTGAATAGTGTCGTTTAGAAGTGCTCATCTGTTTTTCCTTGAGATAGATGATCTTTCAAGAAATCTACCGCCTGTTTAACATCTTGTCTTTGACTCTTCTTGTCACCACCGATGAGTAACAACAAGACCTTCTGATGCTCTACGGCAAAATAGATTCTGTAACCGGGACCACTATCAATTCGCATCTCCCAAACACCTTCTCTAAGGTATTTGTAATCACCAAAATTATGTTTTATTGCACGGTTAATACGCATAAGGATCCGTAAAACAGTCTCCGGATCCTTTCTACGCATCCTGGTTATCCACTCCTCAAACGGCACTTTGCCGTCACGGGTCCGATAACGCTCAACAACATAGTCCCTGTCTATTATTCTATCCCTGGAAAAACACTTTGTCTTTTATAAAAGACAAAAAATCACACGATCATCAACTCCAGCTTTTCCCGCAACTCCCCTTCCAGCGGCAGTGCCTTCTGCGTTTTCAGATCGATACAAACGAAGGTGATCAGCGCATCGGCCACCACCTGCCCTTCAGGATCCAGCGTCACGACCTGACTGAGTACACCACTCTTCCCGTTTAGCTGTTGAACCTGGCTGGTAACGGTAAGCACATCTCCAAGCACGGCCGGGCGACGGTAGTTGATATTAATATTGACGACCACGAACGCGATGTTGTGCGCAGTCAGCCATTGAAAGCTTTCGCTGTTCTCCAGCCCATCCCAGCGCGCCTCTTCAAGAAATTCGAGATAGCGGGCGTTATTCACGTGCTGGTAAACATCAAGATGGAAACCGCGTACTTTGATTTTCGTCTGCATAGCGCAATAGCCTTTACTGTTGTTATAGGATAAGAGGTCAAGACTGGTATGACCTCTTTATCCTGGCAAACTTTTGCTGCTGTGCAAGTAAAACTGAGATTACAACGTCAGGTGTGAGAGGTTGCGCTCAACCAATGAACTGCCCATCCCCGGAACCTGCCTGAGGTCGTCAACCGTTTTAAACGGGCCGTACTCTTCACGGTAGCTGACGATAGCCTGCGCTTTTTTGAGCCCTACGCCGTTCATCACCCGGGCGAGATCTTCAGCCGAGGCCGTATTGATGCTGACGCGTGTACCGTCGTCCTCTGTGCTTTTGCCAGGTTCAGCGGCTTTAGTTTGGGCGGGAGCCTGTGCAGTGGGGTCAGTTTTGCTCTGTACAGACTGCGTTTTTGCTGCGGGGGCCGCCAGTGCGCCTGCGCTCATCCCGGCGGTGGCAATAGCCAGTGTAATTAACAGTGCTTTGATTCCACATTTCATGCTGTTATCTCCTTGTTTGTTGACAGCCACATCACGATAGCCGTCAGCAAAAACAGGCTCAAACATGAGATTGCAGAAATGGAAAAGGCCGCGAAAGCGGCCTTCAGGTTTTGCAGAGCGTTACGAAAATCTGCGAGCAGATACGTAATTACTGCTGCTGAGTCATCACATCGCCCAGCTTGATTTTGGCTTCTTTACGCAGGTTGCTCATCATCGCTTCGAAAGCAATCTGGGCATTGTTCTGGGTGATACCCTGAACCATCGCTTTCTTCTGCTCTTCTGGCATGGTGCCGGCTTTCACTTCGTCCAGCGCCAGCAGAACGACGTTACCCTGCATGTCGGTTGTCGTCCCGAAGCTTGGCTTGTCCTTCGCAGGCAGGCTCAGACCAAACACAGCCAGGCTGATTGGGTCCTGACCGGTGCGGCTCAGCGTTTTCGCGTCACCGAAGCTCAGACCCGCCGCTTTCAGGGCGTCTTCTTTACCGGCTTTCAGGTCAGCCAGGATCTTCTCAGCATCCAGTTTTGCCTGCTGTTCCGCTTTGTTATGTTTAACCTGCGCAACAACCTGATCTTTCACTTCCGCCAGCGGTTTTACCGCTTCAGGCTTGTGCTCGCTCACGCGCAGAACAAACGCACGGTCACCGTCAACGGTAATGATATCGGAGTTGCTGCCCGGCGTACCGTTCTCACCTACCAGACCACCGTTGAAGATGGCATCCGAAACCGGTTTGAAGTTCAGCTCTTCCGGCAGGTTGTCACGACCAAACCAGCCGGTCTCAACCGCTTTCACGCCTGCGGCCTGCTCTGCACCCGCCAGAGATTCATTGTCGTTGCTCGCTGCATCGCTCACTTTCTGCTGCAGAGCATAGTAAGCATCCAGCGCTTTTTCCTGTTTCACTTTGGCGGCGATATCATCACGCACTTCAGCCAGAGGCTTGGTTTTAGCGGGTTCGATATCATCCAGACGCGCAACCAGGAAACCAACGGATGATTTAATCACACCCGACAGCTGGCCTTTGTCTTTCAGACCAGCATTTTTCAGCTCATCCGGTGTAGTCGCCGCTTCCAGCCAGCCCATATCACCGCCATTTTTCGCAGAGATGATGTCGGTGGATTTTGCTTTCGCAACGGTCGCGAAATCTGCGCCTTTATTCAGCTCATCCAGAACGGCTTTGGCATCGGCTTCTGTTTTGGTCTGAATCACGCTGTAGCGGTTACGCAGAGGCTGAGTGAACTGATCCTGATGCTGATCGTAGTAAGACTGAATTTCCGCATCAGTGGCGGTTTCCTGCAACGCAGCAGCATCCAGCTTGATGTAGCTCACGCGGAACTGTTCAGGTGCAACAAAGCTATTTTTGTTCTGCTCGTAGTACGCGTTAATCTCTGAATCACTCACCTGCTGCTTCGCCGCGAGCGCATTCACATCGATGGTCGCCTGGCGCACAACACGCTGCTGCGCCACCAGGGCTGCCAGTTCGTCAGTTTCACCTTTGAGCATAAAATCAGTGCCAACCACCGCATTGATCAGCTGTTGCGTCGTCAGCTGGTTACGCAGCGCCTGAGCGTATTGATCGGCCGTCATGCCCATCTGATTCACAATGCTGTTATAGCGGGCGTTGTCGAATTTGCCGTTAGACTGGAATGCCTGAGTTGAGAAAATAGCTTTTTTAACCTGCTCATCGCTGATACCCAGACCCAGTTTTTTGGCATATTGATCCAGGAGCGCTTCGTCAATAAGGCGGTTCAGTGTCTGTTGGCGCAGGGTTTTCATGTATCCTTCGTTCGCTGCCAGTTCAGAGAACTGGTCGCCCAGCTGTTGCTGCATACGGTTACGTTCACCGGCAAACGCATTCTCGAACTGCCCACGGCTGATTTCCTGGCCATTCACTTTTGCGGCATAGTTCGCGCCACCGCCGATAAGGTAACTGCTCACGCCGGTCAATATGAACGACACGATAATGATACCGAAAATAATCTTGAGCACGAGACTGTTAGCAGCCGTGCGTAAGCTGTCCATCATGGTGTAACAACACTCCGCTGTAGGTGACTGGTTACCTGACGCTGACGGAA
>Ga0209370_1001929_pt1 | contig 16508 bp, 16 predicted proteins | sample AgamicAtPrz_FD_187164 | JGI IMG/M metagenome (GOLD analysis project Ga0209370, IMG submission 187164) | Agave microbial communities from Guanajuato, Mexico - At.P.rz (SPAdes) (version 2) | ecosystem: Host-associated > Plants > Phyllosphere > Phylloplane/Leaf | place: Guanajuato, Mexico... | reverse complement strand
GTCATAGCCGCCGTGCAGATAGGCCACATCGCCCTTGTCCAGCAGTTTGACGGCCACGCCGCCCGCGAGCAGCTCGTGAATCTTGTAGTTGATGGTGACGGCAGTGTCTTTGGTGATGTTCATGACAATGGATTTCGAGTGGGGCGGAGCCTGAACCCGAATCAGGCACCGCGCAAAGCAGCCATTGTCGGCGACTCGGGCTATTCCACTGTCACGCCCGTGGCCTTAACCACGCAGTGAGGCGAGGCTGAGCGGGCTTCATGCCAGACATTGCCGCGCGCAGTCGAGCAGGCTGCGCGCCCAGCGCGCACGGGCCGAGGTATTGAGCCACAGCAGGCCGACCTTGCGTGCGTCCGGGGCACGGTCGCCGGTGCCGCCAGACCCGTTGCCTGCTCCAGGCAGCGCCAGCGCACACACCTCGCGCCCCTGGGCAAGCACGCTGCCGATGTCGGGAACCAGGCCTACGCCCAGGCCCTGGTCGACCATCATGGCCACGGCCAGCACCGAGTTGAGTTCCATGCGCTCCACGGGGACTATGCCCTGGGCCTTGAGGTAGCGGTCGGCCAGGCGCCCGCCGGCCAGCGCACGGTCATAGCGCACCAGGGGACGGCTGCGCAGCAACTCCAGCGGGTCCTGACGCGCGTCCTCGCAGCGGCACAGCACGACCAGGGGTTCCTCGCGCAGTTCGGCCCAGCAGACGGTCTTGGGCAGGTCGAAGGAGGGCTTGAGGCAGATCAGTACGTCGAGCTCGGACTGCACCAGGGCGGTGTACAGCTCGGGCGTGAGCCCGGCACGCACGCTGATGCGCACCTGCTCATGGCGGGCCACAAAGGCCTGCAGGACGGCAGGCAGAAAGCCGTGCAGGGCCGTGTTCACCGTGCCCAAGCGCAGCTCGCCGCCATCGGCGTCGCCCAGCACCCATTCGCGCAGGCCGTCGAAGTCCTGCAGCAGCCGCTGCCCGCGCTCGAACAGGCGCTCGCCGGCCGCAGTGGCGCGCACGCTGCGGCCATGGCGCACCAGCAAAGGGGCGCCCAGCGCGGCCTCCAGCACGCGCATCTGCTGGGCGATGGCCGAAGGACTGAGGTCGAGCTGGCGCGCGGCTTCGGACATGGAGCCGGTCTGCACGACGCGCAAGAAATTGTGTATGTACTTGACATCCATCTCACACATTTTCTTCAAACAAATGCCAGCCGCAAGCCCTGTTTTCGAGAGCCTGCCTGGACCACACTGCGGGCAACGAACTGACAAGGAGACAAAAAATGCGTGAGTCCGATTTCCTCAGCCGCCGCCGGTGGCTGTCCACCGCAGCAGCCGGCCTGGGCGCTGCCGCCCTGCCCGCCTTCGCCCAGCGTCGCAGCACGCGCATCGTCGTGCCTTTTGCGCCCGGCGGCGGCAACGATGTGCTGGCGCGGCAGATGGCGTACGGCCTCAACGACTCCCTGGGCTACGGCATGATCGTGGAAAACAAGGCCGGCGCGGGCGGCAATCTGGGCACGGAGATGGTGGTTCGCGCTCCCGCCGACGGCAGCATCTTCTTGCTCGGCCATACGGGCACGGTGTCCATCAACCCCTCGCTCTACCCGGGCCTCAAGTTCAATGCCTCCACCGATCTGCAGCCGGTGGCCATGTTCGCCTCCTCGGCCTTGCTGCTGGTGGTTCCGGCCGCGTCGCCCGCCCGGAACGTGGCCCAGCTCGCCGAGCTGCTGCGCCGCCGCAGCGGCGAGCTCAACTACGCGTCCAGCGGCTCGGGCACGGGCGGCCACCTCACGGGCGAGATGTTCGCTCATGCCCTGGGCGCCAAGGCCATCCACGTGCCGTACAAGGGCACCGCACCATCGCTGACCGATCTGGTCGGCGGCAATGTGGACTTCAGCTTCGGCGTGATCCCGGCGGCCATGGCTCTGGTCAAGGCCGGCAAGCTGCGCGCCCTGGCCGTGACCGGCGCCAAGCGCCAGCCCCAGCTGCCCGACGTACCCACGGTGACCGAGTCCGGCGTGCCGGCCCTGGCGGATTTCGAGAGCTCGCTGACCTATGGCGTGCTGGCCCCCAAGGGCACGACGCAGGATACCGTCGCCACGCTGGGACGCGACATCCTCAAGGTGGCAGCCTCCAGCAGCTTCCAGTCTCGCCTGGAGGTGGAAGGGGCCGTGCCGCTGCTGGGCGACAGCAGGCAGTACGCAGCCCGCATCCGCCAGGAAAGCAGCAAGTGGGCGGCGGTGATCAAGGCATCGGGAGCCACGGCCTGAGGCCGGCGCGAACATCATGACTCTGGTGAACGACTATCTGGGCCCGGCCGGCGGCGGCGCCTGGTTTTCCGATGCGCAGTGGCTGCAGGCACTGCTGCGCTTCGAGTCCGGCCTGGCCCGGGCACAAGCCGATTGCGGACTGATTCCGGAGCCTGCGGCCCAGGCCATTGCCAGCGCCTGCGCGCAGGCGCCCCTGGACCGCGACCGCATTGCCGAGCAAGCTCGCGCCAGCGGTGCGCTGGGCCTGGCCCTGGTCAAGCCGCTGCAGCAGTGGCTGCAGGCGCATGCCCCCCAGGGCCTGCCCTGGCTGCACTGGGGCGCGACCACGCAGGATGCCGTGGACACGGCCAGCGCCCTGCTCACCCAGCAGGCGCTGCAGGCCCTGCTGGCCGAGTTGCAGGCCCTGGTCGACGCATTGCTGGATCTGGCCGTGCGGCATGCGGCCACGCCCATGCTGGCGCGCAGCCTGCTGCAGCCCGCGCAGATCACGAGCTTCGGCCTCAAATGCGCACAGTCGGCTGCTGCCCTGCAGCGCAGCATCGACCAGCTCTCGCAGCTGGCGCCCCAGGCCTTGTGCGTGCAGCTGGGTGGCGCCGTGGGCAATGGCGCGACCCTGGGCACGCACAGGCTGGCGGTGGAACAGGCGCTGGCGCGGCACCTGGGCCTCAAGGCCTGCGGCCACAGCTGGCATACGCAGCGCGACAGCTGGATGCGCCTGGCCATGGAAGTGGCCGTGTGCTGCGGCAGCCTGTCCAAGCTCGCGCGCGACTGGTCGCTGATGTCGCAATACGAGGTCGCAGAGATCAGCGAGGCCGCGCGCGGCAGCACTTCCAGCGCCATGCCGCACAAGCGCAATCCCGTGCACTGCATGCAGGCCGTGGCCCAGACCCAGGCCGTGCCGCCGCTGGCCGCCCTGCTGCTGGGCTGCATGGCCCAGGCCCATGAGCGCGCGCTGGGTGAATGGCAGGCGGAAGTCGCCCACTGGCCCGAGCTGTGGCGCCACGCTCATGGCGCGGCCGCCGCACTGCGCCAGGCAGCGCAGACGCTGCAGGTCCACCCGCAGCGCATGCTGGCGCATGCGGCCGGTCTGCGGGGCCTGGTGTTTTCGGAAGCCTGCGTGCATGCCCTGGCGCCCTTCACCGGCAAACATGAAGCCCTGGCCGCCGTGGAGCAGATCGCCCCCCTGGCGCTGGAGCAGCAGCGCGAGCTGCAGGAGCTGCTCATGGAATGGGCTGCCAGCCGCACCACACCCGAACTCCCCCCCGAACAACTGCCGGCGCTGTGCCGCGCGCTATCCCAGGCCTGCGACCCGCAGCAGGCCGTACAGGCTTCGCAACGTGAATGCCTGGCCCTCCTGGCCAGCCGTTCGCCAACCCCAATGGAAGAAAGCCCTGCCCATGCAGAACAAGCCCAACCCTGCCTCTGAAGCCGCCGACAGTCTGCAGCGCGGCCTGGCTAATCGCCGCCGCGTGCTGGGCAATGCCTGGGTGGACCGGTCCGTGGAGAACGCGAATGTGCTCAATGTGGAGTTCCAGCGCATGATCACCGCCTATGCCTGGGACGGTATCTGGAGCCGCCCGGGCCTGGAGCGCCGAATGCGCCGCATCATGGTGCTGGCCATTACGGCGGCCATGGGGCGCTGGGAGGAGTTCGAGCTGCACATACGCACGGGTCTGCAGGCCGACCCGGCCGACAGCGAGGCCGCGCCACTGGACCTGGACACCATCCGCGAGGTGCTGTTGCAGACCGCCGTCTATGCCGGCGTGCCTGCGGGCAACACCGGCATGGCGGTCACGCTCAAGGTGCTCGGGGAGCTGGGGCGCATGCCTGAGGGCGCGAGCTTCGCCCCCTGAGCCTGGTCTTATCGGGCCAGAGGCGGCTGCTCGTCGATGTCCGAGCCCGGGTAGCGCGCAAAGCGGCGGTTCTCGGCGCCATGCACCGGGTCGTTATCCTTCCAGGGCCAGCCGCCGAACTGGGTGCGGCGGTAGTCCTGCACGGCCTGCATGATCTCCTCCTGCGTGTTCATCACGAAGGGGCCGTACTGCGCCACCTTCTCGCCAATCGGCTTGCCCTGCAGCAGCACCAGCTCTGCGCTGACATCGCCGGTGTTGACCAGCTCCAGATCGCTCTGCGCATCGACATGCATGGCCAGATGCCCGTTCACGGCTTCGCCAGCCACGGTCATGCTCTTGCCCACAAAGAAGTAGAGCATGCGATGGGTTTCAGGGCCTGTGGCCTTCGGCATGGTCCAGCGGGCGCCGGGCTCCAGCTCCAGCGTCCAGATGGCCACATCGCTGTCGGCCTGGGAGGCCCAGGACTCGGGCGGTGGCGGCAGGGCCGGGTCCGCGCCGTCCAGGGCTCCGGCCACCACGGTGACGGTGGTTTTGCGGCCCGCCGCATCGCTGAAGCTCAGGCGCGGAATCTGCTCGTTCCAGAACATGGTGAAGTGGGGCTCCACCATCTTGTTCCTCGCAGGCAGGTTCAGCCAGATCTGGAACAGCTCCAGCGGATTGGGCTGGTCGCTGTTCAGCAGCGGAAACATCTCCGAGTGCTGGATGCCCTTGCCGGCCGTGAGCCACTGCACATCGCCGCCGCCGAAACGCGCTGCAGCACCCAGCGAGTCCGCATGGTCGATGCGGCCCTTGCGCACCAGGGTCACGGTCTCGAAGCCGCGATGCGGGTGGCCCGGGAAGCCCGGAATCGGCTCGCCGTGGTACATCGAAAAGCCATTCCGCGCGCTGAAATCGCTGCCCATCTCGCGGCCCTCGAACTCCACGGCCTGCACGCCCATCTTGCCGTTGCTGGCCGGATAGCTGTCATCGTGGTGAGCGCAGAACAGAAACGGATCCAGGCAGGGCCAGCGCGGCCCCAGCGGGGCGCTTTCCAGAATGGGGGGGCGATTCGTGGTCATGGAATTTTCCTCTTGAGAGGCCGCTGCCAGCTGCAGGGCCTGAAGTCTCGAAGATAAGGCCAGCCCACGGGTTTGAAAGACATCACCGCTGGGACAGTACTTGCCGCTTTTGCAACAACGGCAAGCCTGTCTGCCCGAGCCGGCACTCAGCCGCGTGGCGGAACGTTCAGGCCTTTTTGCGTCGCCGGGCGGGCCACGAAGGCCTTGAGCACGCGCTGCAGCTCGGGAAACCCGCTCCAGCCCACCAGCTCGGAGGCGTTGTAGCCGTTCTCGTCGACCATATTGCGCACCCAGGGCCAGATGGCGATGTCGGCGATGGTGATCTGCTCGCCCATGATCCACTCGCGGCCCTGCATGCGCTGTTCCAGCACACCCAGCAGGCGCTTCGATTCATTGACATAGCGGTCACGCGGGCGCTTGTCCTCGAAGTCCTTGCCCGCGAACTTGTGGAAGAAGCCGACCTGACCGAACATGGGCCCCACGCCGCCCATCTGGAACATCAGCCACTGCAGCGTCTCGTAGCGCGCTGCAGGGTCTGCGGGCAGCAGCGGGCTGCCGCTCTTCTCGGCCAGATAGATCAGGATGGCCGCCGACTCGAACAAGGCCAGCGGCTTTCCGCCCGGGCCTTGCGGGTCGATGATGGCGGGAATCTTGTTGTTGGGGAAAGTGCCGACAAACTCTGGTGTGAGCTGATCATTGGTCTGGAAGCTGACCAAGTGCGCCTCGTAGGGCAGCTGCATTTCCTCCAGCGCAATCGATACCTTCACGCCGTTGGGGGTGGGCAGCGAGTACAGCTGGATGCGCTCGGGGTGCTGCGCGGGCCATTTGCGGGTCACGGAAAAATCGGCGAGGACTTGGGGTTGCGTCATGGGTTTCCTTCGGAGCGTGTTGGCAATCTCTGCAGCCCCGCAAGGGGGTGGCGGCGTGGCCTGGCAAGCCACGACACAGAGCTCCCGAGCATCCTAACGGTTGTCATGCGGCCTTGCAGGCAGCGCTGCCGATGGCTGGGATGGCTAGATGCGGGTACGCAGATTCCCTCATCGAAGACGGCGCTTCAGCGGGTGATATTGGGTGTTTACAAGAAGTGAACACGGAGATATGACATGCATCAGCTTCCTGGCAGGCCCGATTCTTTTTTCACCGGCGCAAAAACGCCTGCCTGCGCTTTGCCGAGCCGGCGGCAAGTGCTGGGCCTAGGCGCTACCGCGCTGGCTGCAGGGCTGATGCTGGCCAGCGGTGCGACCGCTGCCGCAGGTTTTCCGGAGCGCGCCGTGACGGTCGTCGTGCCGTATTCGCCGGCCGGAGGCGTGGACATCGTGACCAGGCTGGTCACCACGCCCATGGCGGAGTTTCTGGGTCAGTCCATCGTGGTGGAAAACAAGCCCGGAGGCGGCACGAATATCGGCATGGCGACAGTGGCACGCTCCGCGCCCAATGGCTATACGCTGCTGACGGCCTCGAACACGCTGACCACCAACAAGGCGCTGTACTCCAAGCTCAGCTTCGACCCCGCGACCGACCTGATTCCGGTGGGGCGCATCGGCGAGGCGCCACTGGTGGTCGTGGTCAACGCCAAGTCACCGTACAAAAGCCTGGCCGAACTGATTGCAGCGGGCAAGGCCAAGCCCGGCGCCCTGTCCTATGGCACGGCAGGCGTGGGCAGTTCGGGCCATATGGCGAGTGCCTTGCTGGAAAAAGCCGGACAGTTCAAGGGCGTCCATATTCCCTACAAGGGTGGCTCCACCGCCGTGACGGACCTGCTGGGCGGGCGTCTGGACTTCATGGCGATCAACCCGCTGGAAGTCGCGGGCCATGTGAACAGCGGCAACCTGCGCGCACTGGCGGTGCTCAACAAGAATGGCTCGCGCCTGCTGCCCCAGGTGCCTACCGCGCGCTCCCTGGGTGTGGATGTGCAAGCCACCGTATGGTGGGGCCTGGTGGCCCCCAAGGGAACGCCCGAGGCCGTGATCCAGACGCTGAACGCTGCACTCAACAAGGCGCTGACCACGCCTGCGGTCACCCAGACGCTGGCTGACATGGGTGCCACGCCCCTGGGAGGAACACCGGCCCAGTTCGGCAGCTTCATCCAGGCCGAAACCCGGGAACTCGGCGAAGTCATCCGAGCCGCCGATATTCGCGCGGACTGATGCCGGCGAAGGCCGCCCTAGCGCAGCAACTGCCAGAACATCTGCACGCAGGGTGACGGCGCCTGCTGCATGCTGACCAGCGCGATGCGCGAATGGCGCGCGGCGTCGGCCAGCGGCTGCAGCACCACGCCGGGGGGGCAGATGCGCTCATAGACGCTGGGCACGATGGACAGCCCCAGGCCGGCGGCCACCAGTGCCAGCATGGTTGAGGTCTCACGCGCCGGCTGGGCGATGCGCGGCACAAAGCCGGCCTCGCTGCACAGCGCCAGAATATGTTCGTGCAGGCCGCCACCCAGCACGACCGGATGCAGCACAAAGGGCTGATCGGCCAGGCTGCTCAGTGCCAGTGGCTCGTTCGCCGCCGAGGCGGCATGCGCTACGGGCAGTGCCAGCCTCAGCTCGTCGCGCCACAGTGTCTGCTCGCGTATCGGCACGGGAATGCGGAAGGTCGGCGAAGGCCGCATAAAGCCGATATCGATCTGCCCGGCAGTCAATGCCGCGATCTGCTCGCCCGTGGTCATATGCTGCAGATCAAGCTCCACCTGCGAGTGGCGGCTGCGAAAGTCGCGCAGCATGGCCGAGAACTCATCAAACAGCGGCACCGATGCCGTGAAGGCGATGCGCAACCGCCCCGCCAGGCCATGGGCCGCCATGCGCACCAACTCGCCCGCCTGCTGGTGCAGTTCCACGATCTGCCGCGCCTTGTCCTGCAGCAGCAGGCCTGCCGGCGTCAGCGCCACGGCGCGGCGCGAGCGTTCGAACAATTGCGCCCCCATCTCCTGCTCCAGCAGACGGATCTGCTGGCTCAGCGGGGGCTGGCTCATATGCAAACGCTGGGCCGCACGGCTGAAATTCAGCTCCTCGGCCACGGCCAGAAAACAGGTCAGACGGCGCAAATCCATAGGACGATTTTCGTATCAAGTCCAGACGCAAACGGTATTGGACGCAAAGGCCGCAACTTTTCACAATCCGCTCAGCCGCAGAAGCTATGACAACCGTAGCTGTCTGCGTCGATTCAATAAGGGTTCAAGGCCTATCCAGACCAGCCCACTACAGAGAGACATTGATGAAGCCGTTTCCCCTTTTCGCCGTCCGCCGAGCCCTTCTGATCAGCGCTGTGGCTCTGGCTGCAGGCTGTGCCCAGCAACCGGGCAGCACGCCCAAGGAGCCCGTGCGCCTCATGACTTCGGGCGGCTTCACTGCAGCACACAAGCTGCTGGCACCGCAGTTCACGGCCCAGACCGGCCTGGCAGTGGAGTCGGCCTATGGCTCGTCCATGGGTGCCTCGCCCACCTCCATTCCCAACCGCCTGAGCAAGGGTGAAAAGGCCGACGTGGTGATTCTGGCGCGTGGCGCGCTCGACGATCTGGCCGCCAAGGGCCTGGTGCGCAACGGCACCCAGATCGACCTGGTGCGCTCTGCCGTGGGCGTGGCCGTGAAGAAGGGCGCCCCAATCCCCGACATCAGCAGCGAGGACAAGCTGCGTCAGGTGCTGCTCAATGCCAAGAGCATTGCCTACTCGGCCAGCGCCAGCGGTACCTACTACGAAACCCAGATGCTCAAGAAGCTGGGCATTCACGATCAGGTCATGCCCAAGAGCAGGAAGATCGTGACCGAGCGCGTGGGCACCATCGTGGCGCGGGGAGAGGCCGAAATCGGCCTGCAGCAGGTCAGCGAACTGCTACCCATCGAGGGCATCAGCTATGTCGGCACCCTGCCCGATTCGGTGCAGCACTACACCATCTTCTCGGCCGGCACGGCCAGCACTTCCACCAACCCCCAGGGGCTGGAGCAACTGCTCAAGTACTACACCTCGCCAGCCGCCGCCAAGACGATTCGTGACACAGGCCTGGAGCCCATTGCCCAGTCCCGCTGAGCGCCGCACGGACCCGCAAAAAAGCCCGCCAGGCAGAGCTTGCGGGCTTTTTTTGTCGCCTGAAAGCTCAGCGCTTGCTGCCCGGGCCGGCTTTCTGCACCAGGGCCACGGTCAGCCCCTGGGCGGTGACGGTAATGGCACCAGGCTCCATCGCCAGCGCATCGACCAGGGCCAGATCCTGGTCCTGCAGCTGATAGAGCACCACCTGGCCCATGGCCTGCTCAGCCAAGGCCGTGGCGTAGGTGCCCAGCATATCGCTGAGCGCGGGCGACAGCCCGTCCATGCTGAGCTGGTTGACCTTGATCTGGTAGGCGCGCAAGGTGCGGTCGGTGGGTTCATAGCGCAACGCGAAATCGACATTGAGCAGGCCGCTGTACTGCTCCTTGAGCACCTTGCCGCTGAGCTCGGCCGGAATCACGGCGTTGAGCACATTGCGCTCGGGCACCATGCTCAGCTGCGGTGCCTTCAGATCCAGCTGCAGCAAACCCGCCACCGGGAACTGCCTGGGGAAACGCCTGGCCAGCATCTCCTGCAGCTTCTGCTGGCTCACGCTCACGCTGCTGGGCACGGACTTGCCCGAGCAGCCTGTGGCAGCCATTCCCAATCCCAACACTGTCACCGCCAACCATGAGCGCCGATTCATCACGACCACCGAACTCCGTAAAACCTGATTCAAAACCCGTGCAAACGCTTGATAAACCAACGCTATCAGCTATGGTTTTTGAGTACTCCATTGTCTCCGAGCCTGCTATTCCACAGAGTCTCGATGGATGTTGGCAGTTCCCTATCTGATGCAATCTGCAGGTAAAAGACTGTTATCTAACGTCCGACGCCACCAGGGGTTGACCGTCGGCACACGGCAGCAGTGCATGCACAATGATTTGCATGACTGCATATCCCTCTTCCCTCAGCCATGAGGCACTGACAGCCGCCGCCCAGGACACCAGCCTGCCCGACCAGATCCTGACCCTGTGGTTCGGCAGCGCCAGGCCCGGCAATGCCGATGCCCTCAAGCACAAGGCGCAGTGGTTCACCAAATCGGCTGCCTTCGACGAGGAGCTGCGCCAGCGCTTTGGCACTGCGGTGGAGGCCGCTCTGGGCGGTGCGCTGCAACACTGGGCAACCCAGGGTCCATGGCAGCAGCTGGCATTGGTGATCCTGCTGGACCAGTTCACGCGCAATATCCACCGCAACACCCCCAAGAGCTTTGCCGGCGATGCGCAGGCCCTGGCACTGGCGCTGCAGGCGATGGACTGCGGCAGCGATCGGCTACTGCCCGAAGTGGCCCGCGTCTTCATGTACCTGCCACTGGAACATGCCGAAGACCCGGCCATGCAGCAACGCAGTGTGGCCGCCTTCAAGGACTTGCAGGAGAGCGCCACGGACGCCGAACTGCGCGAATATCTGGCCGGAACGCTGGACTACGCCCATCGCCATCAGGTGGTGATAGAGCGTTTTTGCCGCTTCCCGCACCGCAACCACATTCTGGGCCGCGCCAGTACCGCCGAAGAGGCTGAGTACCTGGCCCAGCCCGGCTCAGGCTTCTAGGGCAATCACGAGCCGCGCGTAGCCTCGCGCAGCGCAGGCTCCTGGCGCGCCAGGGGCTGGCGCACGAGCTTTTTGCCCGCCCCCAGGTCGCGGTGGCGCATGGCCCAACGCTCTACCGTGTAGAACGACAGGGCCGACAGTGCAGTCGAGATCAGCAGGCCCGCGACCACGGTCACGGGCCAGGAGTAATCGGCACGCAGATAGCGCACCACCGGGTAATGCCAGAGGTAGATGCCGTAGGACAGCTGGCCCAGCTTGATGAGCATTGGCGCCGTCAGCATTTCATAGACCAGACCCGTGGGCTTTTGCACGGCCAGCAGCACGACCAGGGCGGCGCACTCCACCACCGTGACACCCCAGACCATGGCGTGCTGGTTGTCCCATTCCAGCTCCATGATCAAGGGCACGGCCAGCACAAACCACATGGTGTAGGCGCGCAGCGACTGCAGACGCTCTATCCATTGGGGGCGCTCCATCATCAGCGCCGCCAGCAAGGCACCGGCCAGCAGACCCGAGGCCCGCGTATCGAAGCGGAAGAAGATTTCGTAGAACTGCTGGCCCTGCACCACCCAGAAGATGCGCCACAGCGTGCTCAGCAGCCACAGCGCCGCAAGCGGCGCCCAGACCCGGCCCGGCGTGGCCTTGCGTAGCAGCAGGACCAGCAGCGGCGGCCAGATCAGATAGAAATGCTCCTCCACCGACAGCGACCACATATGCAGCAGCGTGTCCGGACTGTCGAAGAAGGCAATGCCGTAATCAGCCAGGTAGAGGATGGAGACCAGGGCGTCCGAATAGATATCCGTGAGATCGGGCCAGATGAACGGCGCGAACACGCAGTACGCAAGCAGAAACAGCGCCAGTGCAGGCATGAGCCGGAAGAAGCGGCGGCGGTAAAAGCGCCAGTAATCGAGCTTGCCATGCTGCCGATATTCCATCAGCAGCAGCGAGGTGATCAAAAAGCCGCTGAGCACGAAGAACAGATCGACGCCGAAGAAGGCGCCGTCGAACATCGGGGCATGTGCGTGCGAGAGCAGCACCAGCACAATGGCTATGCCTCTCAATCCATCGAGCGCTGGGTTGTAGCGCAACTTGAACGCCGACTCCACCAAAACCGGACACCTTTCCTTTCGCCCAGGCACGGGCCGGGCTTGCAGACAAACGATCACAGCCACGCATGAGACATGGCTGAAGCAGTATTCAGAATTTGAGCAAAGAGGCAGTAACAGCTCTTTGCAGCGACCCGGGGGTCGCAGAGCGCATGGAAACACGCTCGGGGGTGCCGGAACCTGGCAGGCGATTTGTCTGTTGCATCTCACCGGTGGTGAGGCCACAGAATGTTATGAATGCCCGCAGCCAGACGGCTTGGCGTCTGTTGACAGGTGAACAGACCGGGGCAATTTGAACAGATTTTTGCCACCGGCCCAAGCAGGGGGCGCAGCTTGCCAAGCTCTGGCAGGGTCTTGGCAAGCCGCGTTAACAATTAAGAACAAAACAGCAGGCCGCGCTCCACCCATCAGCATCATCAGCTATCAATTTCGAAGCTTCAGAATGACTTGCGGCGGCCGCAGGCGGGCGCACTCTGGTGCACATCGCGCCACAGCAGCATCTCGGCCACGCGCTCGGACTTGTCGTCATCAAAGCCCAGCTGCTGCGCACGCTCGGCGGGGTTGGTCCAGGTGCCGAACAAGATGTCCCACAGCGGCAGGCCGTAGTTCTGCGCATGGTGGCCATGCTGATGGTGCACGGTATGCATTTCCGGGCGCTGCAGCACATAACCGAGCCAGCGCGGCGTGCGCAGATCGGCATGGGTGAACAGATCGAAGGCCGCCGTCAGCCCCAGTGCCACTGCTGCCGCCGCCGGGCTGGCGCCCAGCACCCAGTAGCTGGAGATCACGCTCAGCAGCATGGCGGCGCAGGAGTCCAGCGGATGGGCATAGAACGAGGTCAGCACCTCGATGCGCCGCGCGCTGTGATGCAGTTGGTGGAACACGCGCCACAGCAGATCCGAGGCATGGGTGGCGCGGTGCCACCAGTAAAAGACAAAGCTGGTGATGAAAAAGCTCAGCAGCCCCACCAGCAGCGGGTTCCAGCGTGCGCCCACATCCAGCAGCGCATGCTGGCGAATCCGGTCTTCCAGCAACCAGCCCAGTGCCAGCGTGCAGACCAGCGTCAGCGCGCCCAGGGCGCTGCTGTAGATCAGCCAGCGCCGGTCGCAGAGATTGCGCGAGGCGGGCGCAATCACCTCGCGCGTGAAGACCGCCACGAACAGCAGCGCGATCAGCGGATAGACCAGGTACTCCAGCACGGCAATCATTCCCCTTGAGGTTTGCCTTGCAGTCTATCGGCTGATGTGGGCCTGCCGCTTTATTGGGGCAATACGAACTGCTCCAGCGGCGTGTCGTTGGGTGCGGCCAGCTGCTTCTTGAGCATCTCGCCCATAGGCAGGTTCAGGTTCACGTTCTTGGGCGCAATGGGCTGCATGAACCATTTGTTGTAGAGCTTGTGCAACTCGCCCGAGCGGATCATCTGCAAAATGGCACCGTCCACGGCCTTCTTGATCTGCGGGTCGTTCTTGCTGAACTGGATGGCAATCGGCTCGGCACCGATCACCTCGCCCACGATCTTGTAGCCCTTGGGGTTCTTGCTCTGACCGATCACGCCGGCCAGCATGTTGTCGTCCAGCACAAAGGCATCGACGCGACCCGACTCCAGCATCAGAAAGCTCTCGAACTGGTCCTTGCTCATCAGCGTCTTGAAGTTCAGCTCGTTGTCGCTGGCGTACTTGCGCAGAATCTGCACCGCCGTCGTGCCCGTGATGGCGCCCACATTGCGCCCCTGCAACTGCTTGAACGAGGTGATGCCCGAGTCGGCACGCACGGCCATGCGCACCTCGCTGACATAGGTGGTCAGGCCGAACGCCACCTGCTTCTGGCGCGTGAGGTTGTTGGTCATGCTGGCGCAATTGAAATCGGCCGTGCCGTTGTTGATCAGCGGCATGGTGTTCTGCGGCGTCAGCACCATGTACTTGATCTGGGCCTTGGGCGCAATCGCATGCACCACGCGCTCGCAGAGGTCCATGTGATAGCCGACGAACTTCTCGTTCGCACCGATCGCGTAGGACATGGGAACCGCAGCCTCCCGCACGCCCAGCACCACGGTGCCGCCGGCCTGCCAGCGCTGCAGAGTGGGCGATGCGGACAGATCCACCGCCGTGTCGATATTGGCACCGATATTGGAGCTCGCCGCTTCGGTCTTGCCCGCAGCCATGGCAGAACCCGTACATACCAGCGCTGCTGCCAGCCCAGCCCATTTCAACGACTTGCCCATCATCCACTCCCGAAAAACAAAAGCGCCGAGACCCCTGGTCATCGGCGCTCATCACCCACCCGATCCGGCACACACCCCATGCACTCATGAGGCCCTGGCCCGATTGTCGTTGCTCGCTTATCGCTTTGAGTGGAATGCTTATGCCTGCGCGTCGCCTCACGCGTCGCGTTTGGCGGGGGCAGCCCCCGTCAGTTCACGCAGGCGCTGATGGACACTGCTGGCTTCATCGACCGGCTGCTGGTGCTTGGCCCGCAGATAGCGCTCGGTGAACACGCCCAGATAGCTCTCCAGCACCTGTCCGGCCTGCACATCGCCGGCATCGCCCACCAGCTCCAGACACAGGGCCGCCACCTCGCTGGTACAGAAATGGTCGTCGCGCTTGGATCTGCGCAGCTGGTAGCGGGAGATCAGGTCCGGGTGCAGGCTGAGCACGGGAAAGCCATCGAGATACGGGCTTTTGCGGAACATCTTGCGCGCCTCCGACCAGGTCGCGTCCAGCAGTATGAACAGCGGGCGTCTGCCGGGCTGCAGCGCACGGCTGTCGCCGCCGTCCAGCGTCTCCAGCACACGCTCGGCAGGCTCGGCATATTCGCCGGGAAACACCACATAGGGCTGCCATTGCGGATCGGCCAGCAAGGCCTCCAGCTGCGGATCCAGCTCGGTGCGCGACCAGCCGAAGGCATGGGTGTCCTTCACCACATCGGCAATCAGCCAGCCCGTGTTGCTGGGCTTGAGCGGCTCGGCATCATGCATCAGCAGGCAGAAGGCCGCGCGCGTGGCCAGCTCGGGGCGCAGCGCGCACATGCAGTGCGAGGGACGCAAGCGGCAGCCCTCGCAGCGCTCGCCCTTGGGTCCGCCACGCGCCAGAAACGGACGCGTGCTGCGCGCCAGCCGTGCCTGGCGCAAGCGCGAGACGGCATGCGGGGGCAGCGTGGAGGCAACGGTTTTCTGCGGAGTCACAGCGGCAGGGGACAAAGGCGTGGAAGCGGGCAAGACGGACACCAGCGGGTTCGGACAGATGCCCGGATTGTCCCGCCTTTGCCAAATCCAGTGCTGATGCTGCAGGAGCGCCGCTTACTCGCAGCCCCCCTGCTCGAAGGTCGGACCACGGCCAAAACTGAACACCGTGGGCCTGGCATTCTTGAGTCCTGCGGAAATCACATTCCTGAAGCGGTTCGGCTCGCAGTTGAAACGTGTGTCCAGCACATAGTCGTCGGACTCGGCCTTGACCATGGCGTCGCGCCAGGCGGCCGTCGCATCCAGCACCTTGCCGTCAACCATGGGGGCCTGCACCGAGTAATTGATGAAGTTGGTCAGGCGCGAACCCTTGGCCTCCAGATAGACCACTGGGTCGGCGGCATTGCCGCACAGCGTCAGGCAGTCGGCGTAGTAGCGGCTGTCCAGCAAGGGCTCGAAGCTGCCGAAAGTCAGGTCGCCAAGCTTGATATCGGGCTGGCCCTCGGACACGTTCAACACGCTCTTGAGCGAGAGATTGCAGCTGGGTGCGATATCGATCTCGACCGACTCGATCACCTTGTCGGCCTCGTCGCTGACCAGGGTGATATCGCAGCCGTCGGTGCGGAACTGGTGACGGTGGAATTCCGAACGCATGGCCGGGCCGGCGATCTTCTGCGCATAGGCCAGATTCATGCCTATGGTCTCGGTGCTGAACAGCTGGTCGATCACGCGCCTGGATTCTGCGGCAGGCGCTGCGGGCGCAGGGGCTGGCGCAGTTGCGGGCGCCTGTGCCTGTGCCGGGGGTGCGGCACCCTCGGTCTTGGAATCCGAGCAGGCCAGCAGCAGTGCCGCTGCCGCCATGGCGCCCGTCCAGACTCCGCAGCGTTTGATCCAGCGATGGGGCATCTCCATATCCTTGTGAGTTCGCAAGCCCCGCAATATAGGTGCAGGCCCCGAAATCGCCAAGAACCAGAGGTTTCAGCCTCCCACGCACTCCAGCTCGAACAGCGGCATATCGGCGCGTCGGCTGAGCCAGACACCGCCGCCCAGCTCCTTGAAGTGCGGCTGCAGGCCGCGCCGGTACAGCTCGGCGCGGTGGCGATACAGGCGCGGGTCGGTCAGTTCCTCGTCGATGATGTCGCGCTCGTAATCCTCGCGTGCCACGGCCTCGATATAGAGCCCGCCGCGCGACAGCCGGCCCAGATTGGCCAGCGCCTTTTTCAGGTCGGCCGGACTCAGATAGGGCAGCACGCCCTGGCAGATCACCAGATCGAAAGGCTGACCATCTTTGGGTTGCCAATCCACCACCGAGCCCTGCTCCCAGCCATAGCGCTCGCAGAGATAGGGACTGAACTCCACGCCCTGATACTGCACGCCCGGGAAGTGCTTGTGCACCGCCTCGCGCCACAGGCCTATGCCGCAGCCCACATCAAGCACCCGCTGCACGGGCACGCGCAGATACGCAAGATACGAGCAGACAAACGCACCCAGCCGCC
>Ga0209370_1001926_pt1 | contig 16541 bp, 16 predicted proteins | sample AgamicAtPrz_FD_187164 | JGI IMG/M metagenome (GOLD analysis project Ga0209370, IMG submission 187164) | Agave microbial communities from Guanajuato, Mexico - At.P.rz (SPAdes) (version 2) | ecosystem: Host-associated > Plants > Phyllosphere > Phylloplane/Leaf | place: Guanajuato, Mexico... | reverse complement strand
TCGTCCTTGCTGCGCCAGATCGCGATGCCGCCGATCCCGCCGACGACCAGCGTCTTCGCGATCGACATCCCGAGCTGGATCGGCCCCTGGATCGAGAAGATCCGGCCGAGGCCCGAGATCGGGTTCAGGCGGTCGAACTTCAGCTCGAACGTCTTCTGCGAAATCAGCCAGCCGCCGAGCGCCATCGGCGCGAGCAGCGCGGCGACGCCGGTGAGCGCGAGCAGCGGCAGCAGCGCGGCGAAGCCTTCGAGGCTCGCGCTGCCGGCCGCCGACAGCATCCGGTGGGTGTCGAACGCGGTCGCGCGATCGAACGTGAACGCGCCGCGCAGCATCGCCTGCAGATGCCCGCCCGACGGGCCCGCGAGCAGCCATGCGCCGTAGAACCCCGCCGCGAGCAGTGCGAACGAAGCCAGTTCGCGCGAACGCGCGACCTGCCCCTCCTCGCGCGCCTTCTCGCGGCGCCTGGGAGTGGCGGCTTCGGTCTTGTCGAGATCGCTCTCGTCTGCCACGGGGCCTCCGGTCGGGTACGGCGGAATGCCGCTTTCCAGTGACACCGATTATTCATGGAGGCGTCAAACGCCGATCGGTCGAGCAAAGCCGGGAAAGGGGGGTATTTCGGGGAATCGGGCGAGCGCCCGCGAACGCGGCCGGAACGGGGGCGGAACGACGCGCGGCGCGGCGGAAAGGCAGGCCAGCCGACGCATGGGCGAAGCGGCGGCCGCAAGCGGGAAGGCGGCGGCGCAATGCGGGGGGAACGACGAAACGACGGGTGGGAAAGAGGGGGAGAAACGGGGCAAGCGGGCCCCGACGCAACGGCGTCGTGCGTCGGCCGGGGCAGGCGTCGGTCAGACCGCCGGGATCGGGTCCGCGCCGAAACGGTTCGGGCCTTCGGTGCCGCGCGAGCACATCCACACGAGCAGCAGGATGCCGCCGACGATCGGAATCAGCGCGAGCAGCAGGAACCAGCCCGAGCGGCCCGTATCGTGCAGGCGGCGCACGCTGACCGCGATGCCCGGAATGATCAGCGCGAGCGACACCAGGAAGATCACGCCGAGCAGCAGCAGCGTGATCACGCCTGCATCGCGGCCGGCCGCGCCGATGATCTGGCCGACGACCGACAGCACGGAGGTCAGCAGCGCGAAATACCAGTATTCGGCACGACGCGCACGGCCTTCGAATGTCGCGTATTTATTCAGTACGGTACGAACGGCTTCGGAAAAATTCATTTTATTACCCTCCTGTTTTATATTGGCACCCCGGAAACAACGCCGGAATTATATGATTGAATTTCGGCGGATTCCATCTCTTTTCGCATGCGGGGCAATACGCGCACGTGGCCGCATCGCCCGCCCATATGGCGCGGGAACGGTTGCAACAGCGTATTTCGACGTGCCGGACTTGCATGCCGCGTCATTTTAATAATCGTGACGATCTGACAGAAACGACAGCGGCGGATAATCCAGCATTTGATTACAACCGAATGAAACCGCACGCACCCGATAATCGATGCGAGCGCCTGGCATCCGATTAACCGGCGGGCCGGCGATACGCAGGCCCGCCGGTCGCGGTACCTTTCGGCATTGCCGATCCCGTCCGAATCGCACCCCACGGCGTCGGGACGGAACGGCCGACCATCGCCGGCTCGAACGGCCCGACCGACCCGGGCGACCTAACCTGCCGCTGCCCGCTGCAGCGCGCCGAGATCGAGCTTCTTCATCGTCATCACCTGCGCCATCACGCGCTCGGCGCGCGCCGGGTCGCCCGTCATCAGTTCGGCCATCTGCACGGGCACGATCTGCCACGACACGCCGAAGCGGTCGCGCAGCCAGCCGCATTGCTGCGCGCGCTCGTCGCCGCCTTCGGACAGGCGCGCCCAGTAATGGTCGATCTCGTCCTGGTCGCGGCAGTTGACGACGAACGACACGGCCGGCGTGATCTGGAACACGGGGCCGCCGTTCAGCGCGACGAACGCCTGCCCGTCGAGCTCGAACGCAACGGTCATCACCGCGCCCTCGGCGTTGCCGGACGCGTGCGCGCCGGCCTTGCCGTAGCGCGCGACGTGCACGATGCGCGCGTTGTCGAACACCGATACGTAGAAACCGGCGGCCGCCTCGGCGTCGCGGTCGAACCACAGGAATGGCGTGATGCGCTGGATACGCGGGTTCATGCGCTGTCTCCTCGATGTCGTGCCGGCACCGGTGCCGGTCTTACATCGTAGGCGCTATGCCGGCACCGGGCAGCGATCCGGTCCGTAGCCCGCGCACGGCGCGCCGGAATAAAAAAAGGGGGCGATCGCTCGCCCCCTCGTTCCTGCGTCCGGCGGTGCCGCGTCAGAACGCCACGAACGGCTGCGCGCCGCCGCTCGCGGTCTTGTCCATCCCGAAATAGATCGTCTTGCCGTAGAAGTGCGGCATGCCGATGTCGAGCCAGATGGACGAGCCGAACGGCCCCGCGATGTCGTTGAACGCGAACGTCGACGAGTTCGAGAACAGCGAATCCGCGTTCGCGACCGGCATCGACACGGTGCTCGAGACGCCGTTCTGGCCGCTCAGCGTGGCCGAGTAGGTGGTCGTCGCCGACGGGCAGTAGAACTGCGTGTTCCGCGTGCATGGCTGCGACGTCGTCGTCGAATCGTTGAAGAAATACGCGTTCGAGCCCGTATCGAAGAACGCGGTCACGTTGCGCCCCTGGAACGTCGCGCCGACGTCGCCGGTCGTGCTCGACGTCATCACCGTCTTGCCGCTCAGGTTCGGCAGGCCGAACGTCAGCGTGCCGGTCGCGCTTGCCTGCCCGTTGTTCGAGATGGCCGGCATCTGCACGCTGACGCCGTCGTTGTTCGCGAAACGATGGACCGGATTGGCCACCTGCTGCGCGAGCGGCACGAGCGCGACCGTGCAGCTCGCGTTGTCGCCGTTCGGGCACGCGTAGTAGTTGTTGCTCGTCGACGTCGACGTCGCGCAGGTCGTGCCGCAGTCGTACGGCGCCGGCCCGATGCCGAGAATCCCGTTCGCGCCGAGCGCGCCGGTCGAGTTGGCCGACGCGCCGCCGTTCGTGCACGAGCTCGGCACGTTCGTCGTGCCGAGGTCGCCGATGATCTGCACGGGCAGCGACGCGGCCTGCTCGCTGCCGATCGACAGGTCGACGGTGCGCACCGAGCCCCACGTGTAGCTCGACACGAACTTGCCGCATTCGGCGACCGGCGCGCCGCCGCTCGTCACCTGCGGCAGGCTGTCGTGCACGCCCGACACCGCGCTGCCGACGAGCCGCAGCCCGTAGGACGCGGTATCGACGAGCACGTTGTTGACGATCTGACAGTTCGACGTGCCCGGCACGCAGACCTTCACGCTGATGGTCGGGATGTTGATCACGTTCGCGGCGCCGGCGGCGACCGTGACGACGGCCGTGTTGCCGCTGTTGCCGTCGGAGCCGTTGTTGCCGGTATTGCCGTTGTTGCCCGAACTGCCGCCGCCGCCATCGCCGCCGCCGCATGCCGTCACGAGCACGGCCGTCGCGGCCAGGAGGCCCAGCACGCCGAGCCAGCGCTTGAATGTACGAGGAATGCTCAAGATCGCTCTCCCGCTGTCACTGGATATCGGTGCCGGCCACGCCGGCAGGCAGCGCCGACGGCAGCCATGCCTGGCCGGAGAAGGCGCCCATGTGGCCGCCCGTCCGGATCACGAGGCCGCTCGTCTCGACGGCCACCGGCGCGCGCCAGCCGCGCGCCTGGTGCGCCGCCTGGACGCCGGCGGTGTACTGCGGGAAATAGCTGCCGAGCAGCGACGCGAGATCCGGCATCGTCGGCCCGCGCCAGGCGAGGCCGAACACGCTGCCGGCGACCGACGTGTATTCGTGGATGACGGTGCCCGATCCGAGCGTGATCTCGCGCACGGTATAGGCGGCCGTGCTCGCCTGCACGCCGTCCGCCGAGCGCATGGCGCGCTGCAGCGCGCGCACGGTGGCGGCCTGATCGTCCGCCGGCGGCGACATCGGTGCGCCGCCCAGTTCCGCGTGTGCGTGGACGGCCCACAGCACACCCATTGCAGCCGTCGCATGCGCGACGGTCCAGCCCAAGCGTTTCAGCTTCACGTTCCCCCCCAAGGGACTGGCTTCGTTGCCGACGGCGCCGCCATCGGCCCGCGCCGCCTGCCCACTTATGAATCGTACGAATGACCCTACGTTGCTGCTGACGCGTAGTATGCCTGCGGAGTGGGCCGAAGTGTCAATTCGACGCAGGATCACGCCGCGCCGCGCGGCGACGGCGGCGGGCACGGGGAAACGACGCGAGAAAGGGGAATGCGCGCATCGGCGGCCCCGCGGAACGAGGCGCCCGGCAAGGGGCGCCCGGCAACGAGGCGCGCGGATGCGCTGCGACAGGTCAGAAGCCGAGGCTCGCGAGCAGGTCGTCGACCTGCCCTTGGTCCTGAACCACGTCGGTTTTACCTTCCGGCGCGATCTGCGGGCCGTTCAGCAGCGACTCGGGGCTGCCGGTCGCGCTGATCTGTTCGGCCGCGAGCGCGGCGGCGGTGGCCGCGAACTGCTCGCGCCGCTCGGGCGCGATGTTCTCGACGAGCACGGTGAGGAGCTGCTGCTCGATCAGGTAGACCATGTCCATGATCTTCTTGATCACCTGCCCGGTCAGATCCTGGAAATCCTGCGCGAGCATGATCTCGAGCAGTTGTGCGCTAGTCGCCGACGTCGACTCGGGCAGCCTGCGCAGGAACGCGCGCGTATCGTCCATCAGCTCGCGCACTTCCGCGTGCTCGATCGGCGCCGCGTACCACTGCGCCCAGCGCGCGTCGAGCGCCTCGGCCTCGTTCTGGACGCGCTCCTGCATCGGCTTCGCGATCTCGATCGCGTTCAGCACGCGCACCGCGGCCTGCTCGGTCATCGTCGCGACGTAGCGCAGCCGGTCGCGCGCATCGGGCACGGCTTCGGCCGCGCGCTCGACATGCTTGTCGAGCCCGAGTTCGCGCATCGAATCGCGCAGCGCGCGCGTGACGTGGCCGATGCGCGCGAGGATCCGGTCGCTCGCGTAATCGGCGCCTTCGGCATGGCCGTCGGCGTTGACCGCCGCGCCGGCAAGCGCCGCATGGATCGGCTCGTTCACGTTCAGCTCCCGGCCTTGGCCATTTTGTCGATGATCTTGTTCAGCTTCTCGTCGAGCGTCGCGGCCGTGAACGGTTTCACGACGTAGCCGCTCGCGCCCGCCTGCGCGGCCGCGATGATGTTCTCCTTCTTCGACTCGGCCGTGACCATCAGCACCGGCAGGTGCGTGAGCGTCGCGTCCGCGCGGATTTCCTTCAGCATCGCGAGGCCGTCGAGGTTCGGCATGTTCCAGTCCGAGATCACGAAGTCGAAGCCGCCGCCGCGCAGCCGCGCGAGGCCGGCCGCGCCGTCCTCGGCCTCATCGACGTTCGTGTAGCCCAGTTCCTTGAGCAGGTTGCGGACGATCCGGCGCATCGTCGGGAAATCGTCCACCACCAGGATTTTCATGCTCTTGTCCATCGTCGTTCCTTTCCAGATTCGTTTCCGTCGAGGCGCGTCGCGTGGCACGCGCCCCGTGACATTCCATTCACACGCGCTGCACGCGGTCGCCCATCGTCGCCAGGCGCGCCATCACGCGGCGGCTCATGTCGGCGAGCGGCACGACCTCGTCCGCGCCGCCGAGCGCGATCGCCTCGCGCGGCATCCCGAACACGATGCAGCTCGCCTCGTCCTGCGCGAACGTGTAAGCGCCCGCGCGTTTCATTTCCAGCAGGCCGGCCGCGCCGTCGCGGCCCATCCCGGTGAGGATCACGCCGATCGCGTTCTTGCCCGCGTGCGTCGCCGCCGAGCGGAACAGCACGTCGACCGACGGGCGGTGCCGGTTCACCGGCGGCTCGTCCGACAGTTGCGCAATATAGTTCGCGCCGCTTCTCGCGAGCAACAGGTGCGCATGGCCCGGCGCGATGTACGCATGACCGGGCAGCACGCGTTCGCCGTGCTCGGCTTCCTTCACCGCGATCCGGCACAGGCCGTTCAGCCGCTGCGCGAACGATTTCGTGAAGCCGGGCGGCATGTGCTGCGCGATCAGCACGGCCGGCGCATCGGGCGGCAGCGGCGTCAGCACTTCGCGGATCGCCTCGGTGCCGCCCGTCGACGCGCCGATGATGATCAGCTTCTCGGTACTGACGAGCGGGTTGTTGATCATCGGCGCGGCCGCGGCGCTGTCCGCCGTGCGCGCGGCGGCCTGCGGCTGCGGCGCCTGGCGCACGCGCGCGCGCGACGCCGCACGGATCTTGTCGGCGAGCTTTTCCGCGTAGTCGAGCATCCCGTCGCGAATCCCGACGCGCGGCTTCGTGACGAAATCCACCGCGCCGAGTTCGAGCGCGCGCAGCGTGATTTCCGAGCCGCGCTCGGTCAGCGACGACACCATCACGACCGGCATCGGCCGCAGGCGCATCAGCTTCTCGAGGAAGTCGAGCCCGTCCATGCGCGGCATTTCGACGTCGAGCGTGAGCACGTCGGGGTTGTGCTGCTTGATGAGTTCGCGCGCGACGAGCGGATCGGGCGCGGTCGCGACCACCGTCATGTCGGGCTGGCTGTTGATGATCTCGGTCATCAGGCTGCGGATCAGCGCCGAATCGTCGACGCACAACACTTTGATCTTCTGCACTGCGGTCATGCCTCCTGCTTTCTGGATAGGTTCGCCGCCCGTCCGCCGCCGGCTGCGGCCGCGCTACCGGCGCCGGCCGGCGCGGCGCCGCGCCCGCCGAACAGCTCGATGCGCGGACGCGCCGGCTGCGGCGCGGCAGGCCGCTTCGCGGCAAACAGTTCGACGTGCGCGCGGCGGGCGCGCTCGGCCTCGCGCGCGAGCGCGGCTTCGCGCTCGGTCACGCCCGGCACTTGCAGCCGCAGCTTCTTCACCATCGCGCGCCCGCTGTGCGGCATGAACGCGACCTTGCGCGGATGCACGCCCTGCAGGTCTTCCGCGGTGATGCGGATGCGCTCGAGCGCGAGATAGCGGCGCACGAAATCCGCGTTGCGATCGCCGATGTTGATCGTCGTCATCCCGGCCAGCACGGCCGCGCCGCCGAACACCTTCGCCTCGAAGCGCTCACGGCGCCCGCCGGCCTTGATCAGCTCGTTGATCAGCACTTCCATCGCATACGCGCCGTAGCGCATCGATTCCGACGCGGCCGCGCCCGGATCGGCGCCGTCGTCCGGCAGCATGAAATGGTTCATGCCGCCGATGCCCGCGTACGGGTCGTGCAGGCACGCGGCGACGCACGACCCGAGCACGGTCATCAGCACCATGTCCTCGGACGTCGTGTAGAACTCGTTCGGCAACAGCTTCACGCCGGGGCGCTCGAAGTGGTTGTCGAAGTAGCGATTGGTCGCGATCGGCAGTGCGCTCATCCGCGCTCTCCATAGGCGGGCGCGCCGCCCACGGCCCGCGCGCGCCCGGGCGACGGCATCGCGGCCGCCGCGCTCGCCTGCGCGCCGCGCGCGCGCGCACCCTGCGCGGCGTCGCGCGTCAGTTCGTACACCGTCTGCCCGCGCAGCCGGAACGCCTGCGTCACGTACGTGAAGTTCTCCGAATGGCCGGCGAACAGCAGCCCGCCCGGCTTCACGAGCGGCTCGAAGCGCGACAGCACCTGCCCCTGCGTCGGCTTGTCGAAATAGATCATCACGTTGCGGCAGAAGATCGCGTCGAACGGCTTCGCGATCCCGTAGTCCGCATCGGTCAGGTTCAGTTGCTCGAAGCGGATCATCGCGCGCAGCTCGGGGCGCACCTTCACGCGGCCGGCCTGCGCGCCCGTGCCCTTCAGGAAGAAGCGCTTGAGCCGCTCCGGCGACAGGTGCTTGACCTGGTCGTACGTGTAGATGCCGGCTTCGGCCTTCGCGAGCACCTGCGTGTCGAGATCGGTCGCGAGAATCGTCGCGCTGCGCGCCGCCGTGTCGCCGAGCGCCTCGATCAGCGTGATCGCGATCGAGTACGGCTCCTCGCCGGTCGACGCCGCCGAGCACCAGACCGAGACCGGCGCCGGCCGCGATTTCACGAACTCCGACAGGATCGGGAAATGGTGCGCCTCGCGGAAAAACGCGGTCAGGTTGGTCGTCAGCGCGTTGGTGAACGCTTCCCATTCGAGCGGATCGTCTTCCTGCTCGAGCAGGTCGAGGTAGTCGCGGAACGTGTCGAGGCCGCGCGCCCGCAGCCGTCGCGCGAGACGGCTGTAGGCCATGTCGCGCTTGTGCTCGGACAGCGAGATGCCCGCGCGTTGGTGGATCAGCGCGCGGATGCGTGCGAAATCCGCGCCGGTGAACGCGAAGTCGCGCCCCGGCTCGCCCGCGCGAGGCGAGGCATCCGGTGCATCGAGTCGAAACGGCGCGCGCGCGTGCTGCATGGCTTAGAAGGTCTCCCAGTCGTCGTCGGACGCGCCGGCCGACGCCAGCGCCGGCTTCTCGCCGTTCAGCGCCGGGCGCACGAGCGCGGGCTTCGCGGCCGGCTTGTCCGCCGGGGCGGCCGTCTTCGCGAGACGCGGGCCATAGCCGCCCGCGGCGGCACCGCCACGGGAAGCCGGTGCATCCTTCTGCGCCCCTGCGGCGGCATCGGCCGCACGCGTCGGTTCGGGGGCCGCGGTTGCGGCAGCCGCGGCAGCCGCGCGCGACGCCGGCGCGGCGCGCCGTGCCGCCGGTTGGGCCGCAGGCTGCGGCGCCGGCAGCGCGGCGACCGGCGCATCGTGGCGCGACGCCAACGGCAGCGCCGCCGGTTCGTGCGCGACCGGCCGCGCGACGCTGCGCGCCGGCGCGAGCGCGATGCCGCCCGCGACGCGCCAACCCGACACGATCGCCTTCATCTGGCGCGTCTGCTCCTCGAGCGACGCGGCCGCGGCCGCCGCCTGCTCGACGAGCGCCGCGTTCTGCTGCGTGACCGCATCCATCTGACCGACCGCGCGATTGACCTGCTCGATGCCGGTCGACTGCTCGTCGGACGCGGCGCTGATCTCGCCCATGATGTCGGTCACGCGGCGCACGGCCTGCACGATCTCTTCCATCGTCGAGCCGGCGCGCGCGACGAGCGCCGACCCGCTGTCGACCTTCTCGGCCGAATCGCCGATCAGTTGCTTGATTTCCTTCGCGGCGCTCGCGCTGCGTTGCGCGAGCGAGCGCACCTCGCCGGCGACCACCGCGAAGCCGCGGCCCTGCTCGCCGGCCCGCGCCGCTTCGACTGCCGCGTTCAGCGCGAGGATGTTGGTCTGGAACGCGATGCCTTCGATCGTGCCGATGATGTCGACGACCTTGCCCGAGCTCGCCGCGATGTCCTGCATCGTCGACACGACCTGGCCGACCACGTCGCCGCCCTGCGTCGCGATGTCCGACGCGTTGACCGCGAGCTGGCTCGCCTGCCGCGCGTTCTCCGCGTTCTGCCGCACGGTGCCCGTCAGCTGCTCCATGCTCGACGCGGTTTCCTGCAGCGAGGCGGCCTGCTCCTCGGTGCGCTGCGACAGGTCGATGTTGCCGGTCGCGATCTCGCGCGCGCCGACGTCGATCGATTCGGTGCCGCGATGCACGGCCTGCACCATCGTCGTGACAGCGTCCTGCATCCGCTTGATGCCGCCGAACAGGCGGCCGATCTCGTTCGCGCTGGATACGTTCACCGGCTGCGTGAGATCGCCGCCGGCAATGCGCTCGAAGTGCGCGATCGCGTCCTCGATCGGCTGGACGATCAGCCCGCGCAGCACGAAGCGGATCGCGATCACGACGACGAACGCGATCGCGATGCCGGCCGCGATCAGCGCGATCATCATCGAGATCTGCGACTGCGTCTCGGCCTGACGTTCTTCCGCGCGCTTCTGCAGCGCGGCGATCACGGTCGCCGCCGTCTGGTCGAACGCGACGAACATCGGGCTGATCTTCGTGTCGGCGATCGCGTGGTACGCGGCCATGTCGCCCGCGCGCGCCGCGACGAATTCGGGCTCGACGCCTTCCTTCACGATCGTCGTGTACCGTGCGGCGAGCTCGTCGAGAAGCGCCTGCTCGATACCGAGCTTCGGCGTCGACTGGAACGCCTGCCAGTTCTGGTTCGACTTGGCGAACAGCTCCTGCGCGCGGTCGAGCACCTTCGCCGCGTCGGCCGCATTGCCGCCTTCGGTCAGCGTACGAAAGCGATCGAGCGCGACGCGCGAGCGCAGCAGGTGCGCGGCCGTGTCGTCGAGCGTGTGGATCGCCGGCAGGTCGACGTGCGCGATCTCGTCGAGCGAACGGCTCGCGTGATTGAGCGCGTAGAGGCCGAGCCCGCCGACCGCGGCGGTCAGGCACACGAGGATGAGTCCGACCGCCGTGAGCGTCGTGCGGATCGACCAGTTATGCAACATTGCAGATTCTCCCGAAATTGCTGCGCGCGCGGCGCGCTTACCCGCCGAGCGTCTCGATCAGCGCCATTTCACGGCTCGACATCAGCTTCTCGATGTCCATCAGGATCAGCATCCGGCCGTCGACCGTGCCGAGGCCCGTCAGGTACTCGGTCGTCAGCGTCGCGCCGAATTCCGGCGCCGGCATGATCTGGTCGGCCTGCAGCGTCAGCACGTCCGACACGCCGTCGACCACCATCCCGACCACGCGGTTCGACACGTTCAGGATGATCACGACGGTCTGGTGGTCGTACTCGACGCGGCCGAGGTGGAACTTGATCCGCATGTCGACGATCGGCACGATGATCCCGCGCAGGTTGATCACGCCCTTGATGAACTCGGGCGCGTTCGCGATGCGCGTGACGCTGTCGTAGCCGCGGATTTCCTGCACTTTCAGGATGTCGATCCCGTATTCCTCGTCGCCGAGCGTGAAGACGAGAAATTCCTGGCCCGTCGCGTCGCCGTGTTCGGCGGCGCGGCGGCTGGTCGCCGCCGCGTTCGCCGCGGCGGTATTGATCATTTGGACTTCAGCAGACACGTTTGCCCCCAATCGGTTGAATGGCGAGAGTCAGAAGACGGCGAGCTCGGCGCCCGCACGGGCGCCGTGCGTCGCACGGGTTTCGCGGTTCAGCGCCGCGACGTCGACGATCAGCGCGACGCTGCCGTCGCCGAGGATGGTCGCCGCCGAGATGCCATGCACCTTGCGGTAGTTCGTTTCGAGGTTCTTCACGACCACCTGCTGCTGGCCGACGAGTTCGTCGATCAGCATCGCGAAGCGGCGCCCCTCGGTTTCCATGATCGTGACGATCCCCTGCGTCGGATCGGTGCGCGCGTCGTCGACCGAGAACACCTCGTGCAGCGCGACGAGCGGCAGGTATTCGCCGCGCACGCGCACCACGCGCTCGCCGTTGCCGACCGTGTAGATGTCGTCGTTCGACGGCTGCAGCGATTCCATCACGAAGTTCAGCGGCAGGATGAAGATCTCGCTGCCCACCTTGACCGACATCCCGTCGAGAATCGCGAGCGTGAGCGGCAGCACGATCCGCGTGGTCGTGCCGCGGCCGGCCTGCGACGAGATTTCGACATGGCCGCCCATCGACTGGATGTTGCGCTTCACGACGTCCATCCCGACGCCGCGGCCCGACACGTCGGTCACCGTCTCGGCGGTCGAGAAGCCCGGCGCGAAGATCAGTTGCCAGACTTCGTCGTCGCTGATGTTCTCGGAGATCTGCATGCCCTGCTTCGCGGCCTTCGCGAGGATCCGCTCGCGGTTCAGGCCCGCGCCGTCGTCGCTCACCTCGATCACGATGTTGCCGCCGTGATGCGCGGCCGACAGCACGAGCTGGCCGACCGCGTCCTTGCCGGCGGCGACGCGCTTGTCGACGGTTTCGATCCCGTGGTCGAGGCTGTTGCGCACCAGGTGCGTGAGCGGATCGATGATCCGTTCGATCAGGCTCTTGTCGAGCTCGGTCGCCTGGCCGAACGTCACGAGTTCGACCTGCTTGCCGAGCTTGCCGGCGAGGTCGCGCACGAGTCGCGGGAAGCGGCTGAACACGTAGTCCATCGGCATCATGCGGATCGACATCACCGCTTCCTGCAGGTCGCGCGCATTGCGCTCGAGTTGCGCCATCCCGTTGAACAGGCGGTCGTGCAGCGCCGGATCGAACGCGGTGGCCGTCTCGGCCAGCATCGCCTGCGTGATCACCAGTTCGCCGACGAGGTTGATCAGCTGGTCGACCTTCTCGACGCCGACGCGGATCGAGCTGCCTTCGGCGCCGCCCGCGGCCGCGGCGGCCGGGCGCGCGCGCTTGTCGTCGTGATGCGCGGCGGCGGCGGGCGTCGCGTGTTCGGCCGGTTGCGGTTGAGCGGGGGGTTGCGGCGGCTGCTGCGGCTGCGCTGCAGCGGCCGAAGCCGGCGCCGGGGCGGGTGCCGCGGCGGCCGGTTGCGGGGCGGCCGCCTGCGGCGCGAACACCTCGACGCGCGCGGGCTGCGCGGCGGCGGGCGGTTCGGCCGCTTCAGCGGCCACGGCGGCGTCCTGCGCGGCGGCGGGTGCCGCCTGCGCGGCCGGCGCCGTGCCGTGCGCGACGCGGATCTGGCTTTCGTCGATCACGAAGCAGCACACCGCGACGATGTCGTCCGACGGCACGTCCGATTCGACCCACAGCGTCAGGTCCGCGCCCGCTTCCTCGCGACCGACGATCCGGCCGAGGTTGCCGAGTTCTTCGGTGAGCAGCGCCTGGTCCGTCGCATCGACGCCGACCAGCGTGATCTTCAGGTGCGGGCCGCCGGCATCGGCGTCAGCCGCCGGATGCGCGGCGGCGACGGCCTGCTCGACCACATGGTCCGGCGCACGGTCGCCGCCGACGGCGGGCTCGGCAGCCGGCGCCACGGCGACGGCAACCGGTGCGGCCGGCGTAGGCGCGGCCGGCGTAGGTGCGGCCGGCGTAGGCGCGGCCGGCGCAGGCGCGGCTGCGGCGGCAGGCGCGCCCGCACCGCTTTCGGCCTTCAGCCGCTCGAGCTTCGCGCAGATCGTCGCGGCAGCCGCCGCGTCCGGTTCGGCGCTCGCGCGGTAGTCGACGAGCTGGTCGGACAGCACGTCCTTGGTTTCCAGGAACGCGTCGACCATCTCCTTGGTCAGCGTCAGCTCATGGTTGCGCGCGCGGTCGAGCAGCGATTCGAGGATGTGCGTCGTATCGGTCAGCGCGGAAAAGCCGAACGTCGCCGCGCCGCCCTTGATCGAGTGCGCGGCACGGAAGATCGCCGCCAGATCCTCGGGATCGGGCGAATCGACGTCGAGGTTCAGCAGCAGCTGCTCCATCTGCGCGAGCAGCTCGTCCGCTTCGTCGAAAAAGGTCTGGTAGAACTGAGTGATGTCGAGAGTCATGCCCGGTCACCGGTTGAAATCGTCGCGTTCATGTCAGGAGGCAGCCGGCTCGGACAGCGTGGCGACCAGGTCGACCAGCACGCCCGGGTCGATCGGCTTTTCGATCCAGCCGGTCGCGCCCGCGTCGCGTGCGGCGTCCTTGAACGCATCGCTGCCCTCGGTCGTCAGGACGAGGATCGGCGTCTGCGCGTACGCGGTCAGCTTGCGCAGCGCGGCGATCACCTCGAGCCCGCTCTTGCGCGGCATGTTCTGGTCGGTCAGGACCAGGTCGTACGGCGTCGTCGCCGCCATGTCGAAGCCGGCTTCGCCGTCCGGCGCCACCGTCACGTCGTAGCCGGCCTGCGCAAGCGTGGCCTGCAGCAGCGCACGCATGGTCGCGGAGTCGTCGATGGCGAGAATGGTTCGGATCATGTCTGTCTCGGAAACGTCAGGGTTTCGGCGCCACGGCGACGGCGCTCGCCACGGCCGGGCGCGCCGCCGGCGCCGGGCCGCCGAGCTGCTGCGCGAGCAGCTTCGAGCCGGCCGCGTCGGCGGACAGCGTCGTCGTCGTCGCGTCGTCGCGCATCAGCGCTTCTTCGGATTTGCGATTCAGCACGATCACGCTGATCCGGCGGTTTTCCGGATCGAGCGGATCGGCCTTGTTCAGGTTCTGCGTCGACGCGAGGCCCAGCACGCGCAGCACTTTCGCCTCGTCCATGCCGCCGGAGATCAGCTCGCGGCGCGACGCGTTCGCGCGATCGGCCGACAGCTCCCAGTTGCTGTAGCCGCCCTCGCCGCCCGCGTACGGCACGGCGTCGGTGTGGCCCTGGACGATGATCCGGTTCGGCACGTCGTTCAGCGTCTTGCCGATCTCGCGCAGGATGTCGCGCATGTACGGCTCGACGTGGTCGCTCGACATCGCGAACATCGGCCGCTTCTGCGAATCGACGATCTCGATGCGCAGCCCCATCAGCGTCGAATCGATGCGGATCTGCTGCTTGAACTGACGCAGCGTCGGATTCGCCTCGATCGCGGCCATCAGCTTGATCTGCAGGTCGTGCAGGCGCGTCTGCTCGAGCCGGTCCTGCGCGCCCTGCGCCTGCGACCGGGAATGCTCGTCGCCCGCCTTCGCGAGGCGCTCGGCGAGCGACGTCGTGCCGTCGGTGCGACGCAGCGTGCCGGCGTCCGTGCTCGACAGGTCGCGGCCGCCGCCGTTGATGATGCTGGAATCCTGCGAGCTGCGGTCGCCGCTGCCGAGAATCGCGGCCTTCAGCGGCATGTTGAAGTATTCGGCGATCCCCTTCAGCTGCACCGGCGTGACCGAGCTCAGCAGCCACATCAGCAGGAAGAACGCCATCATCGCGGTCATGAAGTCCGCGTACGCGAGCTTCCATGCGCCGCCGTGATGGCCCTTCTTCGCCGGGGCCACCCGCTTGACGACGATCGCGCGATCCTTGCTCTTGCTCATCGGTCGCTCCGCCTCACTTCGCCTTCACGCGACGCACGTGCTCTTCGAGCTCGGAGAACGACGGACGCTCGGTCGAGAACAGCACCTTGCGACCGAACTCGACCGCGATCGCCGGCGCATAGCCGTTCAGCGTCGCGAGGATCGTCACCTTGATGCACTGGAACATCTTGGTCGACTCGGCCACGCGCTGCTCCGCGAGGCTCGCGAGCGGCCCGATCAGCCCGTACGACAGCAGGATCCCGAGGAACGTGCCGACCAGCGCCTGCGCGATCATCGCGCCGAGCACCGCGGGCGGCTTGTCGGCGGACGCCATCGTGTGGACGACGCCCATCACGGCCGCGACGATCCCGAACGCCGGCATCGCGTCGCCGACGCGCATCAGCGCGTGCGCCGGGCCTTCGCCTTCCGTGTGGTGCGTCTCGATCTCCTCGTCCATCAGGCTTTCGATCTCGAACGCGTTCATGTTGCCGCCCACCATCAGGCGCAGGTAGTCGGTCAGGAATTCGACGATGTGGTGATCGGCGAGGATCTTCGGGTATTGCGTGAAGATCGGGCTCTTTTGCGGATCGTCGATGTCGGCCTCGAGCGTCAGCGTGCCTTCCTTGCGTGCCTTCGCGAGCAGCACGTAAAGAAGCGCCATCAACTCCATATAGACGTCCTTCGTGTATTTCGAGCCCTTGAAGAGCGTCGGCAGCACGCGCAGCGTGGCCTTGATGGTCTTGCCGCCGTTGCCGAGGATGAACGCGCCGACGCCGGCGCCCACGATCATCAGGATCTCGACGGGCTGGATCAAGGCGCCCAGATGCCCGCCTGCCAGCGCATAACCGCCGAAGACGGACAACAGCGTCACGAGTGTTCCCACGATAATCAGCACTGCCTGTCCCTCACGAAAGACCGGCGGGGAGACCGCCGTTAAACAGGTTTACGGCAGTCGGCAGGAAAACTTTCGCGGCCGCCCGGCGGCGGCCCGACGGTGTTTACCAGCAAAGCGCAGGCGATTCGCGCGGCCCGCGGACGTCGCTCGCGCCCCGTCCGGCCCGGCCCGGCGCTCAGGCCGCGGCGGCGGCCAGTTCGGCGCGCGCGGCGGCGGCCTTGCGGGTCTTGCCCGCGCGCGACGGCGGCTGGCACAGGCCGCACACGAAACCTTGATGCGGATCATGCGCATGCGCGACGAAGTGGCCGCCGCAGCGCGTGCACGGGGTCATCTGCAGCATCCCCGAATCGAAGAAGCGCACCAGCGTCCACGCGCGCGTGAGGCTCAGCGCAGCCTCGTCGCCGGACAGGTTCACGTGCTCCTGATAGAGCCGGTACGCCTTCACGATCGACTGGATCGGCTCGCAGCGGCCGTGATCCTGCATGAACCGGTAGATGTTGTAGAACAGCGACGAGTGGATGTTCGGCTGCCACGTCATGAACCAGTCGGTCGAGAACGGCAGCATCCCCTTCGGCGGCGACACGCCCTTCAGTTCCTTGTACAGCTTGATCAGCCGGTCCCGCGACAGGCTCGTCTCCGCTTCCAGCAGTTGCAGCCGGGCGCCCAGTTCGATCAGTTCGATGGCGAGGGTGATTTCCTTCACCTCGATCACGACGCTTTTGCTTGCCATGGTGAAAACCGTCCGCTTGACGTTATGCGAATGAATGGCCAATACGCTGCCGGCCGGCGCGGCACGCCGGGACAGACGCAAGGCAGGATGGATCAGCGGACGCCTTCGACCTGCTGCCCGGCCATCAGGATGGCCGAGTGGGCGTGCGCGACGACATCGCTGCGGCCCTTGTCGGCGAGCGACGACAGCAGCGCGTGATCATCGAAGCGGAA
>Ga0209370_1001925_pt1 | contig 16545 bp, 13 predicted proteins | sample AgamicAtPrz_FD_187164 | JGI IMG/M metagenome (GOLD analysis project Ga0209370, IMG submission 187164) | Agave microbial communities from Guanajuato, Mexico - At.P.rz (SPAdes) (version 2) | ecosystem: Host-associated > Plants > Phyllosphere > Phylloplane/Leaf | place: Guanajuato, Mexico... | reverse complement strand
AGGCGGTTTACATCAGATAAATCAGCTAGTTGGAATTGTTTATCGCTTTATAGGTGCCAAGCGTCTGCACTCTGATGGGAAGTAAGGAAACATGTGTTACTAAAAGATGCTTGTTCTTGGTGCGCTGCATAAACACTTCGCCCCTGACAAAGCTGACACTAGCGGACCGTTTTATACTTTCCGCTTATCCAGCCTCATTCTTGACGCGAATACGTCACCCATAAAAAAACCGCCCCGAGGGGCGGCAAAGAAGCAGGCCCTCGGCCCGCCATGGAGTAGATGCCAGATATAACATCCTGAAAAAGCATGAAGCGCGTAGATACCGTTGCGTCAATGCGAGTGCAGCATGGCCTGCGCGCAAACTTTTCGGGAGCGCTGAAGTGCACCATAGGCATAGAACAACTGCGCCATCGAATAGGACCAGGTCACGAAGGCACAACTCATGAATATCATCTTCGTGTCATCCCCCGGGATCGGGAAGAAGTCATACCTTAGTGCAATCGTCAAGCCCGCTGCCGCCCCCAGGAATGTGGACAACGCGTGCAGAATCTCGCCCGCACGCGCCAGTCGCCACGTGAAGTAGAGCAGGTACACCGTGGCGATCGACCACATCAGCACATAGAAATAAGGGAGCCATGGCTTGAATGCCGACGAGAGAAAGTAAATAGCCGCGGCAACGAAAGACAGCAAGAACAATATAAAGTCTTTCGCCGGTGTCGGCTTGTAATTATGCGTCACCGCCATCAACCCGAGCGTTACAATAATCGGCACGCCGACACCGCGGGAAAATGCGTCGAGAAAAATGGCAATATTGTAGTTAGTCTGCCAGCCGGTGGCGATGAACGTCGTAAAGTTCGTTGCGGATATACCCACAATCAGAAACTCGAAACCGAGCAGATAATTTTTTTGCCTGATGAATGCCGCACCATAACCTAAACCACATACCACCAGCAGCACGCATGCGACCAGCGCGAACATATCTATTAGTTCCACGATAACAGCCTCTTCAATAGGATCGCGGCGTTGTCCCGTCGCCCGTCGCACAGAACAACGACATCAACTGTAATCAGCCTTTGCTGGCATTGTGTTTGCGTACTTTTCTATCGGTCCAGTCATCCAGTAACTTGGCCGCCGCGAACGCGGAATGGATGGCGCACCATTGCAAAGGCTCAGGCAGCATCGACGGTGTCTTGTGCTGCATGGCAGTCAGCAGTTCTGGTGTCTTGCCGTTGATTTGCGCGGCAAACAGCGACCCGACATATGACTGGGTGCCCAGCCCGTGGCCCGAGCAGCCGGTGGTGTAGAGAATGTTCTGCTGTTCGCCCATGGCACCGATCACCGGCAGGAAGTCATAGGCACCGCTGACATAGCCACTCCAGCAATGCTGGATGCCCAGCCCGTGCATGGCTGGATGGCGTTCGCGCAGTACCTGCGCCAGTGCCGCATAGGCGCCTTGGTCCGGGATATTGGGCGTCTTCGAACCGTACGCATAACCCAGCTTCTTGACGGTCAACACCATGGTGCCATGTGCCGTCAGACGATGGCTTTCCATGGTGTAATGCGGCGTGATTATGCCTTCGCGCCCCTGCCAGCCCACGGCAGCGAGCTGCTGCGGCGAGAGCGGTTGCGTTTCTATCGCCGACACCCGAATCGCCGCGACCTTGTTGCGCAATACCCCCAACTGCGGGGTATAGGCATTGGTGGCCAGTACCATCACTGGCGCGGTCGCGCTGCCGTGGGCAGTCTTGCAGGTAATGACCGGCCCTTCGCTGAAGGAGAGCAACGGCGTGCGCTCATAGAGTTTCACGCCCGCCTCGATGGCCGCGCGGCGCAGGCCGGCGACGTATTTCCCTGGGTTCAGGGTGCCGCCACACTGCTCTGCCGCGAACAGAAACGCCGGCGGGATTCCCCGCGCCCGCATCTCGGCGCCATCCACGAAGCGGGTCACGGCCCCCAGTTTTTGCCCCAGCGCCATGTTTTCCCGCAAGCGTTTTTCCTGGCTGGCATGAACACCTGCGCGCAGCACGCCGGAGGGGTTGTAGTCACAGTCAATGCCCAACGCCTTCATTCGGCCTTCCACATAAGGCACGGCCTCGTCGTAGAACCTGACGAACTGCGTCGCCTGCTCGACCCCCAAACGCTTGACGAACATGTCGTACTCGATGCCCATGCTGCCCAGCAGGTAACCGGCATTGCGGCCACTGGCGCCGAAGCCGGCGAACTCCTGCTCCAGCAGGATCACCTGGGCGCCCAGCGCCCTCAACTCCAGCGCGGTCGACAGCCCGGCAAAACCGGCGCCGACCACGATGACATCGGCCTTCACGTGCCCTTCAAGCGACGGCTGCAGATCGGCGGGTCGCTCCACCCATCCACCCAGGCTGCGAAACTTCAACGGTGCAGCGTCACCAGGGGCTGCTTTATTCACTGCATTCATACATGACTCCCAGAATACCGGCCATTGCTTGCATCCGAAGCGGCCCAGGACGGTTCGGAACTGTCAGAACCCTTTCCCAGGCTCGGAGAATGCCGGCATGTTCAGGAGCTCTTGCGGGTCGCGCATCTGACCATCGATTTCCACCCAGCCGAGCAACGTGGAGCTGGCGCTCCAGCCCAGCAGACGTTGCATTTCTGCCGGGAGCTGGCGAACGCGCTCGATGGGAATGGACAGGAAGTGGTTCTCTTCCAGACGCAGGAAGGCCAGGTCATAAGCCATGGTCAGGCCGGTGCGCGGGGCTGCGGACGTATTGGCGCCACCGCCGTGATAAACCGAGCCCATCCACAGCAATGCGGAACCTGCCGGCATTTGCGCGGCGACGGTTTCTTCCTGGGTCGGCATGCGCTCGTCATCCCACAGATGACTGCCGGGGATGACACGGGTCGCGCCGTTTTCTTCGGTGAAATCGGAAATCGCCAGCATCATTTGCAGCCGGGCCTCACGCCCGAACTGGGGGTGGCGCCACAGCGAAGTGGCATCGTCACGGTGCAGGGGCTGCAGGCCTTGGCCCGGGCCGATCTGAATGGCCTGGGTGATGCTCAGCTGAATATCGGGCGCCATCTCGATGCGATCACTGCCCACCCAGACGTGGGTAGGGGTTTGCAGGATCTGCTTGGCCACGCCGAGGAACAGCGGGTTCATCGCTACTTCGACAGCCGTGTCGCTACGCCCGATGATCCGCGCGACACGCCGGGTCTGGGTGCCCGCGAAATAGGGGTCGACGCCGCAAGGGGTGACATTCAGGTAGCTGTCCAGTTCGTCGCGCAGGGCATTCAGCGTGGCCGGCGAGACCAGGTCGGAAATGATGACTCCGCCGTCACGCCGAATGATCTCCACCACCTGTTCGACCGATGCATCGCTGCCGAGCGTCGAGAGCTTTCGTGTATCCATCTGCTTTGTACCTGTCTGGTTTTGTCATTGTTCTGATCCAGCGAAGCTGGGCAACGTGGCTCAACCCGCCAGTGCCGACCACGGCATCCCCTTCCCTGCGGTACTTGCGCAGTACAGCGGTGCCTGGGTGTGAAAATCATCATTACTGAACATGGTCAATTGATCAAGTCGTTTGATTTAACTATTTTTCATGCTGTTTCATGTTCCTTGGCGCAGGAGGGCTTCGACGCATGGATCGAGCCCCCTCCTTGCGATAGCATTCGTCACCGTCGACGCCGGACCAAAAGGCCGGCGACAACATCGAAAAGGGAGAACGCTCTATGGCTCGAATTGGCGCAGAAGAGCGCAGGCAGGATTTCATCGAGGCCACCGTGAAGGTGATCGCGGAACATGGGGTGGCCAATGCCACGACGCGGCGTATCGCAGCGGCGGCAGACTCTCCGCTGGCTTCGTTGCACTATGTCTTCCACACCAAGGACGAGCTGTTCTATGCCGTCTACGAATCCTTGATCAACCTGCCGCAGCAATCGCTGCAGCACGTGCCGGCGGGTGCCACGGCAGCTGAATCGGTGGGCGAAATGTTGCGCCAGCTGGTCAACTGGTTCACCGCCCACCCGGAAATGGCCACCACGCAGTTCGAACTGTTTTGCTGGAACCTGCGCAACAACCCGGAGATGGCAGCCAAGATCTACGCCGTGTCCATCGACGCGACCCAGCAGGCCATCGCCAAGGTCACCGGCTCGGCGCTGGACCAGGCCGCGGTGGCCACCGTCAGCCGCTTGCTGATCAACCTGTTCGACGGCCTGATGCTCGCCTGGTCCGCCCACGGCGACCGTGCGCGCCTCGAAACCGAGACTGAAACCGCCTGCCAGGCGGTCAAGCTGCTGGTGGCCAGCTACTGAAACGCCATTCGGATTGCCGGGCTGCGCCGCCGCGCGGCAATCCGCATTTCCCAGGCGGGAGCATCTCGCCCACTCCTCCCCGTTGCCCTGAGGCTGTCCGTCAACCGGTGTACTGACTCGGTGTACTGACCGACGTATCGCGAAGGTGCAAATCATCTCAAAACGATGACGAGCAGGTGCATTTTGCACCTTGCTCCGCACAATCGGCCGCCCTATTCTGGTCAAATGATCAAGTCAAAAGATCAGTCTCTATAACACTACAACAGGAGGCGACATGTCCTCGCACACTGCTCTTGCGGTTGAGCCGCTCGACATTTTGATCATGGGAGCCGGTGTGTCTGGCATCGGCGCGGCGGCCTACCTGCGACGCCATCAACCCGCCAAGACCTTCGCGATTCTCGAGTCCCGCGAACGCATGGGCGGCACCTGGGACCTCTTCCGTTACCCCGGCATCCGCTCCGACTCGGACCTCTATACCTTCGGTTTCGACTTCAAGCCCTGGACCAAGGCGAAATCCCTGGCGGATGCCGCGGATATTCTCGAGTACCTGCGCGAAGCCATTGACGAGTACCAGCTGGAACCGTTCATCCAGTACCAGCAGAAAGTCGTCTCGGCCAACTGGCAAAGCGACAGGGGCCTGTGGGCAGTGCGCATCGAGGAGGGCCAGACGGCCCAGGTGCGTACGCTCGAATGCCGCTGGCTGTTCAGTGCGGGTGGCTACTATCGCTATGACCAGGGCTTCACCCCCCGCTTCGAGGGCACCGAGCAGTTCAAGGGGCAGATCGTTCACCCGCAACACTGGCCGGAGAACCTCGACTATGCGGGCAAGCGCGTGGTCGTCATCGGCAGTGGCGCGACCGCGGTGACGCTGATTCCGGCCATGGCGGACAAGGTCGCCAGCATCACCATGCTGCAGCGCACGCCGTCCTACATCATCAATCAGCCGGCCACTGACGGGGTTGCCGCGTTCCTGCGCAGGGTGCTGCCGGCGCAAACCGCCTACTCCCTGACGCGCTACAAGAACGCCAAGATCACCCTGGCGTTCTGGGGCTTCTGCCAGCGCTTCCCCAAGCTTTCGAAAAAGCTGCTGCTGTGGCTGACCCGCAAGGAGTTGCCGAAAGGCTACCCGGTCGACGTGCACTTCAACCCACCCTACAACCCGTGGGACCAGCGTCTGTGTTCGGTGCCCGAGGGCGACCTGTTCAAAGCCATCGGTGCCGGCAAGGCCGACATCGTCACCGACCATATCGAGCGCTTCACCGAGTCCGGTGTATTGCTCAAGTCAGGCAGGACGCTGGAGGCCGACATCATCGTCACGGCCACCGGGCTCAACGTACAACTGTTCGGTGGCATCACCCTGCACAAGGACGGCAAGCCGGTGGTGCTCAGCGAGACCCTGGCCTACAAAGGCATGATGCTCTCCGGCGTGCCAAACTTCGCTTTCGCGGTGGGCTACACCAACTCGTCCTGGACCTTGAAGGTCTGCCTGCTGTGCGACCACTTCTGCCGCCTGCTCGGTTTCATGGCGCGCGAAGGCTACAACGTCTGCGAGCCGAAGGCGCCGGCCGGGATCGAGACCCGCCCTCTGCTGGACTTTGGTGCCGGCTATGTGCAGCGCGCGCTCGACAGCATGCCGCGCCAGGGGCCGTGTGAACCCTGGGTGATGTCGATGGACTACTTCCGCGATATCAAACTGCTGCGCCGCGGCACAGTGGCGGAAAAGTGCCTCAGTTTCAGCAGCGTACCGAACGTGCCGGTGCATGCCAGCGTCGAACTGCAGCAAACAGGTAGCCGCCGATGAGCCGTGACCGCTTCTGCGAGCTACCGGGCAAAGGCAAGCTCTGCTACCGCAGCTACGGTATCGAGGGTGCCCCGACGGTCCTGCTCATCGTCGGCCTCGGGCTGCAGCTGACCTACTGGCCGCAAGCGCTCATCGCCGGGCTGGTCGCGCAAGGGTTGCGGGTCATCACGCTGGACAACCGTGACTCGGGCAGGTCGTTCTTCACCGACGTGGCGCCCCCCACGACCCTGCAGCAGTTCCTGCGCAAGCGCACCGCAGGCTATGACCTGGGCGACATGGCCAACGACGTCATCGGCTTGATGGACGACTTGCAACTGGAAGCGGCGCATGTCGTGGGAATGTCGATGGGCGGCATGATCGCCCAGACCCTCGCCGCGCGTTACCCGCAACGGGTCAGGACCCTCACGTCGATCTTTTCCACCACAGGCTCCCTGCGCGTCGGCCAGCCGGCGCTCAAGGCCCTCCTGCAGCTGCTGCGCCGCCCGCCGCGCAGCGAGAAGGAAAGCGTTCGCGACTACGTGGACATCATGCGCCTGATCGGCTCCACCCTCGAGTGGAACGAGCCTGCCTTGCGTGAGTATGCCCAGCTGGCCTGGGAGCGAGGCGGTGGCGAGGCCAGCAACCTTGGTACCGCCAGGCAGATCGGCGCGATCATCAACTCCGCCGACCGCACCGAGGAGCTGCAGCGGATTCGTTGCCGCACCCTGGTCATCCATGGGGAAAAAGACCTCATGGTCGCCACCAGCGGCGGCTACGCCACGGCGGCGGCGATCCGTGGCTCCAGCCTGGTGTTGCTGCCCGGGATGGGGCATGACTTTCCGGCTTGCCTGTCCACCACGCTGCTGTCCCTGCTGACGGGGCACCTGCGTTAACAACAGTTTCTTTAGGGGCGTGCAGCTTGGCCGCCCCTCTTTTTATTCCACTGGAGACCTTTGGCGGCACGTTGCAACACCACCCAAAACAACAACATACCGGCTTGCGCCAAAGCGCCAGGCCACACATCACACGCCTGAGCGGCCGACCGCGAGCAGGCGCGGGTGCTCCTCCACTGCCCTTTCGACAATGACAACAATTGAGCAAGAGGTACGTATGGAATTCAAGTTCTTACTCCCCAGCAAGATCGTGATGGAACCTGGCCTGCGCGAGCGCACCGGTGAACATCTCCAGGGCCTCGGCCTGGCACGGGTGCTGATCGTGACCGATGCCGGGGTCAAGGCCGCCGGCCTGCTGGACAGCGTCTATGCCAGCCTGGACAAGGCAGGGATCGCCTACGAGGAAGTCGCGGACATAAAGGCCAACCCGCGCAGCGAAGACATCAACCGCACCGCGCAGCAGTATCGTGGCAAAGGCATCGACGGCCTGCTGGCCGTGGGCGGCGGCAGCGCGATGGACGCGGCCAAGGCCATCAGCCTGCTGCTCACCCACGAGGGGCGGATCGAGGACTACGAAGGGTCGTTCACCCTCAAGCACGCCATACCGCCGATCGTCGCCATCCCGACCACCGCAGGCACCGGCAGCGAAGTGACCTGCTTCTCGGTGATCACCGACACTGCCCGTCATTTCAAGATGAGCGTCCATGATTACCGCGTCGGCCCCGTGCTGGCGCTGCTCGACTCCCGTATCCTCGACACCCTGCCCGCGTCGATTGCCGCCGCCACCGGCATGGATGCCCTGACCCATGCCATCGAGGCCTACACCTGCCGCGTTTCAAACCCGATCAGTGATGGCCTGGCATTGCATGCCATCCGCCTGATCAGCCAGCACCTCAAGGCGGTCGTACTGGAGCCAGACAATCAAGAGGCGCGCGAGCAGATGTTGGTGGCGAGCCTGATCGCCGGCATGGCATTCGGCAACGCTGACGTCGGCAGCGTGCACTGCATCTCCGAGTCAATTGGCGGCATGTACGACACCCCGCACGGCGTCGGCAACGCGATCTTCCTGCCCTTCGTCTTTGGCCACAACCGCGATGCCGACATCCTCCGCCACGCCCAGGTGGCCTACGCCCTGGGGATCGACCCGACGCTGGCGCCGGCCGCCGCCGCCGAGGCCGCCGTGGGCCATCTGTTCCAGATGAGCAAGGACCTGGGCATCCCCTCCTTCGCCGAGGTCAAGGGCGTGCGCGAGGAGGACTTCCAGGCCATCGCCGAAAAATCCAAGCAGAACTTCTCGGACGCCAGCAATGCCAAGGCGATGTCCGTCGAGGCTTATCACGACATCATCACCACCGCTTACCACTTCGTCGCGTAGGAGGGCTGTGTCATGAGTCATTCAATCTCCAGCGCCTCGTTGCGGCGCACCTTGGGGCCGTTCTCGGTGCTGCTGTTCGGCCTGGCGTTCCTTGCCCCGCTGATCGTCTTCGGCACCTACGGCGTGATCACCCAGGCCAGCGGCAACACCACGGCGATGGCCTACCTGATCGCGGCGACCGGGGTGGTGTTCACCGCGTTGAGCTACGGGCGGCTGGTCAGGGTATTCCCGGTAGCCGGCTCGGCCTACACCTATACCCGCAAGATGCTCAATGCCAATCTCGGGTTCATGGTGGGCTGGGCCGCCCTGCTCGATTACTTCTTCATCCCGATGCTGATCTGGCTGCTCGGTGCCAGCTACCTCAACATGGCTTTTCCAGACGTTGCGCAGTGGGTGTGGATCAGCGGTTTCATCGTCACCACTTCAGTGCTCAATGTCCTGGGCATCCAGGTCGCCAATCGCTTCAACGTGCTGTTGATGGTGGCGCAACTGGCGATCATCGTCGTGTTCCTTGGCCTGTGCGTGCACTACATCGTGGCGGCCAACGGCCCTGGCGGGCTGCTGTCGGCCAAGCCGTTCTTCAACCAGGACGTGCCCTTCGCCACCAGCATGGCCGGCGCCGCCATTGCCGCCTACTCGTTCCTGGGCTTCGACGCGCTGTCCACGCTGAGCGAGGAAACCCGCGACCCGGGTCGAACGCTGCCACGCGCCATCCTGCTGGTCGCGTTGATCGGCGGCTCGGTCTACGTGGGCTCCTCGTACTTCATGTACCTGGCACACCCCTCCCCCAGCTTCGAGCAGGTGGACGGGGCCGCCTTCGAGATCGCCCGGATGATCGGCGGTGACGTGTTCTTCGCCGTGGTGCTGGCGGGGATCATCATCGCCCACTTCGCCGCGGGCATGTCGTTCCAGGCCAGCGTGGGGCGGCTGCTCTACGCCCTTGGCCGGGACAACCAGCTGCCGCGCAAGGTGTTCGGTGTCCTGCATCCGCGCTTCAAGACCCCGGCCTTCAACATCCTGCTCTGCGGCGTTTTCGGCACGGCCGGTTTTGCCTTGACTATCGCCACCGCGACGTCGCTGGTCAACTTCGGCGCGTTTGTCGCCTTCACCGCCGTCAACCTGTGTGCATTGCGGCTCACCTTCGATGCCCGCGTCAAGGATGGCGCCGGACTGCTGCGTGGCGTGCTGTTCCCGCTCATCGGCCTGGTCACGGCCGGGTGGATGCTGATCAGCCTGGATAAAGACGCGCTGATCATGGGCAGCTGCTGGCTCGGCCTGGGGCTGGTCTACCTGGCCTGCCGCACCAGCTTCTTCCGCAGTCCCGTCCCTGAGGCATTGGTATAGCGACCCCGTTTCCATCGAATGCTCTGACGACAATCACAAGGCCGGCCATTGGCCGCGCCGTTAAATGGCGAGAATCGACATGCAAAGCAAACTTCTGATCAATGGTGCCCTGGTAGCCGGTGAAGGCGACGAGCTGGCCGTGTACAACCCCTCCCTGGGCAGCGTCCTGGTGCAAACCACCGAGGCCAGCCAAGCCCAGGTCGAGGCCGCGGTGCAAGGCGCCGATGCAGCCTTCGAAGCCTGGTCGCAAACCCCGCCCAAGGACCGCGCGGCGCTGCTGCTCAAGCTCGCCGACAGCATCGATGCCCAGGCAGCGGTGTTCGCGCGCCTGGAAGCCGACAACTGCGGCAAGCCCTACACCGCCGTGCTGCAGGACGAGCTGCCGGCGGTGTCGGACGTATTCCGCTTCTTCGCCGGCGCCGTGCGTTGCCTGCAAGGCTCGGCCGGGGGCGAGTACATCCCGGGGCACACCTCGATGATTCGCCGCGATGCGGTCGGCGTGGTCGCCTCCATCGCACCGTGGAACTACCCCTTGCTGATGGCGGCCTGGAAACTCGGCCCCGCCTTGGCAGGTGGCAACACCGTGGTGCTGAAACCCTCGGAACACACGCCGATGACCACCCTGAAACTGGGTGAACTGCTGGCCGAGATCTTCCCTGCCGGCGTGGTCAACATCGTCCATGGTCGGGGGGCCACGGTTGGTGAGCCGCTGACCAGCCACGCCAAGGTGCGCATGGTGTCGCTGACCGGCTCCGTGCGCACCGGCAGCCGGATCATCGAGGGCACCGCCGACAGCGTCAAACGCATGCACATGGAACTGGGCGGCAAGGCCCCCGTGTTGATCTTCGACGATGCCGATATCGACGCGGCCGTCGAAGGCATTCGTGCCTTTGGCTTCTACAACGCAGGCCAGGACTGTACCGCCGCGTGCCGCCTGTATGTGCAGAAGTCGGTGTACCCGGAGTTCGTGCGCAAGCTCGGCGAGGCCGTGGCCAGCATCAAGTGCGGGCTGCAGGATGATCCCTCGACCGAGATGGGGCCGCTGATCACCGAAGAGCACCTGGGCCGTGTCGAGGGCTTCGTCAAGCGTGCCCGCGAAGTGCCTCATATCGAAGTCATCACCGGTGGCAAGCGCGCCGCTGGTAGCGGGTTCTTCTTCGAACCGACGGTCCTGGCCGGTGCCCGCCAGGACGACGAGGTGGTGTGCCGGGAGATCTTCGGCCCGGTGGTGACGGTCTCGTCGTTCGAGGACGAAGCCCAGGCGCTGGCCTGGGCCAATGACTCCGACTACGGCCTGGCCTCTTCGGTGTGGACCGCCGATGTCGGCCGCGCCCATCGCCTGGCTGCGCGCCTGCAATACGGCTGCACCTGGGTCAATACCCATTTCATGCTGGTCAGCGAGATGCCCCATGGCGGCGTGAAGCTGTCCGGCTATGGCAAGGACCTGTCCATGTATGGCCTGGAAGACTACACCGTGGTGCGCCACGTGATGTTCAAGCACTGATAGCGCCAAGCAAACGTTGCCCGATCACTTCAAGAGGTTATGCATGAACAACATCGAGACATTCGAACGGCTCGAGTCCAACGTGCGGATGTATTGCCGCGACCTGCCCCTGGTCTTCGATACCGCCCAGGGCAGCAAGATCCGCGGCGAGGATGGCCGCGAGTACCTGGACTTCTTTGCCGGCGCCGGCGCCCTGAACTATGGCCACAACGACCCGCGCATGCGCGATGCGCTGATCGCGTACCTGTCGGCCAACGGCGTGACCCACGCGCTGGACCTGCACACCACCACCAAGCGCCAGTTCCTCGAGGCGCTGGAACGCGACTTGCTCAAGCCGCGCGGCTGGGACTACAAGGTGCAGTTCACCGGCCCGACCGGCGCCGATGCCGTCGAGGCCACATTGAAACTGGCGCGCAAGGCGACCGGGCGGAGCAAGATCGTGTCGTTCTATGGTGCCTACCACGGCATGACGGCCGGTGCGCTGGCCGTTACCGGCAACCGCACCCGGCGCGGCCCGGGGCTGTCCACCGACGTGGTGTTCGTGCCCTACGAAGACAGCCCCTACGGTGAGTTCGACAGCATCGGCTTCCTCGAGCGCCTGGCCAACGACCAGGGCAGCGGCTCGGAATTGCCCGCGGCGGTGATCGTCGAATCCGTGCAGATCCAGGCTGGTGTGTACGTGGCCTCAAACCAATGGTTGCAGCGCCTGCGCCAGTGGACCCGGGCGCATGGGGTATTGCTGATCTGCGACGAGATCCAGGCTGGCTGCGGCCGCACCGGTGACTTCTTCGGTTTCGAGCGCTCCGGGGTGGTCCCCGACCTGATCACCTGCGCCAAATCGATCGGTGGCTATGGCCTGCCCATGGCCATCGTGTTGATCGGCGCCGGGCTTGATGTCTGGGAGCCGGGCGATCATATCGGCACCTTCCGCGGCAACCAGTTGGCGTTCCTCACCGCCCAGATCGCCCTCGGCTATTGGCGCGACGAGCAGTTCCTGAAGTTGCTGGCCGCCAACTGCGCAGCCATGGAACGCGCGGTCGCCAGCTATGCCGAGATTCCAGGAGTCGCCTCCGCGCGCTGCCGCGGCATGATCGCCGGCATCGATTTCGGCCGCGGCAACGTGGCCTTGGCCAAGGATGCCCAGCAGCGCGTGCTGCAGGCGGGCGTGCTGGTCGACCGCTGCGGTCCGAACGGCGAGATCATCAAGCTGATGCCACCGGTGAACACCCCGACCGAGCAGCTCGAACAGGGCCTCAAGGCGTTCGGCGAAGCGGTCGCGGCAGCGCTTGGTCTGTAACCGCAGGATCCTGCCGTGCGTCCCGTGACGATCCACGGGGCGCAGGCAACCTGCTCACTTGCGGGCGATCGAAGCCTGCGACAGGAACATGAACCAATGAACACGCTCACTGCAACCGCGCGCAACGATCTGGCAGCGCTCATTCACCCCAACACCAACCTGGCCCAGCATCAGGAAATCGGGCCGTTGGTCATCACCGCAGGCGACGGTGTGCGGGTCTTCGACGAACAGGGCAATACCTATATCGAAGCCATGTCGGGCCTGTGGAGCGTTGCCCTGGGTTTCAGCGAACAGCGCCTGGTCGACGCCGCCGTCGAGCAGCTCAGGCAACTGCCCTACTACCACAGCTTCAGCCACAAGACCAACGCCCCGGCCGCGGCGCTCGCCGCCAAGCTGGCGGAGCTTGCGCCCGGCGATCTGAACCATGTGTTCTTCACCAACTCAGGGTCCGAGGCCAACGACTCGGTGGTAAAGATGGTCTGGTACGTGAACAACGCACTGGGCAAGCCCGCCAAGAAGAAGTTCATCTCGCGCCAGCAGGCCTATCACGGCGCCACCGTCGCCTGCGCCAGCTTGAGCGGCATCCCGTCGATGCACCGTGATTTCGATCTGCCGGCCATCCCGGTGCATCACCTGACCTGCCCGAACTTCTATCGATTCGGCCGGCCTGGCGAGACCGAGAAAGCCTTTTCGGCGCGCCTGGCGGACGAGCTGGAGCATTACATCCTCGACGAAGGCCCGGAAACCATCGCGGCATTCATCGGCGAACCGGTGATGGCCGCAGGTGGTGTGATTCCTCCTCCCCAAGGCTACTGGGCAGCGATCCAGGCGGTGTGCAGACGCTACGACATCCTCGTGGTGATCGACGAGATCATCACCGGCTTCGGCAGGCTTGGCACGATGTTCGGCGCCGAGCTGTACGGGATCCAGCCCGACATCATGGTGCTATCCAAACAGCTCACCTCGTCCTATCAGCCCCTGGCCGCCGTGCTGGTGTCCGATGCCATCCATGATGTCCTGCTCAGCCAGAGCCAGCGTTTGGGGGGCTTCGCCCATGGCCTGACCTGCACGGCTCATCCCGTCGCCACTGCGGTGGCGCTGGAAAATATCCGCATCATCGAAGAGCGCGACCTGGTGGGCCAGGTCCAGCGCCTGGCCCCTGAATTCCAGCGCCGTCTGCGCGCATTCGCCGACCATCCGCTGGTGGGCGATGTGCGCGGTATCGGGCTGGTGGGCGCCATCGAACTGGTGGCGAACAAGACCACCGGCCAACCGTTCGCCGAGCCCGGCACCTTGGGTGGCTATGTGTTCAAACAGGCGCACAAGCACGGGCTGATCATTCGCGCCATCTACGACACGATCGCCTTCTGTCCGCCGTTGATCTGCACCCAGCCCGATATCGAGGCGATCTTCAGCGCCTTCGAACGCACGCTGGCCGACGCGACTGACTGGGCCCGCGCACAGAACCTGTTGTAGGCGAAGGACTGCGCCCGCGTCCTGGACACCTAAAACAAAAATCATGAGGGTTGGAATGTGAGCACACAAAATGACCAGCGCTTCGACTTCGATGTATCGGTAGTCGGGCTCGGCGCCATGGGCACGATCATGGCCCATGCATTTCTCAAGCAAGGCAAACGCGTGGCGGTGTGGAACCGATCGCCTGGCAAAGCAGCGGCGCTGGTCGCCGCTGGCGCTCAGCTGTGCGACTCGGCTCACGCCGCGCTCAGCGCCAGCCCGGTCACGGTCTTCGTGCTGCTGGACGACCAGGCGACCCACGGCGTGCTTGGCATGCCGGGGGTGATGACTGCGCTCGCAGGTCGCACAGTGGTCGATTACACCACCAACGGCCGCGACGAGGGCCTGGCGCTCCAGGCGCTGGTCAACGCCGCTGGCGGCCTGTACGTCAAAGGGATGATCGTGGCCTACCCGCGCAACGTCGGTCATCGCCAGAGCCACACCCTGCATACCGGAGACCGTGAGGGTTTCGAGCAGCATCGGGCGCTGCTCGAAGCGCTGGCCGGTCAAACGATGTTCCTGCCTTGGGACGAAGCACTGGCCTTTGCCACCGTGCTCCACGCTCAGGCATTCGCCACGATGGTGGCGTTCTTCGAGGCCGTGGGCGCGAGCGAGCGATTCGGCCTGCCGGTGGCGAAGACGGCCAGGCTGCTGCTCGACACATCACGGTTTTTCATCAGCGATGCGCTCGAGGAAGCGGTACGCCGGCTGGAAGCGCAGGATTTCGCAGGCGCTCAGGCCAGGCTCGATGTGCATGTCGGCGCCTTCGCCCACATCGCCCAGTCGCTGCACGCGCAAGGGGCCTGGACGCCGGTCTTCGACGCCGTATGCGGGGTCGTGCAGCGTGCCGAATCCATGGGCTACGGCGATCAGGACATCGTGGCGGCCACCCAGGTGTTCGCAGCGGCCAACCCTCCCGAAACGGCCGCACAAAGGACCATTTAGTGGCGCGCTTTATCAAGCTTTAGCCAACGCCACGGACCAGACTCGACGGTAATTACAAAAACAAAGCTGGAGGTTTCCATGCGTCTTTTTGCCTTACTAGTTGCCAGCGTGACACTTGCCCTGTTCCTGACGGCGGTCTACGCCCAGCGGTCTGCCATGGCCAATCGATCGGGTGCGCACGCGGCGCACCCGATCGCGAGCATCGGCGATATCTTCCGGGGTTACTAGGCAGCATGCCGAACGTTTCGCTCCCGTCACAGGCAAGCTGGCTCTCACAGGAATGCGCGAGCCGGCTTGTCGTTGCGACAACCCCTGACGATGGGACGCAAAGCGGCCCCCGTCACCAGACGATCTGACGCCAGGTACAGTGCCTACCTGAAGTCCGGCGGCGACTGGAACGCCTCTTCTTTGGGTGATGCAGCAGATTCGACCGGGCCGGCGGCCGCTTGGCGAGCCCATTCGCGCAGGACGAACTTCTGGATCTTGCCGGTGGCCGTCTTGGGCAGCTCCACCAACGAGACATGCCGCGGCGCCTTGAAGTGCGCCAGGCGCTCGCGACACCAGCGGATCAGGTCTTCCCCCGAGATACCCGCCTGGGCCTCTGCACACAGGGTGACGAAGGCATGCGGGGTTTCGCCCCAGCGCGAATCGGGCCGCGCCACCACGGCAGCCTCGAGCACCTCGGGATGCTGGTAGAGCACCTCCTCGATCTCCAGCGAACTGATGTTCTCGCCGCCGGAAATGATGATGTCCTTGGCCCGATCCTTGATCTCCACATAACCATCAGGGTGCAGCACGGCCAGGTCGCCCGTGTGCAGCCAGCCGCCAGCCAGGGCGCTGCGGGTGGCTTCGGGATTGTGCAGGTAGCCTTTCATCACCGTGTTGCCGCGCACCACCAGCTCGCCCAGGGTCGCCCCGTCGGCGGGAACCGGCTGGCCGCTACCGGTATCCAGCACCGTGGCTTCCTCGAGCATCGGATGGGCCACGCCCTGGCGGCTCATGAACCGCGCGCGAGCCACCAGCGGCAGCTCGTCGACGCCTGGCTGCCACAGGCACAAGGTACTGGGGCCATAGCTTTCGGTCATGCCATAGGCGTGGGTGATGCTGAAGCCACGCGCCTCCATGGCGGCGATCACCGCGCTGGGCGGTGCGGCGCCACCAGTGATCACCGACACCGCCTGGGACGGCGCGGCGCCTGCCGGAGCATGGATCAGCATCGACATCACCACCGGCGCGGCGCTCAGGTGGGTCACGCCATGCTCGGCGATGGCGGCGTGAATCGCCTCGGGCTGCACCTTGCGCAGGCACACATGGCTGCCGCCCGACAGGGTCACCGCCCAGGTATGGCTCCAGCCGTTGCAGTGGAACATCGGCAAGGTCCACAGGTAGACACTGCGCGGGCCGAGCTGGAAGATCAGCGCCCCGGCGCAGGCATTGAGGTAGGCGCCGCGGTGATGCAGCACCACGCCCTTGGGATCGCCGGTTGTGCCGGAGGTGTAGTTGATGGCGATCGACTGCCATTCGTTGTGCGGCGCGCTCAACGGCCGGTTGCCATCGCCCTGGGCCAGGAAGCTTTCGTAGTCCAGGTCCGGCGCCAGGTCGGCG
>Ga0209370_1001924_pt1 | contig 16547 bp, 16 predicted proteins | sample AgamicAtPrz_FD_187164 | JGI IMG/M metagenome (GOLD analysis project Ga0209370, IMG submission 187164) | Agave microbial communities from Guanajuato, Mexico - At.P.rz (SPAdes) (version 2) | ecosystem: Host-associated > Plants > Phyllosphere > Phylloplane/Leaf | place: Guanajuato, Mexico... | reverse complement strand
AAAGATTACATATATTCCTGCAAAAACGTAACTATTTACGTCTACAGACGCAATTTTCGGTACTTCAGGCCTTCAGATACTCGGCCTTGCCACCCAGCCAGCGGCTGACATGGCGTGCCGCCAGCGCAGGAAATTGCTCAAGCATAAGCGGTGCCAGCTCGCGCGCCCAGTCCAGCAGGAGCACGTCCTGCTCGAGATCGGCAAAGCGCAGCATGGGTGCGCCCGACTGCCGGGCGCCGAGAAACTCGCCCGGGCCGCGAATCTCCAGATCCCGCCTCGCGATCTCGAAACCGTCATTGGTCTCGGCCATGGCACGCAGGCGCTCCTTGCCAGTATCGGACAGTCGCCCGTTGTCATTGACCGAATACAGCAGCACACAGGCCGAGGCTGCAGCGCCGCGCCCCACACGGCCGCGCAACTGGTGCAGCTGCGAGAGACCGAAGCGCTCCGAGTGTTCAATGACCATCAACGAGGCATTGGGCACGTCCACACCGACTTCAATCACCGTGGTGGATACCAGCACCCCCATGACGCCAGCAGAAAACAGCTCCATCACGGCCTTTTTCTCGACTGTGGGCATGCGCGAATGCAGCAGACCCACCATGACACCGGGCAGCATTTCGCTCAAATATTCATGAGTGGCCGTGGCATTCGACAGATCCAGCGCTTCGCTCTCCTCGATCAACGGGCAGACCCAGTAGACCTGACGCCCGCTGGCGACCTGGGCACCGATACGCTCGATCACCTCGTCCTTGCGGCTGTCCGAGATCAGCTTGGTGACGATGGGCGTGCGCCCTGGCGGCAGCTCGTCGATGGTGGAGACATCGAGGTCGGCGTAATAGCTCATGGCAAGCGTGCGCGGAATCGGTGTGGCGCTCATCATCAACAAATGCGGCTCCATACCCGTGGCCGCGAGCTTTTGCCGCAGTGCCAGGCGTTGGGCCACGCCAAAGCGGTGCTGCTCGTCGATCACGGCCAGGGCCAGGTTCTTGAACTGCACCTGCTCCTGAATCACGGCATGCGTGCCCACGACCAGCGCCGCCTCGCCGCTTTCCACCAGCGCCAGCATCGCGGCGCGCTCCTTCTTCTTCTGGGCGCCAGCCAGCCAGGCGACCTTTTTACCCAGCGGCGCCAGAATCGGCTCCAGCCAGCCGACCAGCTTGCCGAAATGCTGCTCGGCCAGGATTTCGGTCGGAGCCATCAACGCGCATTGCCAGCCGGCCTCGATACAGGCCACGGCAGACAGTGCTGCCACCACCGTCTTGCCCGAGCCCACATCGCCCTGCAGCAAACGATGCATGGGAATACGGCGCTCCATATCGGCCCGAATCTCTCCCACCACTCGCTGCTGCGCCCCCGTCAGGCCAAATGGCAGTTGCGCCAGAAACTGCTGCGTCAAATCCGCCATGCCGGCCTGCGGCCTGAGCACGGGCGCACGCAAGCGGGCGCGCTCGCGCTTGGCCTCGTACTGGGACAGTTGCTGGGCCAGCAGCTCTTCCGCCTTGAGTCTTTGCCAGGTCGGGTGGGAATGGTCCTCCAGCGTGACCAAGGCCACGTCGGGGGTTGGATGGTGCAGAAAAATGAGCGCATTGCGCAAGTCATATGCCGGCTGCAGTCCATTTTGGCCATAGGACTGCGCGATGGGAGGCGACTGCCCCGGTGGCAAGGTCTCGGACAGATCGGCACGCAACAGCGCCGAGGCGATGGCCCGGCGCAGATACGCCTGGGGCAGACTGGCAGTGGCGGGATAGACCGGTGTCAGCGCCGTGGGCAGCTCGCCGCCCGCCACCCGAAATGCGGGGTGCATCATCTGCCGCCCCCAGAAACCGCCCTTGACCTCGCCGCGAATGCGCAGACGCGCCCCGGGCGCCATGGTCTTTTGCTGCGAGGGGTAGAAGCTGAAGAAAGTCAGCAGACAAGTGCTGCTGCCATCATCCACGGTGACCTTGAGCATACGCCGCGGGCGCAGTTGCACCTCGCTGTGCGTGACCGTGGCTTCGATCTGCACCGTCTCGCCATCACGCGCGTTCTTCAGCGGCACGATGCGGGTTTCGTCCTCATAGCGCAGCGGCAGATGCAAAGCCAGATCGATATCGCGCGTCAATCCCATCTTCTGCAAGGCCTGCTGCGCAGGGCTGACGGTCTTCTTGGGAGCGGCATCCTGGTCCATGCCCGCCTTTTTCTCACGAGCGGCAGCGCGCTTGACAGCAGACTTCGGCTCGGTAACAGGCTTTTTTGACACAGACAACTGAGACTCCTTGACTACACTCCCCGCGACAGGGAAAGCAATGTATGTATATACAGCATATTCAGGTTCGCAAACAACTGCCGCCAGCGCAATAACGTCAAAATCGCTACCATTCTCAAATTGTTACTATGTGTTTCATCGTAAATCCATGTTGAAGCGAGTTGATGTCGAGCACCTGCGCCCGGGGATGTTTGTGCACGAGTTCTGCGGCTCGTGGATGGAGCACCCCTTTTTGCGTACCCGCCTCCTGCTCGATCAGCCCAGGGACCTGGAACGCCTGCTTGCCACCACCATCCGCCAGGTGTGGATAGACACCGGCAAGGGGGCCGACATCGCCCCCGACATCACGCCCGCAGAAGTCTTGGAGTCGCCAGGCGACGAAGCTGTGCCCAGCTCGCCGGTACGGCCCACCCGAACCAGCGTGGAGTTGCAACAGGCCCATCAGATCATTGGGCAGGCACGTGATGTGCTCAAGACCATGTTCAAGGATGTTCGCCTGGGCCGTCCGCTGGACCTGCCTGCCTCAGGCCAGCTGGTCGACGAGATGGCCGAGTCGATCAAGCGCAACCCCCATGCACTGATCAGCCTGGCGCGTCTGAAGACTGCGGACAACTACTCCTATATGCACAGCATTGCGGTGTGCGCGCTGATGATTGGTCTGGCACGCCGCATGGGTCTGGACGAGCACCAGGTGCATCAGGCCGGTATCGCAGGCCTGCTGCACGATATCGGTAAAAGCAGAGTGCCGCCGGATGTTCTCAACAAGCCTGGGCCGCTGGATGCCGAGGAATGGGTCATCATGAAGTCCCACCCTCGCTGGGGCTACGAAATCCTGTTGCCTCAGGGGCTGGACGACGCCGTTACCGACGCCTGCCTGCATCACCACGAAAAAGTCGACGGCACGGGCTATCCCGACGGACTGAAGCAGGACGAGATCAGTCTGATGGCGCGCATGACGGCAGTCTGCGATGTCTATGACGCAATCACCTCGGATCGCCCCTACAAGCAGGGCTGGCACCCGGCCATCGCGCTGCAGCGCATGGCGCAATGGGCGCCCCATCATTTCGACAAGGCCATCTTCGAGCAGTTTGTCCAGACGGTGGGCATCTACCCGCTGGGCTCGCTGGTGCGGCTGCAGTCGCAGCATCTTGCCGTGGTGCTGGATGTCTCGCCGACCTGTTTGCTGACCCCGAAAGTGCGGCGCTTTTACTGCCTCAGCCAGCAGCGCCGCATCACGCCCGAGATTCTCGACCTGGCCTGCCCACATGCCAACGACAGCATCGTCGGGCGCGAAGACCCTGCCGACTGGCCCTTCAGGAATCTCAACGAGCTCTGGAATCCAGCTGCTGCTCAGCCCTGAAGCCGGCAGCCCTAATGGCGATTTGCGACAATCGCCCACTTGTTTGATTGAACTTGGAACGGGCCTCGTACGGCCCTCAAGCACCGCATGTCTTCCTGCACCCGTGAATTCACACTCAGCGATTTCGACTTCGACCTGCCCGAATCCCTGATTGCCCAGCATCCTACCGCCGTTCGCAGCGCCTCGCGCCTGCTTGATGGCCGCAGCCTCCCCGCCACCGATCGCATCTTCCGCGAACTGCCCGATCTGCTGCAGCCCGGCGATCTGCTGGTCTTCAACGACACCAAGGTCATCAAGGCGCGCGTCTTCGGCGAAAAGGCCAGCGGCGGCAAGATCGAACTGCTGGTCGAGCGCGTGCTGCAGAACAACGAGGTCGTGGCCCATATGCGCGTGAGCAAAAAGCCCTTGCCTGGTGCCAAGATCCATCTTTGCGGCGGCCTCAAGAACGGCGGTTTCGAAGCCACGCTGCTGGGCCGCTGGCCGGACGAGAACGGGCCGCTGTTCCATCTTTCCTTCAAGGGCAACCAGGGCGAATCGCCCTATGAATTGCTGGAGCAGTTCGGCCACCTGCCGCTGCCGCCCTATATCGAGCGCCAGCAGAACGCCGAGCATGATCCCGATGAGAAAGAAGACAACGAGCGCTACCAGACCGTGTTCGCAGCCCACCCTGGTGCCGTAGCCGCACCGACCGCCGCCCTGCATTTCGACGAGACCGTTCTGGCCGCCCTGCAAGCCAAGGGCGTGGAACGCGCCAGCGTCACCCTGCATGTGGGAGCCGGCACCTTCCAGCCCGTCAAGACCGAAAACCTTGCCGACCACACCATGCACAGCGAGTGGTACGACATTCCCCTGCCCACATTGGCTGCCATGGAGCGCTGCCGCCAGCGCGGTGGCCGCATCATTGCCGTGGGCACCACCACGGTGCGCACGCTGGAGTCCTGGGCCAAGTACGGCAATATCAGCGGCGACACCAGCATCTTCATCACACCGGGCTTTCAGTACCAGGTGGTGGACATGCTGATCACCAACTTCCATCTGCCCAAAAGCACGCTGATGATGCTGGTCAGCGCTTTTGCGGGCTATGAGCACATCATGGGCATGTATCAGCATGCGATTGCCCAGCATTACCGCTTCTTCAGCTATGGAGACTCCATGCTACTGGAGCGCCAGCACTGATCTGCAACACATTGGAGCCGCCGTGCCGGCTCCTGGCATAAGGAGTTACAGAAACACTGGGTCCAATCTTTTCTTAGTGGTAGATTTCATCGTTTTGTCAAAGTGCTTATTCATTTAGAAAAAATCAATGGAAGTTCAAACCCCACAAGATGAAGAGTTGGATCTGCTGGATCTATTGGTCACACTCGCAGAAAACTGGAAAATTCTGATTTTCGGCCCGCTATTGGCTGGCATTGCGGCTTACGGAATCGGCTTGGTGATCCCCAAGACCTACGAGAGCAGCGCATCGGTTCAAGTGGAGCGTGCCGGCTCCAGCTTTACCGCCCCCATGGCCGCCAGCCTGGCCATGTCTGCTGACGTACTGCACCAGATTGCTCCCGTGGCGGGCCTGGACGATGGCCTGACCAAGGAAGAGATCTATAAGAAGCTCAGCAAGCGCATCACCGTCAATGTCGGCAAGCAGGACAAGCTGCTGAATATTTCAACCCAGGCCAAATCGCCTGAAGCGGCTCAAAAGCTCAACCAGGCACTGCTGGACACTTTGTTTCCTCTGAGCAAGCCACGCGGTCTGGAAAAAAAGCAGCTGGAGGTGCAACTGGCCTCCGAGAAGACACGCCTGGAGGAATCGCTCAAGCTGGAGCATGACACTTCTGCCAATCTCTCTTCTGGAAAAAGTGTCACCGAAGCCACCAGCCGCCTCTATGGTGAACTGCTGACCGCCAACAGCAATCGCCAGAAGGGGATTCTGGACATGGAGCGTCGCCTCGGCGGCCTGGACAACGACGATGTGATCCAGATGCCGACCCTGCCCGAACGCTCCATCAAGCCCAAGAAGCCCATGCTGGCCATTGGTGCGGCCGTGGGTACCGGTTTCCTGCTGCTGCTGTTTGTCTTCATCCGACAGGCGCTGCGCACCGCCAAGGAGTCTTCGACCGCGCAGGCCGAAAAAATTGCGCGTATTCGTAACGCCATGCCCTGGTAATCCTTCTTCACCCCATCCAGTGCCCGCACCTAACAGTGCGGGCATTTTTATGGGCGTCACAACCAGAGCCGACAACTTCATCCCCCCTAGAATTCCTCGCTTCTCTTGTCGCAAATCGCTACGGACATGCTCCCCAGCTGGCTCTCTCCCACACTTTCCCCGTCAGCGCAATCTGCCATCCGCGGTGTTCTGCTCACCATATTCGCCTGTGCGCTGTTTGCCGTTCTGGATAGCGCCACCAAGTTCACGGGAACGCTGCTTCCGGTTCTCATGGTTCTGTGGCTGCGCTTCACGGCCCAGGCTCTGGTCACCAGCGTGCTGGTTTTGCCTCGGCACGGCCTTTCGGCACTGAAAACCCGGAACCTGAGGTTTCAGCTGCTGCGCGCGATCTCGGGGCTGTTGACCACGGTCTGCGCCTTCTTCTGCATAAAGAACATGCCTTTGGCCAATTTCACGGCCATCTGGTCAGCAGCGCCGCTCTTTATCGTGGTGGCCTCGGCGCTATTTTTCAAAGAGCAGGTCAGTCCTGCCCGTTGGTCGCTGCTGGTGATCGGTCTGCTGGCAGTGATTGCCATCGTCCGACCGGAAAACGATGGACAGCCCTTGGGCCTGGCCGCTCTGTGGCCGGTTGGTCTGCTGGTATCGGGCACCACCTACCAGGTCCTCGGAAGTCGCCTGTCGCGCCTGGATTCACCTCCAACCACCCAGCTTTACTCGACCTGGCTGCCCTTGCTGCTGACCACGCCTCTCATAGGCTTTGTATGGCAGCCCATCGATGACTGGCAGATCTACGCAGCAGCAGCTGTGATGGGCCTTTGCAGCGGCATTGGCCACCTGATGCTGCTGCAGGCATACACCCACGCCACGCCCGCAACCGTGGCACCTTTCCTCTACAGCCAGATCGGCTTTGCCATGCTGATGGGCTGGCTGTTTTTCGGGCAGCTTCCCGACAGCACATCGCTGCTCGGAATGACGGTGGTGACGCTCAGCGGCCTGACGGGCGTCTGGCTTGGAATCAGGGAAAAGCGCTGAGACAGCCCAATCTGGCCATCTCAATAGCCGTGTCTGAGCTTGAACTCCCTGGCCTTGCCGAAGTGTCCGTTACCGATAAAAGGCACGGGAGGCCTCAGGGCCGATAGCGGTGAAGGGTGATTGCTCATCAGCACCAGATGGCCACGATCCTGAGGAATGAACACACGCTTGGACTGGGCGTGCGAGCCCCAGAGCATGAAGACCGTGGGCCGCCCCTGCTCGGCGACATGTCGGATGATGGCATCGGTCAGCTCTTCCCAGCCTTTTTTGGCATGGCTTGCGGCCTGCCCTTCTTCCACCGTCAGGCTGGTGTTGAGCAGCAGTACACCACGCTGAGCCCAGCTCACCAGGCTGCCGCCTGGCTGGGGAAACGCCGGAAACGGCGTGCCCAGTTCGCGCTGCATTTCCTTGAAGATGTTCTGCAACGATGGCGGAACGCGCACCCCGGGTGCTACAGAAAATGCCAGGCCCTCGGCCTGCCCACGACCATGATAGGGGTCCTGCCCCAGGATCACGACACGCACCTCCTCGGCGGGTGTCAATTCCAGGGCCCGCAGAGGTTTGGGCGGGAAAATCACGGCCCCTGCACCCAGTCTTTGCTGCAAAAACTGCAGCAAGCCCTGGCCTGTGCTCCCTGCAAAGAAAGAGTCGACAACGGCTTGCCAGTCTGGCGAGACAGGCCAGTCCTGCGGATCTGCACTCATCAACTGGGTAGGCGCAGCGGTGTTGGCACTCATGCTCTGGCTAGTGAAGTTCATGCGTGGATTCTCTCAACTTCCAGAGTCACCTCGAATGATTTCCTCAAGGGTTCCAACCTATTTTGAGGCTCAAAATACCTGATTTCAGTGAGTGACACATTCTGACAATTTGCAAAGAATCGATTCCAACATAGCTGACCACTTGGCGGCTCAGGCTCACAAGGAGTTATTCATGCACACATCTTCTGCCAGTCACTCACAAGCCTCTGCCGCGCAGGCCTTCTTTTCCTGCGCCCGCCCTGCGTTCACCTTGAGTCCCCAGGGCTTCAAGTTTGCCGACTGGGAGTTGAGGCTGCGCTCGCGCAGCCTCATCAGCGCTGCCGGGCATGAGGTGGGACTGACCAAGAGCGAGTTCGCGCTGCTGCTGGCCCTGCTCAAACGTCCCAGGCAAATCATGAGCCGTGAGCAGATCATGGACCTGACGCAGGCCGAAGACGATGTCTTTGACCGTGCCATTGATGTGCAGATGCTGCGCTTGCGCCGCAAGGTCGAAGCATCGAGCCGCGCGCCCACGCTGCTCAAGACCAAGCGTGGTGCCGGCTATTTTCTGGATGCCGATGTGCAGGTTCTGCGCTGAACCTGCACAGCAGCCAATCGCTCACTGAAACAACTGGGCCAGGGCCTCGCCCGGCTCGCGGGCACGCATAAAGGCCTCGCCCACCAGGAAGGCGTCAATGCCGGCGTCACGCATGGTCTTCACATCGTCGCGGCTCAGGATACCGGACTCGGTCACCAGCAGGCGATCGGCGGGCACATCCTTCTTGAGCGCAATCGTGGTCTGAATATCGACCTCGAATGTACGCAGATTGCGGTTGTTGATGCCCACCAGCGGCGTCTTGAGCTTGAGAGCGCGCTGCAACTCCTCGCCGTCATGCACTTCCACCAGCACATCCATGTCCAGGCTGTGCGCAATCTGCTCCATCTCCGCCATCTGCGCATCGTCCAGGCAGGCAGCGATCAACAACACGCAGTCGGCGCCCATCACCCGCGATTCGTAGATCTGATAAGGGTCTACCATGAAGTCCTTGCGCAGCACCGGCAGCAGCGTGCTCGCGCGGGCCTGCTTGAGATAGTCTGGTTGCCCCTGGAAGAACTGGCGATCAGTCAGCACCGACAGGCAGGCCGCACTGATCTTGCCGTCGCCCACCATATAGCTCTGGGCGATATCTGCAGGATCGAAGTCGGGACGGATCACGCCCTTGCTGGGGCTGGCCTTCTTGACTTCGGCAATCACGCCGGCCTGTCCCTTGGCAATCTTGGCACGGATGGCGCCCACGAAATCGCGCGTGGAGACACGGCTTTCCGCATCGCGGCGCATCTCGGCAAACGGCACGGCCTTCTTGGCGGCAGCAACTTCCTGGACCTTGACGTCGCAGATTTTCTTGAGAATGTCAGACATGGTTTTCCTTGTTGGTGGCGGCATCTGCCGGGCCGCGCAAGACCTTCACGATGACGCGGTGCATGCCTATGCCCACCACGATGAACAGCAGGGAGATGCCCAGCACGATCCAGGTGCCGGCATCACTCCAGATGGGCGCATCCAGCAGGCTCATGCCGCTGCCTGGCCGAGCTTTTGCGAATAGGCCACCAGCTCCTTGAGCTTGGCCAGTGCCGCGCCGCTATCGATGGCCTGTTGCGCACGCTCCAGGCCCTCTTCGATAGAGCCGGCCACATTGGCGGCATAGAGGGCGGCGCCGGAGTTGAGACAGACGATATCGCGTGCCGGGCCTTGCTCACCCTGCAGCACGCCCATCAGCATGGCTTTGGACTCCTCGGGATTCTCGACCTTGAGCGAACGCGTGCCAGCCATGCGCAGGCCAAAGTCCTCGGGATGGACTTCATACTCGCGCACCACGCCGTCCTTGAGCTCGCCGACCAGCGTGCCCGCGCCCAGACTGATTTCATCCAGGCCGTCGCGGCCATAGACGACCAGCGCATGCTCGGCTCCCAGGCGCTGCAGGGCACGCACCTGAATGCCGACCAGGTCTTCGTGGAACACGCCCATCAGGATATTGGGCGCGGATGCCGGGTTGGTGAGCGGACCCAGGATGTTGAAGATGGTGCGCACGCCCAGTTCCTTGCGCACGGGGGCCACGTTCTTCATGGCCGGATGATGGTTGGGCGCAAACATGAAGCCTATGCCCACATCGCGTATGCAATCGGCGATCTGCGCGGCGTTGAGGTTGATGTTGACGCCCAGCGCCTCCATGGCATCGGCGCTGCCCGACTTGCTGCTGACGCTGCGCCCGCCATGCTTGCTCACCTTGCCGCCCGCCGCCGCAATCACAAAGGTCGAGCAGGTGGAGATGTTGAAGGTGTTGGCGCCGTCGCCGCCGGTGCCGACGATATCGACCAGATTCCTCTTGTCGTGCACGTTCACCTTGTTGGAGAACTCGCGCATCACCTCGGCCGCAGCCGAGATCTCGCCAATGGTTTCCTTCTTCACGCGCAGGCCGGTGATGATGGAGGCCGTCATCACGGGCGAGAGCTCTCCGCGCATGATCATGCGCATCAGATGCAGCATTTCGTCATGGAAGATTTCACGATGCTCGATGGTCCGCTGCAGCGCTTCCTGGGGAGTGATCATTGCAATATCTCTCTATATTTTTGAGAGCTGCTTGCGCTTGCTTTCACTTGAATTCCTATTGTTTTCAATCTGAAATCAAGCAATGACATGCGCTGGCAGCTATCAATAAATCGGCTGTTATTTCTGATCGAGAAAGTTCTTCAGCATGGCATGACCATGCTCGGTCAGAATGCTCTCGGGGTGGAACTGCACGCCCTCGATGGCCAGCTCGCGGTGGCGCACCCCCTGGATTTCACCATCTTCGCTGGTCGCCGTGATTTCAAGGCACTCGGGCAGCGTGCTGCGGTCTATGACCAGAGAGTGATAGCGGTTGACCGTGAACTGCCTGGGCAGGTCGGCAAACACGCCCTTCTGGTCGGTGCTGATCACGCTGGTCTTGCCATGCATCTGCTGGCCCGCCCGGATGATGTCGCCGCCAAAGGCCGCGCCAATGCTCTGGTGACCCAGGCAGACGCCCAGAATCGGCAGCTTGCCCGCGAAATGCTTGATCGCCGCCACCGAGATGCCCGCCTCGTTGGGCGAGCAGGGGCCGGGCGAGATCACCAACCGCTCGATGCCTTCGCGCGCGATCAGCGCCTCGACTTCGGCCACCGTGGTTTCGTCGTTGCGCACCACGGTCACCTCCGCCCCCAGCTCGCCAAAGTACTGAACGATGTTGTAGGTAAAGCTGTCGTAGTTATCGACCATCAGCAGTTTCATGGTCTTACTCCCCTGATTTCCTGGGTTCACGCAGACGCGCAAATTCCTGGTGTTCGTAGTCGATGCAGGCTTCCATCAGCGCGCGATAGACGGTCTCCATCACATCGGGCTGGCCGCCCTCCTGCGCCGTGCGCTCACGCACGCGGCTGACGATGGCTTCGATGCGCGCCTCATCGCGCACCTGGCTCGCATCACCCTTGATGCGCGCTGCCTGCTGCATATAGCCGATGCGGGTGACCAGCAGCGGCACCAGCACATCGTCGAGCGCATTCACATTGCGGCGCACATCTTCCATGGTGGTGCAGTGCTGCACCAGATCAATGGCTTGGCTCATTCCAGACCTTCCTCAACCAGTTCTGCGGCGCGCAGCAGGGCGCGGGCCTTATGCTCGGTCTCTCTCCACTCCAGCTCGGGCACGGAGTCGGCCACCACGCCGGCAGCGGCCTGCACATAGAGCACGTTGTCCTTGATGACGCCGGTACGGATCGCAATCGCCAGATCCATGTCGCCGGCAAAGCTCAGATAGCCGCAGGCACCGCCGTAGATGCCGCGCTTGCTGGGTTCGAGCCGGTCGATGATTTCCATGGCATGCACCTTGGGAGCGCCCGTCAGCGTGCCGGCGGGGAAGGTGGCCTTGAAGACATCCATATTGTCCATGCCGTCCTGCAAGATTCCTTCCACATTGCTCACGATATGCATGACATGGCTGTAGCGCTCCACGGCAAAGGCTTCGGTCACCTTGACGCTGCCGGTCCTGGCAATGCGGCCGATATCGTTGCGCGCCAGATCGATCAGCATCACATGCTCGGCACGCTCCTTGGGATCGGCAATCAGCTCCTGCTCGGTGGCCTTGTCGGCCTCCACCGTATTGCCGCGCGGACGGGTGCCGGCCAGGGGGCGAATCGTGACCTTCTGGCCATCGGGCGTGCGCTCCTGGCGCACCAGAATCTCCGGGCTGGCCCCCACCACATGGAAATCTCCGAAATGGTAGAAGTACATATAGGGGCTGGGGTTGAGCGAGCGCAGCGCGCGGTACAGCGACAGCGGCGAGGCCGTAAAACGCTTGTGGATGCGCTGGCCCACCTGCACCTGCATGAAGTCGCCCGCCGCAATCAGCTCCTTGGCCTTTTGCACGGCGTCCAGATAGTCCTGCTTGTCGAAGCTGCGCTCTGCGGGATAGCTCTCGCCGGCACGAATCTGCGGGGCGCTGACCGAGTAGCGCAGCTGGTCCTTGAGCTGGCGCAGGCGCTTTTTGGCGCGGGTATAGGCTTCGGCCTCGCCGGGGTTGGCGTAGACGATGAGGTAGAGCTTGCCCGAGAGGTTGTCGATGACGGCCACCTCTTCGCACTGCAGCAGCATGATGTCGGGCGTGCCCAGGCTGTCGGGCGGACAGCTGTTCTCCAGCTTTTTCTCGATGTAGCGCACGGCGTCATAGCCGAAATAGCCGGCCAGACCACCGCAAAAACGCGGCATGCCGGGCGTGACGGCAACCTTGAAGCGCTGCTGATAGGCCGCGATGAAGTCCAGCGGATTGCCGCCTGCTGTCTCCACCACCTTGCCATCGGTCACGACTTCGGTCTTGGCTTCAGTGCCAAAGCCCGAGGCACGCACAAAGCTGCGTGCCGGCAGGCCGATGAAGCTGTAGCGGCCGAAGCGCTCGCCACCGACGACGGATTCCAGCAAGAAGCTGTACTTGCCGTCCCCATTGGCATGGGCGAGCTTGAGATAGAGGGACAGCGGGGTTTCGAGGTCGGCAAAGGCCTCGATCAGCAGGGGGATGCGGTTATAGCCTTGGGCCGCAAGCGATTTGAATTCCAGTTCCGTGATCACGGGAGAAGCTCCGGTAGTCATGGCGCATGGTTCATCTGCACGGATTGATTACGGGCAGATGACGCGTTTGAAGAGAGGATGCGCCGGTTCATTCCAATTGGCCCGAAGTATGCAACGCATGGGGCCGCGGGGTGCACGCCGGGCTCGTGCCGGGTGCTTCAGCAGTTCGGATGTGCAGGCTTACGCCAGGGCCAGGCTCCCCGGTCTCCACAACCTGCATTGAACGTGCGATGAATGAACATGATGCGGACAGTGTAGCGCATAGCGCCGCCGCGCAAACAATAGCGCTCCGATGCCGTGCAACTCCCCCTTTGCTGGGGACAGACCTGATTGCAGCCATCGCGGACAAAAACAAACATACCGTTTTTTACCGGAACGCTCGCCCACGGCGTGCAAGCGAAGCGGTCACCAGAACTGCTCGACCGGAAATCACGAGGAGACCGCCATGCCCAGTGCCCGTTTGATGCCAGCCTTGCTGCTGGCAGCCGCTCTTGCCTGCCCGGCCGCTCAGGCACAAGGCATGCCCTCCGAGCCCGTAAAACTTCACGGTGTCATCTATGCCCCCAGCTTGCAGTCCCAGGGCAGGACGCTGGAACTCAATGGCGCAGGAACCCGCTACAAGGCTGTTTTCAAGGTCTATACCGCCGGCCTGTACCTGGAAAAGCCGGCGCGCAGCCTGCAGGAGATCGCCGCCCTGCCCGGCCCCAAGCGTATCAGCGTGACCATGCTGCGCGATATCGACTCGGCCGAGCTGGGCAAGCTGTTCTCGCGTGGCATGGAAGACAATATGGAGCGCGCCGCCTTCTCCAAGCTGATTCCGGGGGTGATGCGCATGAGCGAGATCTTCACCCAGCACAAAAAACTGCTTGCGGGCGAGAGCTTCATGGTGGACTGGCTGCCCGGCCAGGGCGCCATCGTGACCGTCAAGGGCCAGCCTCAGGGCGAGGCTTTCAAGGAGCCCGAGTTCTTCAACGCCCTGCTGGGCATCTGGCTGGGTCCCAAGCCCGCCGATCAGCAGCTCAAGAAAGCGCTGCTGGGCGAGGCCGGCTGACTCACTTGAGCAGCTCGCGGTAATAGTTGGGCAGCGCAAACAACGCGCCGTGCACGTGTTCGTTGTAGTACTGCAGATGCTGCACCCTGCGCTGCCTGAGGCGTTCGGCCACTTGCTGCGCCTTCAGCTCCAGCGGATCGAGCTCATCGGAGGCCACGGCCAGCCCCCAGTAAGCACCGTAAAGCGGAATATAGAGGCCGTAGCAGCGCACCACGGCAAACTGCTGACGCAGGCTGCGCACCAGTTCGGCCACCTGCGGACCGTGGAAGACAGGGCTGCCCAGATGCAGCACCAGCGCGCCGCCCGGCGCCAGCACGCGCTTCATGCGTGCCAGCGAGTCGGGCGTATACAGGGCGCTGGCCGGGGTATCGGGATCGGTCAAATCCATCAGTGCCAGATCAAAGCGCTCATCCGTTGCCTCCATCAGGGCCAGACCGTCGCCTATGCAGACCTCGACACGGGCATCATCGAGCGCGCCGCGATGCACGGCATGCAGATGCTGGCGCGAAAAATGCACCACGGCCTCGTCCAGCTCGGCCAGCACCACCCGCTCGATGCTCGGATGCTTGAGCAGCTCCTCGGCGGCCCCGCCATCGCCGCCTCCCAGAATCAAGGCTTTGCGCGGCGCGGGGTGGGCCATGGCGGCCGGATGCACCAGAGCCTCGTGATAGAAGAACTCCTCGCCCTCGGAAGTCATGAAGCAATCATCCAGGCGCAGCACCTTGCCGAATTGCGGCGTCTGCAGCAGCTCCAGCTTCTGGTATGGGGTCTGCAGCGTCTGCAACGCTGTGGCGCGATAGCCAAAGCGTGCATGGGGCGCGAGCTGCTCCATGGCCCAGCCGGATTCGGGCTCGGGTGCAGGGTCCACGTCGTGGTCTGCCGGCTGCGCCATGCCGATGTCGCCGCGCATCAATTGCTGGCGCAACACCTTTTTGGGCGCAAAAGCGTCGATCACCCCTTCCATCAGCCTGCGGGCCTTGCCCGAGTTGTCGGCGGAAAAATTGCACACATAGACGTCGATGGTGACACTGCCCGTCTCGGGCCAGGTATGTATGGCCAGATGGGACTCCGCCAGCAGCACCGTACCCGTCACCCCGCCGGGCTGGCCTTCATAGGGCGGGAACTTCACCCAGGTGTCATCCACCAGGGTCAGCCCCGAGGCCGCAGTCTGTTCGCGGCAAAGCCCGGCGATGGCATCGGCATCGAGCATGTAGCGCTCATGGCCTGCGCATTGGTAAAGGTCGGCAGTCAGGTGCAATCCGTGCATGTGGCGTGAGTCCTCCTTCGTTCTCTGCCGGCTGCAAGGCGATGCACGAGCCGACATGGGTTCAAACAAAGCAAATGACTCTAGCAAATATGCTTATCCGCACTCTTTCTTGCCAGATATGCGGACCAACAGACGGCATCACACCACAAGCTGCTCCAGCGAATCCAAATGGGCCCTGGCCTCGACCGCCGTGATGGGCTGACCGTGGTTGTAGCCGTAGGTCATCAGCACCACGGGGCAGCCTGCGGCATGGGCGGCCTGGGCGTCGTTGCTGGAGTCTCCCACCATCAGCGTGCGCGCGGGCTCGCTGCCCAGAGCCTTGCAGGTCTCTACCAGCGGCATGGGGTCGGGCTTTTTGCGCGCGAAGGAGTCGCCCCCGAACACGCAGTCGAAGAAGCCGTCCAGCCCCTTGGCGGCCAGCAGGGGCTGAGCAAAGGACAAAGGCTTGTTGGTCAGGCAGGCCATGCGCAGCCCCAGGGAGCGCAGAGCCTGCAGACCCTGGGCCACGCCCGGATAGACATCGGCAAACTGGCCGTTGATGGCCAGGTAATGGTGTTCGTAACGCTGCCAGGCCTGGGGATACAGGGCATCGATGTCCGGCGCCTCCACATGCGCCAGCACGGAACGGATCAGATGCTCGCTGCCCTTGCCCACCATGTTTTCGATGATCTGCGGTTTGATGGCCGGCAGTTGCAGATCGGCCAGCATGCGGTTGAGCGCTTCGGCGAAGTCGCCCAGCGTATTCACCATGGTGCCGTCGAGGTCGACCATGACGGCATCCAGTTCCAGGGCGGCGGCGGGAGCAGGCAGATTCAGCTTCATACAACTATCAATTCAATAGCTGCATGCGCTTTTCAATACTGGGCTTGCAGCCAAAAACACTAAAACTTCCATGCCCCGACTCCAAAAGCCGCGCTCTTGCATCGAGCGCAGCCGAAGCCAGGACATCGAGCCAGACCTGGGCGGCTTCGCCGCCTCAGTGCAAAGGAGCTGCGGGGCGCAGCACCTTAAGCGGGAGTCAGGCAAGATTCTTGCGCATGGTGTCGATGACAGCCTTGTAATCCGGCTTGCCGAAGATGGCGCTGCCAGCCACAAAGGTGTCGGCACCGGCATCGGCCACGGCGCGGATATTGACTTCCTTGATGCCGCCGTCCACTTCCAGGCGAATGTCTTTGCCAGAAGCATCGATCAACTTGCGGGCCTTTTCGATCTTGCGCAGCGTGCTATCAATAAAGCTTTGACCGCCGAAGCCAGGGTTCACGCTCATCAAGAGGATCAGGTCGATGTCTTCGATCATCCAGTCCAGCACCTCCAGCGACGCGGCGGGATTGAACACCAGACCGGCCTTGCAGCCGTGGGCCTTGATGTTCTGAACGCTGCGGTGCACATGCGGCGATGCATCGGGGTGGAAGCTGATGTAGTCCGCTCCTGCCTTGGCAAAGGCCGTGGCGAGATCGTCCACGGGCTGCACCATCAGATGCACGTCGATGGGCACGGGCTTGCCATCGGGTGTGACCGAATGGGGCTTCAAAGCCTGACAGATCATGGGGCCGAAGG
>Ga0209370_1001923_pt1 | contig 16547 bp, 11 predicted proteins | sample AgamicAtPrz_FD_187164 | JGI IMG/M metagenome (GOLD analysis project Ga0209370, IMG submission 187164) | Agave microbial communities from Guanajuato, Mexico - At.P.rz (SPAdes) (version 2) | ecosystem: Host-associated > Plants > Phyllosphere > Phylloplane/Leaf | place: Guanajuato, Mexico... | reverse complement strand
AATTGCCTCTCGACCAGGCTGCGCTGCACCTGGGCCAGCCGGATATCGAGATAACGGTGCACCACATCGGCCACCAGCGCCACCCGCGCTGCATGCAGCTGGGCTTGCGCATCCAGCACGCCGGCCGTGCCTGCACGGCGCGCCGCTTCGGAGTCACCAAACAGGCCAAGATCCCAGCTCACATCAATGCTGGCATGAAAGTAGGTGTCAACTGCCGCGATATCCTGCAGGGTCCGCGCTCCGGTGCTGACTATGGGGCGGAAAGCCGCATCGGCCGTACCCGCCAGCAAGCGCTGCTGACGCAGACGCAGCACGGCCTGAGCCACATCAAGGTTCTGGGCCAGCGCCTCGTCCACCAGCACATTGAGAGCAGGGTCATTCCAGGCGCGCCACCAGTGGGCCAATGCCGCAGGGTCCGACTTTTGAGCCGACTCCTGCTGCTGCCACTGAGGTGGCGTGGTCCGGTCCAGCTTGACTGCCTCGGGCGCAGCACAGCCTGCCAGCAACGACAAGGCACACAGACACAGACTGCCCATGCGAAGACGCGAGACGTGGGAAGGAAATATCACAGCGCAGTTGGCTCAAGCTATAGGTGTCACCCGGGAAGCTGCAGAAAGCAGAAACAGCTTTCCATCCTCGCCATTGAACGGCAGCAAGCTTTCGCCAGATTGCAGGGTTTATGTAGGAATTATGGAGAGCCGTAGCCATTCGGCTATTGCAGCGGCAACGCACATAATGTGCAGATAACAAGTTTCAGGGAGTCCAGCAGATGCATGACTTTGCTGCACACAAAACCATGACTACTTTTGCTCAACCTGCTTCCACGCCCATGGTGCTTGTAGTCGAAGACGAACCCGGAATTGCCGGCGTTCTCAGCGCCTATCTGGAGCGCGACGGCCTGCGCATTCGCATGGCGCAAGACGGCGAGGAAGCCCTGCAGAGCTTTCGCCAGCTGCGCCCGGACCTGGTGCTGCTAGACATTCATCTGCCCAAGGTCGATGGAGTGGATGTGCTGCGCATGATTCGCAATGACAGCGATGTCCCCGTCATCATGGTGACGGCCCTGGCAGACGATGTGGACAAGCTGCTGGCACTGCGCCTGGGGGCGGACGACTATGTGGTCAAGCCTTTCAACCCTCCCGAGGTGGTGGCCCGGGTGCGTGCCGTGCTGCGCCGTACCCAGGCCAAGCCTGCGCCGGTGGCCGCTCCCATTCGCGTCGGCCCCATAGAGATCGACGTGGAAGCCCATAGTGCAGCCGTCTATGACGATGCGGGCCAGGCCGTGCCTCTGGCGCTGACGCTCACGGAGTTCCGTCTGCTGGCCTGCCTGGCGGCCCAGCCACGCCGCTGCTTTTCACGTGCCTACCTGATTGAGAACTGCCTGCCGGAAAGCGATGCGCTGGAGCGGGTGATCGACTCCCACCTATCCAAACTGCGCCGCAAGCTGCAACTGGCCGGCCAGGACGGGCTGATCGAGACCGTGCGCGGTATTGGCTATCGTCTATGGCCCTGGGACTGAACCGCATCTGGGTCCGCTTTGGTCTGTGGATCACGGCCGCTGTGCTGCTGGCCATTGCCTCTCTGGCCATTGGCGTGCTGGCGTTTTCCGAGCTGCAGTACCGCGAGTTCTACCGCCACCTGCCAAGCCCCGTCAAAACCGAGCTGGAGGCGCTGAAGTCCCAGGATCTGGAAGACAGCCCCAGAGCCCTGCAGATCTACTCCGAGTACTGGGAAGGCGACCGCCTGTTTGGCGAGAAATGGTCGCTGGTCATCGGCCTGGCTGTCAGCCTGCCTTTCGGCATGGCCGTGGGCTTCTGGATTTCGCGACGCATCACCAGTCCGCTGGCCTCCATGGTGGAAGTGGCTGCGCGCGTGGAGCGTGGCGATCTGGCCTCCAGAGCCGTCAAGGGCAATGCCCATGGCGAGATGGCAGAAATGATCGATGCCTTCAACGGCATGGTTGATTCGCTGGAGACGCTGGAAGCAGAGCGTCTGGCCACGGCCGCCTCCATCTCCCACGAACTGCGCACCCCATTGACGGTGCTGCAGGCAAGACTGCATGCGATCTGCGACGGCGTCATCGACTCCAGCCAGGCCGAGATGAAGACGCTGCTGGCTCAGGTCGAGCATCTGGGACGACTGGTCGGCGATCTGCACACCCTTTCCATGGCCGACGCCGGACAGCTGTCTCTGCGCAAGGAACGCATAGACCTCGCCGCACTGGTCGGTGATGTCGTCGAGGACTTGCACCCGCAGCTGCAGAAGCTGGACATGGCCCTGTCACTGGATCTGCCCATGCAGGACGGCGATGGCAGCACCGACATCAAGGCCGACACCGATCGCTTGCGCCAGATCACCACCAACCTCATCAGCAACGTGCTGCGCCATGCCAGCAGCGGCCACTGGCTGAGCATCCGGGTGCATGCGAGCTCCGACCACCAGAACCAGTCATGGGTGATCCTGGAAGTGGGCGATGCGGGGCCCGGCCTTGCTGACGAAGTTCAGGCCCATCCGTTCCAGCGCTTTGTCCAGGCCCCAGGAAAGCGCCGCCGGGAAGGCTCGGGTCTGGGCCTATCCATCGTCAAGGCTCTGGTGACCTCGCAGGGCGGAACCGTCAGCACGGGCGTCTCCGAGCGTGGCGGTGCCCTGTTTACGGTGCGCTTTCCCCGTCTCTGACACCGCACTCTGCATTCAGCCCCGGATAGAGGTCGGCCATGATCTGCTGCAGGCTTTGCGAGAGCAGCTCCATCATGGCGACTCTCTGCGCATCGGCAGCCGCTCCTGCGGCATGTGCTTCGCGCAGCTGCGCCCAGAGTGCTGTCCATTGCGCGGCATGCGTCTGCACCGAGCCCTGGGCCAGCTCACTCCATTGACTGGGCGCCGCAGGGCTGGTGTAGCGACCGCGACCACGGCCGAAATGCGAGATCAGCAGGTACTTGAGCAATACCTGACCAGCTGCTGCGTTCAGATAGTCGGTCGAGAGTTGAAAGCTCTGCTGCTCCTGGTCGAACATCTTGTTCGCTCCCCAGGCCGCGCCCCCAAAGGTGAGGGCCCCCAGCAGCGCCCCCACCAGGGCACCGGCACCCAGCGTCAAACCTCCTGCCATCAGATCGGCCCCCAGTCCTGTGGCTGCGCCGGCAGTCAACGCCCCCCACAAGCTGGCTGCCTGCGCATCGACCGGCGTGGTGATCTGAAGCTGGCTGCGCAATTGTTCCTGTATCTGACTGGCCGCCTGACCGTCGAGTCCATGAATTTCGAGCAAGCGCTGCGTGGCCTGCACATCGGCCTGACGCAAAGCCTGCATCAGCCGCTGAACGGCTGCCTTGGCCTGCGCTCCGAGCCGCTCTTCGCCCTCTGCCGATTTACCCAATTTGGCGGTGAGCTGGCTCAGGCTTTGCCAGGCTCGCGCCAGCAGTTTGCCTTGCTCGGGATCGAGCTTTTCATGCAGACCTGCCGCAGCTATCAGCTGATCCGCCATGACCCCCAGGCTCGCCTGCTCGCGCTGCTGCTGCAGCAAAGCTCGCTGCTCCAGCAGGCGCTGATAGGCAGACTGTTTGGACTGAGGCAACAAAGGCGCAATGCTTTGCATCATCTTGCGCTCATGCCACCAGCTGCGCGTGAAGGCATCCAGCACCAGCACATCGCGCACCACGCTTTGAAAGCTCTGCGTCGCCTGCTGCCAGCGCCGCAAATCTTCCTGTGTCTGCTCTGCCGTGGTGTCGCTGCCAATCTGGTTGAGAAGCACGATGACCGGCTTGTTCATCCAGGCCAGAATGTTCATCTCGGCGCTCCAGTAGCCTGCATCGGCCGGGTCTTCGGCCGCGTTGACGAGGTAGAGCACCACATCCGCATGATCGCGCGCAGCGAGCAAGGCACGCTGACTCAGATAGAAAGGCCTGTCGCGCCAGCGATCCCAGACATTGCTGAGAAACCAGCCCAGCGGATTGCCCTGCTGCCGCAGGCGTTCATAAAGCCGCACCGAGTCGCCGAAGCCCGGCGTATCCCAAAGCCACAGCTCATCGCCCTGCTGCGTTTTCTGAAGCAGATAGCGCTGTGACTGAGTAGTCACATGTGCGACATCGTCAATCTCGCCGACATCGTCGGCCATCAGCGTACGGGTCAGCGTGGTCTTGCCGATATTGGTGTGCGACAAAAGACACCACTGAATGCTGCTGTCAATCGGAACCAGCTCGTTGCTCTCACTCATCATCACACTCCTGCGCCGGGCACCAGGGTCGCGTTCAGACCCGCGCCGCGCACAAATTCCCGCCACAGCTGCTCGCGCTCCTGCACTCGCGCCGGGGCACCGCTGTTGCGCGCACGAAAGTCCGCCGCCCATAGCCACACATCGGTATGCGCACCCCAGCGGTTCAATACCTGCGCCAGCAGCACGCCATGAATTTCCGTCTCGGGCGTAGCCGCCAGATTGAGCAGCAGCACCTGCTGTGCGTCAACAGCCGAAACGTCCGGCAAGGGCGATCCATAGGCCAGCACCGGCAGCAACGCAAGCTGCGCACCAGCGCCGTAGCTCTGCGCCACATGGCTGCGCAGGGCGGCTTCGCGCTCGGGCGTGATGTCCAGGCTGTAGGGCTGCACCAGCAGCGTCGTTGCACGCCCCGCCCAGTCACGCTGCAGCTTCTGGAAATAGGGCTGCTGCAGCGGCAATGCCAGATGCTGGCTCAACCACCAAACCCTGGCACCTTGCCACAGCGCCAGCAGCAGACGCGGCGCCACCACCATCAATCCCAGCAACCAGCTGTAGAGCTGCACCCAGCGCGGCCCCGCCTCTGCGGCATCACCGGCCGACCAGCCCTGCAGTGCTTGGATCTGCGCCAGACTCCACGGTGCCTGGCCCAGCAGATGCTGCACCGGCGCAAACAGCATGTTCAGACAGGTCTGCACGGCAGGCGGCGAGAGGAAAGTGCTCTCCCACCCCACTTGATAAGCCTTGGTAAGACCGGTGAGCCATAGCGATGCCAGCGCACCCAATGCCAGCATTGCCGCCCCCAGATGCAGACACACAAGCCATTGCGCACGGCGCGGTCTCTGGTTGACCTGCCACCAGTTGCGCTCGAAGTTCAGCGCCATCTTGCGCAGCCCCGTGCCGCGCGAAACACTCCACCTTTTCGTCTGCAGCTTTTGCAGCCAGCCACCGGGCGCAGCCACGGGCCGCTGTGCCGCAGCGCCCTGACCTGGCTCAGGCTCCAGCGGTGCAATCACTGTTTGCCTGCGCCGAACAAGACTGCGCAGCCAGGACAGCAGCAACAGCACATAAACCAGCAAGTTCCACAGCACGATGCCGATCAGGGAGGCGGAGAGCAGATCCACACGATGCGGGTCCGTGATCGCATGACCCGCAAAGCCCAGCGCAAATGCCGCTGTCATCACGGCCAGCACCAACCAGCGTGAAATACCGGCGTGCTGCCGGGCCAAGGCGCGTATGTCGGCAGGCAGCTGCGCTGCAGCAATCACGCGTTGTGCCCGCTCCTGCAGAAAACTCTCGAACGCTGCACGGCCGCCGCCCTTGGCCTTGCCCTGGGCGTGCAGGCACTCCTGCGTGATGGCAGTGCAGCGCTCGGTCGTGGGCAGCGCCTCGTGCGGAGCTGCGGTTTCCAGGGCATGGGCAAAGACAATATCGCGGGCTGAGCTGGCTTTCATGTCGCTATTGTGTTTCAGAGCAGGAGCAGGTTGCCTGCCAATATCAAAACAATAGCTGTCAGCGCTTTCATCTTGAGGGCTGCGTTCATTTCTGTGCTGATTCCATCCGGACTTGCCTGCAAGCGACTTGAGCCCGCCGTGTGCTATGAATGCAGCTTTGCTGCACCACACACCAAGGAGACAAGCCATGACCCAGAACCCCCAGGCCATGCCCGATGCGCAAGGCTTCTTCGGCCCCTACGGCGGCCAGCTCGTGCCGCCAGAGCTCAAGCGATGCATGGACGAGATTGCCGCAGCCTACGAGGAGATCGTCAAACGCAAGGACTTCCAGGACGAGCTGGCCGCGCTGTTTGCCGACTATGTGGGCCGGCCCAGCCCCATCTTTCACGCCAGGCGCCTGTCCGATCAACTGGGCGGCGCACAGATCCATCTCAAGCGTGAGGATCTGAATCACACGGGGGCTCACAAGATCAACCACTGCCTGGGCGAGGCACTGCTGGCCAAGTTCATGGGCAAGAAAAAAGTCATTGCCGAGACCGGTGCCGGCCAGCATGGCGTGGCCCTGGCCACGGCCTGCGCGCTGGTGGGCATTCCCTGCGAGATTCACATGGGCCAGGTGGATATCGAGAAGGAGCACCCCAACGTCACCAAGATGCGCATCCTGGGGTGCAATCTGGTGCCCGTCACGCGTGGCGCGGCCACGCTGAAGGAGGCCGTGGACAGCGCCTTCGAGGTCTATCTGCAAGACCCCGTCAACACCATTTACGCCATCGGCTCGGTGGTCGGCCCCCACCCCTTTCCCATGATGGTGCGGGACTTCCAGTCCATCGTCGGTCGTGAGGCACGCGAACAGTTCCAGACCCGGCACGGCAAGCTGCCCGACCATGTGGCCGCCTGCGTGGGCGGGGGCAGCAATGCCATGGGCATCTTCACGGCCTTCCTGGGTGACGAGTCCGTGCATCTGGTGGGCGTGGAACCTGCCGGTGAGGGCGTGGACAAGCCCGGCCGCCATGCCGCCACGCTGTCGGTTGGCAAGCCCGGCGAGATTCACGGCATGAAGTGCTATGTGCTGGAGAACGCCGACGGCACGCCGGCCGCCGTGCACAGCATTGCGTCGGGCCTGGACTACCCCGGCGTGGGCCCGCAGCACAGCTATCTCAAGGATATAGGCCGCGTGGACTACCAGTCCGTGGACGACAAGGAATGCCTGAATGCCTTCATGACGCTGTCGCGTGTGGAGGGCATCATCCCGGCGCTGGAAAGTGCGCACGCCGTGGCCTGGGCCATGCGCGAAGCGCCGGGGCTCGGCAAGGACCAGCATATTCTGGTCAACCTATCGGGTCGCGGCGACAAGGATGCCGATTACGTCGCCAGGAAGCTGGGACTGTAACTGCCGCATCCCGCACAGGGCAGCCGCCCCGGCAGCCCTGTGCTTCGGAGCGTGAAATGCTCTGAGGGCACGGTCACACAACCGTCATCAACAACCGCAAGCATGAGGCGATCTCCATCCATGCCTGAAACCATGTCCCATACCCGCCACCCCGTCTTTGCTCTGACCTTGCTTGCCGCCCTTGCCCTGAGCGCCTGTGGCGGCGGAGATGGCCCGACGCCGGCACCTGCGCCGCAGTTTCTGACGCTGGACGGCAAGCAGCCCCAGGTCATCGCCCACCGCGGATATTCGGGGCTGTACCCAGAGCAGACACAGATGGCGTATGAGAAAGCCATCGATGCCGGTGCCGACATGATCGAGCTGGACATGCACATGACGCGTGACTGCCAGCTGGTGGCTCGCCACAACGCCTGGCTCAGCGACAGCACCAATATCGCCGAGGTCGCCAAGATCAATGCCTATGTGGCGGGCCGCAAGCGCAACACGCCTGGGGTATGGGTCGATGTGAAATACCCCGCGACACCCGACAACGGGCCGGCCCGCTATCTGAGCGACCGTATCGATCCCAACAACCAGAAATCCGTGCTTCAGGCCCTGGTCGTCGATGGCGAGGACCACACCGGCGACTGGTCGATCTCGGACTTCAGCCTGCATGAGTTGCGCACCCTGCTGGGCGGCACCACGCTGGACAACCGCGCCGATCGCCCCACGGAATGGAACGGCAAGCTGCCACTGATCAGCGCACAGGATGTGATCGATATCGCCGTGGCCAAGGGCAAGGCGGCAGGCCGCACGATTGCCGTCTACGCCGAGACCAAGAACCCTTACTGGAACAACCAGCAGGCCATCGCCAACAGCTGCGGCACGGGCGAGCATCCGTTCGAAGATGCCGTGATGGCGCTGCTGGAAAAAAACCGGCTCAACACCAAGGATGCGCCCATCTACATCCAGAGCTTCGACCCTGACAGCCTGAAGTATCTGCGCAAGGCGGGCATGCGGGCCAAAGGGGTGCAGCTGATCGATGGCAACGACTACAACTTCAGGGACGGCTCCGTAGGCTATATCACCGCCGACGAATGGACCTTCATCAGCGGCCGCCCCTATAGCTGGACTCTGGCCGGCGATGCGCGCAGCTTCGCGGTCATGCAGACGCCGGCAGGCCTGGCCGAGATCAAGACCTATGCCGACGGCATCGGCCCCTGGAAACCCCAGGTGCTGGCCCATTCCGTCGTTCCCTACAAGGACGGCGCAGGCCTCAAGGACGTCAACACGCTCAAGGACACCGGCCTGATCGCCAACGCGCACAAGGCAGGGCTGGTGGTGCACAGCTTTACCTTCCGCAGTGAGGCCAGCCGCCTGGCTGGCATCTTCAAGGGTGACCCTGCTCAGGAATACCTCGCTTACTACCGCCTGGGCATTGATGGCGTATTCACCGATTTCACTGCTGCTGGCGTCAAGGCTCGCGAAGCCTATATCGCCGAGCTGAAAAAGCCATAGGCCAGGCTCGTAGCCGGCATCGGCCTGAGCGCCGGGGCCGTCCCGGCCTCAGGACCTGCTTGTGCCTCAGCGCAGCCCGCCGATATAGCGTGCCGAGGTGCGCAGTATCTCGGCGGCCTTGGCGGTGACGGAGCTGTCGCTCTGCGCAGTCTCGGCAGGCGCTGCATGCCGGGGCTTGTCGCCGCTCCAGCTGTCCTGCAGACGCCGGGCCAGGCGCGCCAGCTCCTCGTCCTGTTGCTCTCGTGCATGCTCCAGCGCAAAAGCCACCATGGCCTGTGCATAGGCCTGGTTACAGGCCATCCATTCGGTATCGGTCACCCGGCCCGTCCTGCGCCGCAGCACCACATGCAGATGTGCGGCCACCGCCACTCGCTCGCTGTCCTCCATACACCGCTCCTGTCTTTGATGGATCACTAGTGCTGACGCTCCAGATGCAGACTGATATCCAGGCCCTCCATTTCCTGCACGGCATCCACACGCAAAGGCATCAGCAGACGGATCAGCACCAGCACCCCGGCCGTGGCTGCGCCGCTGTAGGCAGCCACCGCGGCCACGGCAATCAACTGGTTCATCACCGTGGCGCCTGTGCCCGCAATCAGGGGGTCGGCAAACACCGCCGTGAGGATGGAGCCCGCAATGCCGCCCACGCCATGCACGCCGAAGACATCGAGCGAGTCATCGGCCCCGAGACGGCGCTTGAGCCAGGTTGCGCCCCAGAAGCAGACGGCGCCCGCAATCAGGCCTATCCACACCGCACTGCCCACCTGCACAAAGCCCGCAGCCGGTGTGATGGCCACCAGTCCGCCCACCATGCCCGAGAGCAGGCCCAGCAAGGTCGGAGCACCGCGAACCAGCCACTCCACCACCATCCATGCCAGCCCGGCGGCCGCTGCCGCCACGAGAGTGACCACAAAGGCCAGCGCTGCACGCCCGTCGGCAGACAGGGCCGATCCCGCGTTGAAGCCGAACCAGCCGAACAGCAGCAGCGCCGTGCCCATGGCCGTCCAGCCCAGGCTGTGCGGCTCGAATGGCTCGGTTCCATAGCCGCGCCTGCGCCCCATCATGAAGGCACAGACCAGTGCCGCCACGCCCGCATTCACATGCACCACGGCACCGCCGGCAAAGTCCAGTGCGCCGAGCTGGTTCAGCCAGCCCCCGCTCTCCCACACCCAGTGGGCCACCGGCGCATAGACCACCACGCTCCACAGCGCGGCAAACACCAGCAGGGCCGCAAAGCGCATGCGCTCTACCACGGCCCCCACGATCAGCGAGGTGGTGATGATGGCGAATGCGGCCTGGAACAGGGCATAGGCCGCCTCGGGCAGATGCGGTGCCAGATGGCTGACCGAGATCATGCTGCGCCGGCCATCGAAGTGCAGCGAGGCAAACCAGGCTCGTCCCAGATTGCCAAGCCAGGCAGACTCGGCGGTGAACGCGAGCGAGTAGCCCAGGCCGAACCAGGTCAGGGTCACCACGCAGGCCACCGCAAACACGGCCACCATGGTGTTGACCACATTCTTGCGCCGCACCAGCCCCGCATAGAACAGGGCAATGCCCGGCAAGGTCATCAGCAAGACCAGCGCCGACGCGACCATGACCCAACCGGTATCTGCCTTGTCGATGGCAGTCAATGGCACCATTTCCATGCACTCCCCCCTGCTTGTTTGCTTTGAGAAAAAAAGGAAGCAGGTTCCATGCCAGTGCCATGCCGATCTGTCGATGCTTCATGATGGATAGCAGCATGCGTTAACCCATCAAGGTCTTTGCGCCTGTTTCATGAGAACCACGACGGGCAGCTTGTGCTCAGGCCTGAGCCCGTTATGCTCGACAAGGTCCATCGTTGCTGCACTGATTCATGACCTGGCTGCTGCTGACTCTTCATGTATTGCTGATTGCCGGCTTCGGCCTGCGCATTCTGCTGCGCAGAGACATGCGGCCCGATGTGCGGCTGGCCTGGCTCATGGTCATCGTGCTGCTGCCCTATGTGAGCTGCCTGCTGTACTACCTGTTTGGGGAAGTGGCCCTGGGCCGTGTACCAGGCCGCAGAAGGCTCAATGTGCGCGAGTTCTGCCAGACCCGGGGCAGCGCCCTTGCGACCGCCCCCGGCCCCATGCCGCAGGCACGGCCCGCCATTCCCGATCAATGGCTGCCGGCCTTCCGCTATGCCTCGTCCATCAACGGCTTTGTACCGCTGCCCGGCCACAGGGCCGAGCTCATGCGCGATGGCGCGCATGCCCGTGCGCAGATGCTGGCCGACATGGATGCCGCGCGCCACGAGATCAATGTGCTGTACTACATCTGGCTGGACGACAGCACCGGCACCGATGTGGCCCATGCCCTGATGCGTGCCGCGCAGCGCGGCGTGACCTGCCGGGCCATGGTCGACGGTCTGGGCTCGCGCGCACTGACGCGCTCGCCACTGTGGCAGCAGATGCGGCAGACCGGCGTGCACCTGGCGATTGCCCTGCCCATCAGCAATCTGCTCAAAGTCATGCTGACCAGCCGCATCGACCTGCGCAACCACCGCAAGATCACGCTCATAGACGGCAGGATCAACTATTGCGGCAGCCAGAACTGCGCCGACGAAGGCTTTCGCATCAAGGCTCGCTATGCCCCCTGGGTGGACATCATGCTGCGCCTGCAGGGTCCGGTGGTCATGCAGATGCAGCAGGCTTTTGCCAGCGACTGGGCGCAGTCCGATGCGAGCCTTGCACCACCGACAATCGAGGCCGGCGCTGCCGCTGACGACGGCTTCCATGCCGTTGCGATTGCCGAAGGGCCTACAGAAAGGGCACGTTCTACACCCCAGCTGGTTGCCAGCCTGCTGGCCTGTGCGCAGCGCGAGGTCGTGATCTCCACCCCCTACTTCGTGCCCGACAGCACGGTGCTAGATGCCTTGTGCGCCGCCGCGCTGCGCCAGGTGCAGGTCACACTGATCCTGCCCGCCCGCAATGACTCATGGATAGTCGGTGCCGTCAGCCGCAGCCATTACTGGCGGCTGCTGAGCGCCGGCGTCCACATCCACGAATTCCGCCCTGGCCTGCTGCATGCCAAGACCCTCTGCCTGGACGGATCGGTCAGCCTGATCGGCTCCACAAATCTGGATCTGCGCAGCTTTGACCTGAACTTCGAAAACAATGTATTGCTGCACGACGAAGCCATCACCGAGGCCATCCGTCAGCGCCAGCAAAGCTATCTCCGCGATTCCGATGTGGTGACGCTGGCACAGGTGCATTCGGCTCCCTGGTGGAAGCGCATCTGGGACAATCTGCTGGGCGCCCTGAGCCCGCTGCTGTAAGCGCCATGCCCTGGCTTTGGGCATGTCCAAAGCCCGCGCACCACGCGCGTGCACACTGGCGCCTCCTCTCGCACCAAGGCGGAACGCCCTTTTATTTCATACGTGAAAGTCAGGACTGATCCTCCCCTAATTTACACAAATCTGCAGGAATACCCTCTGCTGGCACGCCTTTCGCTTGCCTACATTCTTGTATGCAAGTTGCAGACAACTTGCATACAAGATTCCACAACTTGCGAAAGACGACTATGCGCCGCTTTGTCAGATCACTGTTCGGACAGGTGGTGATCGCACTCATACTGGGTGTGCTCGCCGGACTACTGGCCCCTGAATGGGCCGTGAAACTCAAACCCCTGGGCGATGGCTTCATCAAGCTCATCAAGATGATCATCCCCATACTGGTGTTCTGCGTTGTCGTGCACGGCATTGCCGGTGCAGGCGACCTCAAGCGCGTAGGCCGCGTGGGCGTCAAGGCCCTGATCTATTTCGAGGTTCTGACCACCATCGCCCTGGGTATGGGCCTGGTGCTTGCCTTTGTCTTCGAGCCCGGCGTGGGCATGAACGTGGACACCAGCAAGCTCGACGCCTCGGCCATGGCGGCCTATGCCAGCAATGCCGACAAGCTGACCAGCGGCGGCACGGTGGACTTTCTCATGAAGCTCATTCCCACCACCGTGGTGGAAGCCTTCGCCAAAGGCGACGTGCTGCAGGTGCTGCTGTTCGCCGTGCTGTTCGGCTGCGCGCTGACCATGCTGGGTGAGCGCGGCAAGCCCGTCTCCGCGCTGGTGGACGCCTTGTCCATGGCCCTGTTCAAGGTCATGGGCATCATCATCAAGCTGGCACCTCTGGGCGTGCTGGGCGCCATCGCCTTCACCGTGGGCCAGTACGGCATAGGCTCGCTCAAGCAGCTGGGCATGCTGGTGGCGCTGTTCTACGTCTCGGTGCTGATCTTCGTGTTCGTGGTGCTGGGTCTGGTGATGCGCCTGTCAGGCTTCAGCCTGATCAAGCTGCTGCGCTATCTGCGCGAGGAGCTGACCATCGTCTTCGCGACAACCTCCTCCGACAGCGTGCTGCCCCAGATCATGGCCAAGCTGCGCAATATGGGTGTGCGCGACTCCACCGTGGGCCTGGTGATTCCCACCGGCTACTCGTTCAACCTGGACGCGTTTTCCATCTACATCACACTGGCTGCGGTCTTCATCGCCCAGGCCACCAACACCCCGATCAGCATGTCCGACCTGCTGACCATTCTGGCCATCGCGCTGGTGACCTCCAAGGGCGCACACGGCGTACCGGGCTCGGCCATCGTGGTGCTGGCAGCCACCCTGCATGCCATCCCCGCCATCCCTGCGATCGGCCTGGTGCTAGTGCTGTCGGTGGACTGGTTCATGGGCATTGCACGCGCCCTGGGCAATCTGATCGGCAACTGCGTGGCCACCGTGGCGATTGCTGCCTGGGAGGGAGACATCGACCGCGAACGTGCCCATGCGGTACTTGACGGCAAGGCCGAGCCACTGACCGAAGAAGAAGACCATGCATCTGCTATCGTGCCGCCTGTCGTAGTCCCCATCCCTCACTCCAGCCACTGAACCAAGCAATGACTCCTGCCTCTCCACAGCACATCGCGGAACGCGTCGTCGAAGCCATCCTGGCCCAGAAACTGGCACCCGGGGAGCGGCTGGGAGAGCAGGAGCTTGCCAACAATTTCGACGTCAGCCGCACCGTGGTGCGCGAAGCGCTGATGCAACTGCAGGCTCGCGGCTTCGTCCAGGTCCAGGCCCGCAGGGGCTGGTACGTGGTCCAGCCCTCGGCTGCCGAGGCCATGGATGCATTCTCTGCACGGCGAATCATCGAGACCGGCATATTGCAGGAAGCCGGCAAGCCGCTGCAGCGCGTCATCACCAGACTGCGCCGCCATATCGCCCAGGAGCAGAAAGCCATCGCCGGAGCGGACAGCGCCACGCGTGCCTTCCTGCTTGCGGATTTCCATGTCTGCCTGGCCGAGCAGATGGGCCACAGGCTGCTGGCCGACACGCTGCGCGATCTGACGGCACGCACCACCCTGGCTGCCACGCTCTACCAATCCACGCACAGCGCCAGCCAGTCCTGCGCCGAGCACGAACGCATCGTGGCCGCCCTGGAACGCGGCGACACCGAGGGAGCCAAGGCGCTGCTGCTGGAACATATAGGCATGGTGGAACGCTCGCTGGAAATCCGTGCGACCGAGACCGAGGAGCCCGGCGGCCGATTGCGTGCCACGCTCGCCCCCGTGCTCAAGCAACGCCTCTGAGCAACGCTCTCCAAACCAAAAAGCCAGGGGTGACCCTGGCTTTTTTCATTTGCGAAGTACGATCTCGAAGCTGGTTCAGCCCAGATTCGGCGCCAGATAGCGGCGCAGTTCCTCGACATCCATGCCCCGTCGCTGGGCCATGTCGGCGAGCTGGTCTTCGCCGATCTGGCCCACGTTGAAGTAGCTGGCCTCGGGGTTGCCGATGTAGAAGCCGCTCACGCTGGATGCCGGGTTCATGGCCAGGCTCTCGGTCAGCGTCATGCCGATCTCATCGGCCTGCAGCGCCTTGAACAGGTCGATCTTGGCCGTGTGATCGGGGCAGGCAGGGTAGCCGGGCGCGGGGCGAATGCCCTTGTAAGCTTCCTTGATGAGCTCCTCGTTGCTCAGGTTCTCGTCTTCGGCATAGCCCCACAGATCCTTGCGCACGCGCTGGTGCAGGCACTCGGCAAAGGCTTCGGCCAGGCGGTCGGCCAGGGCCTTGAACATGATGCCGCTGTAGTCGTCCAGCGCGGCTTCGAATTCCTTGTCCTTCTTCTCGGCGCCGATGCCGGCGGTCACGGCAAACAGGCCGGCATAGTCGGCAATGCCCGACTCCTTGGCGGCCACAAAATCGGCCAGGCAGCGGCTGGGGCGCATCACGGGCCGGCCATCCGGGCCGTCCACGGCCTGCTTTTCGGTCTGCTGGCGCATGCCGTACCAGGTGGTCAGCACCTGGCTGCGCGATTCGTCGGTGTAGAACACGATGTCGTCGCCCACGCGGTTGGCGGGAAACAGGCCCATCACGCCATTGGCCTGCAGCCAGCGGCCGTCAATGATCTTCTGCAGCATGAGCTTGGCATCGGCCAGCACCTTGCGCGCCTCCACGCCTACGACCTCATCGTCGAGGATGGCCGGGTAGGGACCCGCCAGATCCCAGGTCTGGAAGAACGGGCCCCAGTCGATGTACTGGGCAATTTCGGCCAAGTCGAAGTTCTTGAACACGCGGCGGCCCAGGGTGCGCGGCACCACAGGCGCATGGCCCACCACGGCGGCATTGGCTCTGGCCTGCTCCAGCGTCCACAGCGGCGTCTTCTTCTTGTTGGCATGCTGGGTGCGCACCTTGTCGTAGTCGGCGCTCAGCTCGTCCAGATAGGCCTGCTTGCCGTCGCCCAGCAGGCTCTGCGCCACGCTGACCGAGCGCGAGGCATCGGGCACATAGACCACAGGGCCGTCGTACTTGGGGGCAATCTTCACGGCCGTATGCACGCGCGAGCAGGTCGCGCCGCCGATCAGCAGCGGAATCTTCTTGATGCGGAAGTAGTCGTCCTTGTCCATCTCGCCGGCCACATACTGCATCTCTTCGAGGCTGGGAGTGATCAGTCCCGACAGACCGATGATGTCCGCCCCCTCGGCCTTGGCACGCGCCAGGATCTCGTGGCAGGGCACCATCACGCCCATGTTGATGACTTCGAAGTTGTTGCACTGCAGGACCACGGTGACGATGTTCTTGCCGATGTCGTGCACGTCGCCCTTGACGGTTGCGATGACGATCTTGCCCTTGCTGGTCACGTCCAGGCCCGCCGCTTCCTGCTGGCGCTTCTCTTCCTCGATATAGGGCACCAGGTGGGCCACGGCCTGCTTCATCACGCGCGCGGACTTGACCACCTGGGGCAGGAACATCTTGCCGGCGCCGAACAGGTCGCCGACGATATTCATGCCGTCCATGAGCGGGCCTTCGATCACGTGCAGCGGGCGGCCGCCGCCCTGCACCACGATCTGCTGGTAGGCCTCTTCGGTGTCTTCGGTGATGAAGTCGGTGATGCCGTGCACCAAGGCGTGCGACAGACGCTCGCCCACGGTCTTCGGTGCCTCGGGCGTGCCGCGCCACTCGAGCTTCTTGCTGTCGTCCTTGGCCGCGCCCTTGGCGCTGTCGGCGATCTCCAGCAGGCGCTCGGCCGCATCGGGGCGGCGGTTGAGCACCACATCCTCCACGCGTTCGCGCAGCTGGGGCTCCAGGTCGTCATACACACCGACCATGCCGGCATTGACGATGCCCATGTCCATGCCTGCCCCGATTGCGTGATAGAGGAACACCGTGTGGATGGCCTCGCGCACGGGGTCGTTGCCACGGAACGAGAACGAGACATTGGAGACGCCGCCAGAGACCTTGGCACCGGGCAGGTTCTGCTTGATCCAGCGTACGGCCTCGATGAAATCGACGCCGTAGTTGTTGTGCTCTTCGATACCGGTGGCCACGGCAAAGATGTTGGGGTCGAAGATGATGTCCTCGGGCGGGAAGCCCACTTCGTCAACCAGAATGCGGTAGGCGCGTTCGCAGATCTCGATCTTGCGCGCAAAGGTGTCGGCCTGGCCTTTTTCGTCAAACGCCATCACCACGGCGGCAGCGCCATAGCGCTTGACCAGCTTGGCGTGCTTCT
>Ga0209370_1001922_pt1 | contig 16557 bp, 12 predicted proteins | sample AgamicAtPrz_FD_187164 | JGI IMG/M metagenome (GOLD analysis project Ga0209370, IMG submission 187164) | Agave microbial communities from Guanajuato, Mexico - At.P.rz (SPAdes) (version 2) | ecosystem: Host-associated > Plants > Phyllosphere > Phylloplane/Leaf | place: Guanajuato, Mexico... | reverse complement strand
TACCGTCACGCATGTGCTGGGAGATTTTTGCGACCAGGTCTTCAGCCAGGCGGCTGCGTTGCTTGCGTGGGGGCCGCGTCCAAATCGGGTTGTCCTGCATCATCGATCCGTTATCGTTTCATTATCGACATACGACCGCAGTACTGGCGATTTGGTCGCATCGAATGACAGGGGGTGATAGTAGCAGTCCCTTTGCTTGAGTGCTTGAAAGGCATCGGGCAAAGAGCCTTGCCGGGCGCCATCCGAACACCCGCGTCCTGGGTAGGACACGGGGCGTCTTTTGGGGGAGGGGTCTTACTGACGCTGTTCGATCCGCCGCCAGCTCTGCCGGCCTACGCTGGAAGGGTCTGGATAGACGGTGACGCATTCCTGGCCGGTGCAATATTGGTAGCCACCATCAGGATTCTGAGAGAGCGTGCCACCACCTTCGCCGTCCTGGCGTACCGCTGAAATGATGGAGGTGCCGAGAGAAGAGTTCGATGCACTATAAGCGAACGCTCGCTGCGAGGTTCGGCCTCCGGTAAAGGGGTTGATGGCGTAGCTCCAACTGCTGGCACCGTCTCCGCAGGGATCGCTATTGGGTGTCAATGACTGGAAAAGAATGGTGCGCCCGAGCTGCGACATGTTTTCAACCACCATTTCTCCATCGATTTGAGACAGGTTCAAGTACCAACCGTTTTGTGCCGGTTGTGCAGAGCTCCCTGTAGTCGCCTGCCATCGAACGGTGTTATTGCTTATGACGCGAGCCTGGCGAGTCGTGCCATCGCCGGCAGTCGCCGTTACCGAATCCGTTACAGTCTGCTGCTGCAAGCTGCTGCGGTTGATTGACGGGTTGCTAGCTACTTCGCCCAAGGTCTGCTTGTCCCAGATGCCGTAGACAGACTGCGGCATACTCTTGTCACCGTCCTTGTCATCGCTGTCGAAAAAACGACCCGTTCCGAACAGCACCAGGTAGCCCGTTCCAGTTGGGTGAGCTACAAGGCTGGGAGCCGATGTAATGGCTTGGCGTTGAGTTCCCGCGTTGTCTGCCGTAGCCCTGAACAGGGGACTTCCGCCAAACCCGACCTTGAATTCGCTGACAGCAGAATCGCCATCGTCGGCCGTGGTGAAAGGGTTGGTGTTACTACGACCGCTGCGTAGCAGATCGAAGCGCCACATATTCCCTTGCAGGTCGCCCGCGTACGCGTAATCGGCTACGCCGTCAGCGTTGTAGTCAGCCAGCTTGGGCGTCGATAACCCATTGGCAACGCCAGCCGTGCCTTGAACCTCAAGGCTCCTAAGCAGCGTACCTTGCATCGCATCCAGAATGAAAAGGGCTGCTTTGCCATTGGTATTGCCCGCGCTTTCATAGCCATTGCCGAACACCACTGCCCACTTGCCGTTGTGCAAGCGGGCGATCGTGGGCTGTGAATAGCTATATCCCATTTTTGCGGCGTTGGCCGTAGCGATGCTGTTCTCATCAAACTGCCACAACAGCTTTTCACTGCCAGGTGTGGTTACATCAAGCGCAAATATGGATTTGCCGCCCGCTTTGAGCGTTCCGACCAGAATGGTTCGCCACTGCCGCGTAGCACTGTCATAGACATCGCCGACAACAGGCGAACCGTCGACATAGAACTCGTGTGAGTAATTGGCGCCTGTCAGCTTATGCAATTTTGAAAAAACAGCTGATGGAATGAATGCGAATTCTTCGACCCCCGTAAGCGCATTGAAGCCGTGCAGCATGCCGGCGTTGCCACCGACATAGATGCGCGGAGTGCGATTGGCGATGGCAGTTTTGAAGGTGGTGTAAGCCGTATTGCCTTCCAGACGATTGGAAAACTGTTCTAGGTATCGCGCTCCCGACACAACGGCAGGGCTGGATGAGTAGAAGTCGCCGAGTAGCCCGCTACGGCGACGGAACGTGGTGCCTTCACCCGTCCGATTGCCACGCAGGTAGTCCACGCGTGACGCGGCCAGATTATCGACAAGGCCGGTTTCCGGGTTTCTGGTCAGATAGGCAAGTAGCGTGGTGCCAGCGTATTGGCTGAGAAGCGCGTTAGCCGAGGTGAGATCCTGAAGTCCGTTGTTACTGACAGTCGTTGGGGCGGCGATCTTTATTCGCCGTTGCGACCAGGCCGGAACCTTGGTCTTGGCGCTCCAAACCTCCACGGTGTCGATGGTACTGGTTTGAGCATTCCAGCGTTTTTCGAAGCGCTTTACGTCCCCGGACCAATTGTCGTCACTGGCATAGGAACTCTGATAGGAAACCGTTTGAGTCGTACTCTCGTCGGAGCTGACTTGGCCAGAGTTGATCGCCGGGCGGGCGGCACTGGATTTTCGATCCGCGATGCGCGAGAGGATATCCGCGAAGGCTTGCACCATGGCCTCTGGGCTGTCGACGCTGAAGAATTCTCCCCGGGAATTGATTGCGGCGTGCCAAAGGTCGTAGACATTCGCATCGGTGGCATTGGCTGCCGCCGCAGGCCATGCCGCGCCGGCCTCAAGCGCCGAGTAGCCACCTCCGGCAAAGGTGCTGCCGCCCCATGGGATGTTGCTCTGGGTTAGAGACTGGGTCAGCCCGAGCCCCATGGTGAAATTGGTCATATGCTGCCAGGTCGCTGGGTCGTTGCGCGGGTTCCAGTAGTCGGCTGTGGTATCGCCACTTTTGAATGGCAGGTATGCGGGCAAGCTGTTGCTTAGGTTAGGGTTCAGGTCAGTAGCCCAATAGTGCATGGCCAGATCCGCTAGCGTATTGGGCGTACTGTCGTAATAAGGAGCGCGTTGCGTGAACGCTCTACCATCCGGAAGCGTGAAGGACGCCGCGTCATGACGGAAATTGCTTGGCGCGCTTGCCGCCTCGTTCCACTGCCCATCGGTCATCATGATGTGGTAACTGGCGCGGCACGCGTAGGTGTTCTGGGTGGTATTGGTTCCGGTCGCGTTGGGAAATGCCTGCCATGGAACCGTCGTTCTATAAAACTCACCAGCACGCTTCATCGCTGCTGGCAGATAGGTGCTCTGGTCGAACGCAATATTCTGTAGCCATGCGTAGAGCTGACCTTTGTGAGCGGGCGTATAGGCCTTGAACGCGTTGTTGCGGCAATAGGTGGTATCACTGCCATCGAAAGTGGTGCAGCGTCCCAATCCCTGCCAACTCAACCTGACGGAGGGCGAGAGGTTATAGAAGGCCAGCGCTGCAGCGGAAATGGTCGATAGTGCGCGATTGCGGTAGAAGGAATACCAATTCGCAAAATTAGCCTGTTCGTTGCTACCGACGAAACGCAAGGTATAGCAATTGTCGTTGCCCGTTGTGCAATTGCCGGCTCTGCCTGGATCGTAGATGTAGTAGTAAGCCGGTACTGGTCGCCTGACCAGCGAAGCGGTGTAACCGCTGGCCGTCCTGCTGCAGTCCGCGGTGAGGCCTGAAAAAATGCCCGGGTAGCTGGCGACCGCTGTACAGCCGAGCACTCCTATGAGAACCGGAGTAATGGTGAATTGGATGCCGCCGGGCGAGCTTGCTTGGGTTGGAATGAGTGTACTGAGGCTTACCGTGGCGGAGAAGTCGGCGCTCGGGTTATCAGCCAGCCGTGACACCGTGCCAGTCGGTTGGGCATAGTTGCTGACGTCTCCGTAGTTGTAGCTGGTACTTCCTGGAATGGTGGTTATTGGGACGTCCCAGGCCACTCGATAGCCTGCACCGCCCAAGTTTGCCGAGCCTACTGAGGTTCTGAAACCGTTGTGCCAAGCCTGGGTGAAGGTGGTCGTCAGCTGCTGCTCATTGCCCGCTGTATCGAAGACCACCGGAGCGGCGTAAGTGGCATTGGGATTGTAGTAGATCGGATTATAAGCGCTGGATTTGGCCCGACGAGTTGCGGACTCGCTGCTTAGTCCATCTGGCGCGAACCCCCAGCGCATGCTTCCTGAGTCATCGAGTGTCAGCAGCATATTGGGGGGCACGCCCACTGTAAGGCTCAGCGGGCTCTGCGAAACGGCTGCTAAGCTGCTTGTGGTGCTCGATAATGCAACGCTCAACATGGCGCAGCGCAGCCTTTTGACATTGAAGGTGGTTGTGAGTCGCTTCATCTTGCCGGCTCTCCCTCGCTCATGCTCCTTATGTATACGGTCGTGCCTAGAGCAGATAGTTCTGCCCAATTCGGCTACCTCTCGTCGTTTGGGTGGCTGGTACGCATCACGGTTTCGCTCGTGTTTTCAAACACAAGTAGTGCCACATCTGGCCTTTCGAGAGGGCTCGCCTGTTAAATCGTAGGCAAAAAAAACCGCGCCAGGCGCGGTTTTTAGTTGCAGTTTATTAAACTAACGCCAGCAATCGCTCGCACTGGCGTCTGAAGCAGTAGCTCCTTTAACGCCATTCGCGGTAAGCGTGAGATTGCCGCATTTTGTATCGCTGAACTGCTGGGTGGCTGTCAGGGTATAACCGCCGTCGCCATCAACTTTACCTACTGAAAAGACATATTTTCCAGTAGCTGACTTGTTGCTCGAAAGATTCATTCCCAGCTTTCCTATATCGGCCGCTGCCGTCACATAGGCATTGTTCTGATTGAAATAACGCTCCTGACGAGCGGCTGCGTCACTCAGTAACGCTTGCCCTTCAGTACGATTACCCCGATTCACATATTCGGTGTAACTCGGGTAAGCGATGGCGGCCAATATGCCAATGATCGCTACGACGACCATTACCTCGATCAGAGTGAAGCCGGCTTGTCGCGCTTTTTCTATGGAGCGTCGAGGGATGCCTACAATACTCATTGTTTTTCCTCCGTACGACGCCAAGCTTGACGACCGATGCTGGTTGGATCTGGATAAATGTTGATGCACGACTGGCCGGTGCAATACTGGTAACTACTATCTGAGTTCTGAGACAACGTGCCACCGCCTTCGCCGTCTTGGCGAATGGCCGAAACAATAGTTGTGCCAACATCTGTAGTTGGGGCGTAGTCAAATGCCTTTTGGGTGGTTCTCCCTCCAGTATATGGGTTAACAGCGTAGGTCCAATTCGATGCACCGTCGCCACAGGGGTCATCGTTGGGAACCAGAGATTGGAAGAAGATTGACCGGCCCAGCTGTGACATGTTTTCCACCACCATCTCGCCATCATTTCGAACGAGGTTCAAGTACCAGCCATTTTGAGCCGCCCGCGTGACACCGCCTTGGTTGGTCGCTTGCCAGCGCACAGTATTGCTACTGATCACCCTGCCGCGCGCAGTGCTGCCATCGGCCGCTACAGTAGTCGTTGTCACGATCGTTTGCTCTTGCAAACTCGAGCGCTGAATATTGGGATTGCTTGCCGTTTCCCCCAGAGTTTGTTTATCCCAGATTCCATAAACGCTTTGGCTCATGCTCTTGTCGCCAGCTTTATCTGCCGTATCGTAGAAACGGCCAGTACCGAAGATAACCAAATAACCAGTTCCCGTAGGATGGGTCACAAGGCTAGGGGCGGAGGTGATTGCTTGCCGCTGTGTGCCTGCGTTATCTGCACTTGCCTTGAAAAGCGGATTGCCACCAAATCCCACCTTGAAATCACTGGCAGGAACATTATTTGTGACCTTGAAGGGAGCATCTGCATCTTGCGTGGCCCGCAGCAGATCAAACCGCCACATGTTGCCTTGCAGGTCGCCTGCGTAGGCATAGTCTGCTGTACCGTCGGCGTTAAAATCGCCCAGCTTTGGTGTCGAGAGGCCGTTGGCGATACCGCTAGTACCCTGCACCTCCAAGCTTCTTACTAGCGTTCCATCCAGAGCATCGAGAATGAATAGTGCCGCCTTGCCGTTGGTGTTGTTGGCACTCTCGTAACCGTTTCCGAAAACTACTGCCCATTTGCCTGTATGCAAACGCGCGATGGTCGGCTGAGAGAAGCTGTAACCCATTTTTACTGCATTCGTGTCGGTGATGCTGTTTTCGTCGAACTGCCAAAGTAGCTTCTCTTCTCCCGTGTGGGTGATGTCTAGTGCAAAGATAGACTTGCCACCGGCTTTCAATGTACCGACAAGAATCGTGCGCCACTCGCTTCCTGTATAAACGTCAGCCACTACGGGCGAGCCATCTACATAAAATTCATGGCTGTAGTTGGAGCCTGTAAGTTTGTTGAGTTTGGGGAAGACTGCAGAGGGTATGAAGGCAAACTCTTCAGCCCCCGTGTTGGCGTTGAAGCCATGCAGCATGCCGTCGTTTCCACCGACGTAGAGGCGTGGAGTGCGATTTACGATACTTTCTTTAAAATTTGTATAGGCGTTGTTACCTTCCAGCCTATTGGTAAACTGCTCCAAGTAGCGAGGGCTATTGAGTACCACTGCCGGCGACGAGGAATAAAAGTCGCCCAGTACCCCGCTACGTTGCCGGAAGATGGTACCTTCGCCGGCTCTGTTGCCACGTAGATAGCTGATCCGATTCGCGCCTTTCGTATCTGCGGTGTTCGCATTTTCTGGGTCACGGTTCAGGTAGGAGAGCAGCGTAATGCCCGAGTAACTGGTCAGCGCAGCATTCTCAGCATTGAACTCTGCTAGGCCCGTATTACCTGTGCCTGCAATCTTAATCGTCCGGCTGCCAGGAACCATGGCTTTGGCGCTCCAGACCTCTCTGGTTTCCATTGCATTGGTCTGGGAATTCCAACTTTTTTCAAAGCGTTTGACATCACCGGACCAGTTGTCATCGCTGGCGTAAGAGGTCTGATAAGAAACCGTCTTGACCGTGCCATTGTTATTTTCGTCGACACTGACTTGACCTGAATTGATTGCGGGTCGAGCCGCGGTCGATTTACGGTCAGAAATACGCGATAGAATATCAACGAAAGCCTGCACCATCGCTTCAGGGCTATCAACACTGAAGAATTCGCCTCGGGAGTTGATTGCAGCATGCCATAGATCGTAGATATTGTTGGCGCTGCCACTGGACGCAGCTGGCCAGTTAGCTGTGCCAGCAACTAGATCTCTGTAGCCCCTGCCTGTGAAGGTGCTACCAGCCCAAGGGACGTCAGCATTATTGAGCGATTGGGTCAGACCCAAGCCCATCATGAAGTTAGTCATGTGTTGCCAGGTGGCTGGGTCATTACGCGCATCCCAATAATCGGTAGTGGTATCGCCACTCTTGAAGGGGATATAAGCCGGTACGTCGTTATCCAAGTTCGGGTTGAGATCGGTAGCCCAATAGTGCATCGCTAAGTCGGCGAGGGTCTCTGGTTGGCTATCATAAAAGGGCTTCCGCCCACTGTAGACACGCCCATCCGGTAAGGTAAAGGTAGCCGCGTCGTCTCGGAAGTCGCTGGGCTTGGTGGTGGTATCGTTCCATTGGCCATCAGTCATTAGAATGTGATAGCTGGCGCGGCACGCGTAGGTATTCTGAGTGGTGTTACCAGTACCATTGGGGGTTTTCTGCCAGGGGGTGCTGGTGGTGTAGAACTCACCTGCACGCTTGAGCGCTGCAGGGAGAGGAGTACTCTGGTTAAATTTGATGTTTTGCAACCACGCGTAGAGTTGGCCTTTGTGGGTAGGTGAGTACTCTTTAAGGGCGTTATCGTAGCAATTATTGATGTCGTTGCCAGTAAATGTGGTGCAGTTACCGAGGCCCTGCCAAGTCAGACGCACCGATGGGGATAGATCATAAAAGGCGAGTGCCGCAGCGGAAATGGTGGCCAAGGCACGGTTGCGATAAAATGAATACCAGTTGGCGAAGTTCTGCTGTTGAGCTGCACTGACGTAGTTTAGACGATAGCAGTTGTCGTTGGTCGTGGTGCAGTTGGTGGTCAGGGTAGGGTCATAAGTATAATAATAAGCGGGAACCCCTGCTTGTGCCCAGCCGCCGGTGTAGCGGCCATTGGAGTTATTGTAGCTACAGGAACCATTAGTCCAGCCGTTGGCAGAAACAGTGCAACCTGTACCGCTATTGTTACGGCGTATGCTAACCGTCACACCTGCGCTCGTGCAGGTTTTAGTTTGGCCGTTCGATAATGATGTGACAAAACAGGTAGGGAAATCAGACGACGGGTTTTCTCCCAGTCGGTTACTTGTATTGCTGTAGCCGTAATCCGTGGCCTGGCCGCTGAGCAGATCGTAGCTCCAGGTAAATCTGTAATCACTGCGTAGGTCGATGCTGCCGTAGTTGCTTTTATAGCCATTGAGCAGGGCTGCGCTATAGCTGGTGGAAAGCTGCTGCTCAACCCCGGCTGTACTGAATACGATCGGTGCACGGTAGGAAATAGCAGGGTTGAAGTACAGCGGATTGAAATCGCTAGACTTTGCTCGTCGAGTGGCATGCACGGCGTTGACGTTATCTGGTGCGAAAGCCCAACGCATGCTACCTGAGTCATCTAGTGTAAGTGCCATGTTAGGTGGCACGCCAACAGTCAGGCTTAGCGGAGTTTGTGAAACGGCCGCATAACCCATGGCAGCATGCAGCAAAGTAATACCGAATAGAGCGCAGGAGAGCGACTTTATATAAAAGGCGTGTTTTGAATGATTTTTCATGCCGGCTCTCAATTGTTCAGTCCTAGGTATATATTTGCATGCGTGGACTGCAGGTAAACCTGATCGTCCGCTTTGGCATTGTTTAGGTAGAAGTAAGTACCTTGCCCCTCCGCAACCATGCCGTACTCCGCATTAACTGCAGTGTTGCTAACGGTTACCGCTCGTGTGCTGTTCCAATAAGTGGTTTGGCTGGAACTCGTTTCGCGGTTGCCTGCAATTGTTTGGTTAGTCGCATCTGTTCCGCGATAAGGCATCCACAATAGTCCGCCTTCGGACTCGGGCTTGAAAAAAGCTGTGGTAGCAGTATTAGGTGTTTCCACGAAAGCGAGCAGGTTGGCATCTTTGATGGCTAACAGGCATGGCTTGTTGAGACCGTTGGCTTTCAATGTATTAGATGTAGCGCAGTTAGCTGCCTTCCCCTCAAGCTTGTCAGCTAGATTCGCTGGGCCGTAGTAGCGAAACTCTGCCTCCCGTAGCGCCGCGTCAGCTGCACTTTGCTGCTGGGTGTCGTGGGCGCGGTTTGCCGTGATACGGCTTTCCAGCGTGGTGCCTCGCATGCTGCCTACGGCCATCAGCGTCAGTACCAGCAACATGACCAAGGCGACGACCAGGACGGCGCCGTTTTGTGAGTGGCGGTCAGATAGATAAGTCATGGCATTAGATTCCTGACGGTTTGAGTGCTTCCAACGACTTGATAAATGCGTTTGTTATCGCCTGTTTGCAGACGCGTTTTGGTAGCGGCAGGTGCCACCGCGAGCCAATCGGTAAGTACTTTGGAGTCGTCGCTATCCCGCTGTCCGGTTGCACTTGCCATCAGCAGGGAGTAACGCACGCTGCGGATGGCTCCCGAGCTGGTGGTCCAGTCTTTCTGTGGTACGTAAGAAGTCACCTCTTTGGAGAGTACATCGCTGCTACCAATACCAAAGTCCACGCGCATATCGGCGATGCCTGTGAGCTGTTCGGTGAATTGAGGGGTAGTGGCGTTCAGACTTTTGCACAGAAGCCTGCCGTTCTGCAGTGCGTTTGAAGCCCCTGGCTCATATTTGAATGCAAGAATGATCAGATCGCTTGAGGTCAGGTTCGAAGGGAAGGCTTGGGTGAATGTGGTACTGCTTGCCACGCCCTGGCAGTCGAGGTCGCCGCTTACCTGAGGCTGGTAGCGTAAGCAGAAACCTATCCCTTCGTCCGTAGCCAGGTTTGTAACGGATGCACCTGCGCTGAATGCCATGCAACCATCTGCTGCCGCGCGTGCTGGAAAGGATGTTTCCAACAAGCTCGAGGGAGTTCGACGATAGCCGGCCTTGCCCAGATATTGGTCGAGCAACAGCGCTGCAAATCGGCCACTGTCGAGATTGCCGCTTTGGCTCTGCTGGAACAGGTAATGTCGCTGATTATCGATGTATACCTGGGTGATACCCAGAATCAGAAAGCTGCTGATCGCCAGCGCGATCAGCAGTTCGATCATCGACAAACCGCTTTGGCGCTTCATGTCATTCATGGTTGCACTCGCACGGTATAGGTACAGATGGTCGAAGAATTGCTGGTGTCAGCTGCATCCAGGCAGGCGCCTTCACGCACTTGCCAGGCAAGACGGATTTCGATCATGGAACCTTGGCCATTACAGTTGCCGGCGCTGCTGCTGCGACAGATATACGAGTCGCTGATGAATACGGTCGAGCCGCCCGGCAGCAGAGCCTTTGCCTTGCTGGCCCAACAGTTGCGTTGTTCGGTGGCGGTTTTGGCCACTACAGTAGCGCTGGCGACACAATCGGCTGGGTTGGAGAAGTCCGAGGCTTTGGCCTTATAGAAGATCGAACTGGACTTGAGCCCGTTATTCATCGGGAACTGAGGCGCTGCATTGCTGAAGGTTTCGCTGGGGTTGGCACGGATGATTTCAACTAGCTCATTAGCTAAATCTACTGCCACGTTGCGTTGCACGGAGTCTTGTGAGTACTGCACGCTGCGGCCTTGCAGGGCAACCATGCCGAGTACTCCGACGGTTGTTAGCAGCAGAGCCACGAGTACTTCGATCAGGCTGAATCCCTTTTGCACGTTTTTCATCGCCATTCCTCGGTACTACTGACAGGCTGTCATGCTGGTAGTGGAATTAGTCATGCCTCTTGGCCAACTCCGTACGCTGCCGCTGGCTTTGACATCGATGGTGAATCCGTTGGCGTAGTCAGTACCTTGGCAGGTAAGCAAAGTCGTATCCGTACTGGTTCCGTTGTACCTGAACAGTATTTCAGTGACGGAAGTGACCACTGGATTCACCGTGCTGCCAGGCGGAATATCCAGTCTTCGCTGTACTTCAGCTGCATCTGTACAGGTTTTTTTCACTGTCCAGCGACCGCTTTCCTTGCAAACCCTCATGAAGGTCTTTTGCTCGACTGCAGTAGTGCGTGCGTACTGCACCAGTGCCAGCATTTCGTTGTTCAGCGACTGCGTGCGACTTTTATTGATGAATTGGGTGAAGTTCGGAATGGCGATTGCGGCGACGATCCCGACCAGAGCGATGATGATCATCAGCTCAATCAGGGTGAAGCCACGTTGCGTATGCAAATACGCCGATGGCAGGCTATCCGAGAGTCTTGGCATGGTTGTCCAGTCTAAATACAGGAGGGCATGCGAATCCTGACGGCTTCCCTTATAGCTGTCTTCAGGCTGTAGATGATCGGCCTTGAAGTGCGGATGACTGGTCTAGCAGCATTGAGAAGTGTGACTGGTGCCAAGTTTCAGTCGCCCTTGGCGGTTGAGTGTCAACAGTTGGTGAGGCCCGTTGCTGTTGCATATGAAAATAGTGCCGTTGCTAACCCAGCTGGTTCCATTGGGATGAAAGCTGACACTGTCGCTGCCGAAACCTATCCTGCAGATATTCCCAGTCGGGGCCGCCTGTTGGCTCAATATCGTCGGCTCATCGCCTGCCGTGGTGATAAGCCAATAGCTGCTCCAGTCGCCGTCACAGGTTGCGCCATCGCTCGAGCCGCATAGTCTGTGTGTGCGACCTTGAGTTATGGCGTTCGTACGAGTTTTCTGAATATGGCTGGCGAGAAGGTCGCGAGTCGACTCGTGGCGCTTGTTTTCCTGGAAGCGAGCGAAAGCGGGAATGGTCAGGCTAACCAAAATGCCCAGCAGAGCGACCACAAACAGCAGCTCCACCAGGCCAACGGCCTTCTGTTGATCTCTATTCATGATGCATATCCCTATGCGCGTATGATTGGCGGCCTTCCTGGCCTGCCTTTTCTGTTTAGACCCTGAGGTGTCGCTGTCAAGGCTTGCCGTTTTCGTGACTGGGGTGAGCTGTGCGTGCGGATGTGATCGTGGTGGGGGGCGGGGTTATCGGGTTGTTGTCGGCCTATCAGCTGGCGATGGCGGGCAAGCGGGTCACCTTGCTGGATCGTGGTTCTGTTGGTTCGGAGGCGTCCTGGGCAGGGGGCGGGATTGTGTCGCCGCTTTATCCCTGGCGCTACAGCCAGGCGGTGACGGCCCTGGCGCATTGGTCCCAGGATTACTACCCGGGGCTGGGCGAGCGGTTGCTAGCGGATACCGGCATCGATCCCGAGGTGCATGTCACCGGGTTGTACTGGCTGGATCTGGATGATCAGGCCGAGGCACTGGCCTGGGCGCAGCGCCAGGGTCGGCCTCTGTATGAGGTGCCGGTTGAGTCGGCCTATGCGCGGGTTTCGGCGCTGGGCGCCGGATTCGAGCGCGCCATTTATATGTCCGGCGTGGCCAACGTGCGTAACCCGCGGCTGGTCAAGGCGCTGCGCGCTGCCTTGCAGCGTTTGCCGAATGTGACGCTGAGAGAGCACAGCCCGGTTGCGCAGTTCGTACGTGATGGCAGTCGTATAGTCGGAGTGCGTACTGCTGAAGGCGAGTTGTTGGCCGAGCAGGTGGTTGTCGCTGCCGGCGCCTGGAGCGGTGAGCTATTGCAGAGTCTGGAAATGAGCCTGCCCGTCGAGCCGGTCAAGGGGCAGATGATCCTGTTCAAGTGCGCCGAGGATTTTCTGCCCAGCATGGTACTGGCCGGTGGGCGCTACGCGATTCCGCGACGTGACGGCCACATTCTGGTGGGCAGTACGCTGGAGCATGCCGGCTTCGACAAGACGCCGACCGACGAGGCGCTAGCCAGCCTACGGGCGTCTGCCGAAACGTTGCTGCCAGCATTACGCGACGCCGAGGTGGTCGGGCACTGGGCGGGATTGCGCCCCGGCTCGCCTGAGGGCATTCCCTTTATCGGTGAGGTGCCGGAGCATCCGGGCTTGTGGCTGAACTGCGGGCATTACCGCAATGGACTGGTGCTGGCGCCGGCGTCCTGCCGTTTGCTGGCGGATCTGATGCTGGGGCGCGAGCCGATCATCGATCCGGCGCCTTACTTGCCGGCAGGGCGCTTGTAGGCGGGCGACCTGCTTTGGGGGGGGGCGCTGAACCTGGGTATCGCTTCGCTCAACCTCAGGCTAAGAGGGCTATGTGCTCACTGGCGGCTCAGCCGCAGGCTACGGCCTCAGTCGATGCCAAGCTTTTTCAGGCGATAGCGCATCGAGCGGAAGCTCAGGCCCAGGCGCTGGGCGGCTGCCGTGCGGTTCCAGCGGGTTTCTTCCAGCGCCTGCATGATCAGCTTGCGTTCGACGTCTTCCAGGTAATCCTCGATGTTGTCGATCTGCGCCAGGCTGGCGTCGCCGTTCTCGCCAGCCGGTGCGGCATCCGCCAGGCGCAGGTCGTTGGCGCAGATCACGTCGCCTTCGCACAGCGTGTAGGCGCGCTCCAGCATGTTCTCCAGTTCGCGCACGTTGCCTGGGAAGCGGTAGCTCTTGAGCTTTTCCAGCGCCGGGCCGTCGAGCTTGACCGGCGGCAGGCCGATGCCTTCGTTGAGACGCTTGAGCATCACGTCGGCGAGCAGCGGGATGTCTTCACGGCGCTCGCGCAGCGGTGGTACGCGCAGCTCGATGACGTTGAGGCGGTAGTAGAGATCCTGGCGGAAGCGGCCGGCCGCTACTTCGGCGGCGAGGTCCTTGTGGGTGGCGCACAGGATGCGGGTGTCCACCACCACTTCCTGCTGGCCGCCGACGGCGCGGACGGCCTTTTCCTGAATGGCGCGCAACAGCTTGACCTGCATGGTCAGCGGCAGGTCGGCCACTTCGTCGAGGAACAGGCTGCCGCCATTGGCCGCTTGGAACAGGCCCTGCTTGTCCTCGACGGCGCCGGTGAAGCTGCCTTTCTTGTGACCGAAGAATTCGCTTTCCATCAGCTCCGAGGGAATCGCGCCGCAGTTGACCGGCACGAAGGCGCGCTCGCGGCGCGGGCCCTGTTCGTGGATCAGCCGGGCGACCAGCTCCTTGCCGCTGCCTGACTCACCACTGATGTAAACCGGCGCCTGGCTGCGGGCGAGTTTCTGGATTTGTGCGCGCAGGGCGCGCATCGGTGGCGATTCGCCCAGTAGCCGGCTGGCGCCGGGGGCTTCTTCATCGTCAGGGCTGCGCAGGCGCAGCGCCGTATCAACCAGCTCGCGCAGGCGGCCGAGGTCGACCGGCTTGGTCAGAAAATCGAAGGCGCCGGCCTTGAGGGCGTTGATCGCGGTATCCATGCTGCCGAACGCGGTGATCATCGCCACCGGCGTTTGCGGGTAGCGTTGCTGGATGTGCTGCACGACGTCGAGCCCGGTGCCGTCGGGCATGCGCATGTCGGTCAGGCACAGGTCGAACGGCTCTTTGGCCAGCCACTCACGCGCTTCCTTGACGTTACGGGCGCTGCGGGTGTCGAGTTTCATGCGCCCGAGGGTGATCTCCAGCAGTTCGCGGATATCGGGTTCGTCGTCGACGATCAGGGCTCTCTGGCGATTCATCAGGTCGTTCAGCTCAGTTTTCGCGGATGCGCGAAGGTGATGCGGAAGCAGGCGCCGCCGCCTTCGCGTGGTTGATAGTGAAGATGAGCCTGGTTGCTTTCGCAAAGCTCGCGGGAAATATACAGGCCCAGGCCGGTGCCTTTGTTTTCCGTGGTGTAGAAAGGCTCGAAGATGTGATGCAGTTGGTCTGCCGGCACGCCTTCGCCGTCGTCCAGCACCTCGAGCACCGGCAGATCGCTGCGCGGATCGCGAAACAGCTTCAGCCACACCTGGCCCTGCGGGTTGATCTTGGCGCTGTGGCGCAGGCCGTTCTGCACCAGGTTGGTGATGACCTGGTTGAGCTGGTTGGGGTCCATGCGCGTCTGGATGCTGCTGCCTTCGATGGCCAGGTGCAGCACCTTGGAGGCTGGTGCGGTGCTGCGAAATTCGGCGGCGAAGCGGTGCAGCCAGTATTTGAGGTCCAGCAGCTGCGGCTCGGCCTGGCGGCGGCGCGAGAGCTGCAACACGTTCTCGATGATCAGGTTCATGCGCCGCGAGTGATCCTGAATGATCTGCGCCAGGCGCAAGTCCGGCCCCTGCAGGTCTTCGGATTCCTGCAGTAGCTGCGCCGCATGGCTGATGGCGCCCAGTGGGTTGCGAATCTCATGGGCGATGCCGGCGGTGAGGCGCCCAAGGGCGACCAGCTTGAGTTGCTGGGCCTGCTGGGCGATCTGCGAGATGTCGTCGAGCAGGATCAGAATATGCCGCTGGCCACCGCGCTGCAGGGGGATGAAGCTGGGCTGCAGGGTCGGGCCGTCGCTGAGCGTCTGCAGGCTGGCAGGGCGCAGGCTGCTGTTCTCCTGCCACTGCTGCAGCCGTTTGACCAGCTCGGTGCAGTGCGGGTCGAGAATCTTGCCTGCCAGGTTCTGCTGGTCCAGCAGGGCGAGCGCGGCCTGATTGGCCAGCAGCACGCGGCGTTGCTCGTCCACCACCAGAATGCCGGTGCGCATGCGCTGCAGGATCAGGTTATTGAGGGTTTCCAGATCCGCCACATCGGCGGCGCGCTGTTCGGCGAGGCTCTCGCTGGCCTGCAGGCGGCGGGTCACGCCTTGCACGAACAGCGCCGCGGCGAAGCTCAGGGCGCCCAGGGCGCCGACCTGCACGTACTGGGCGCTAGCCTGCGAGTGATGCAGGCTCAGGTAGAAGGTCAGGTAGATCATGCCGATCGACGCGGCGGCGGCGATCAGCACGCCGAAGCGTCCGCGCAGCAGGATGTTGGCGATCGCGACCGAGACGATCAGCAGGTTGCCGATGCCGCTTGGCGTGCCGCCGCCGGCGTAGAACAGCGCCGAGAGCATGATCACGTCGCCCAGCGCCACGGCGAACACCGGCAGCAGGCGGTTGGGCGTATGGAGCGTCAGTGCGATCAGGACGTTGAGAATCAGGTAGACCCAGCTGGCGCCGCGAAACAGCGGCACGTGGGCCAGTTCCAGCAGTTCGGAGTCCAGATCGGCGGAAACCAGCAGCACCAGCACCACGCCGATGATCAGGCGATAGAGGTGGTACAGCCGGAAGATACGGTGGCCCTGGGGCCCACGTACCGCTAGCGCGCTATTGGGCACCGGGCTTGGGGCCTTGTTCCAGGTGTGCCTGGCTGCAATACCAGCGCTGCGCCAGCTGTAGGGCGTGCTGCTGTGGTGTGTGCACGCCGCAGTGGGCGCAGCGCACCATCGGCGTCGGGCTGTCTGTCTTTGGGGTTGCCTTCTGGCCCTGGCGCGGGGCACTGACATAGTGTCGCCATACCCAGATGACGGCAAAAATGATGGCAATCCAGAACAGCAGGCGGAACAGGCCCATGGCGCTCTCTTCGTGTCTAGGGATGGGGCAGTGTAGCTAACGACGACTTGCCCGCCCAGTTACCCGGCCTGCGTTTTTGCAAGGCTGGAAAGCACGATGCCAGTCGGTTGACTGGCATCGTGTTGAGGCAGCGTGAAGACTGAACTCAGTCGAACAGGCCGAAGGTCATGTAGCTGAACCAGGAGCGCTTGCGGGCTTGCGGTTCGCCCTGCTCGCCGGACTTCAGCTCTGCAGGCATCTGGTCGACCGCTTCCTGGTACTGACGCTGTACGTCCTGGCTGGCCTGGGTCTGGCTCGGTGGTGGCGGCGCGTCGCTTTCGATCAGGCCGAGGGTAGCCTTGGCCAGCCAGGAGCGCTCGTCCGCCGCTTCTTCTTGCGGGACGAACTCGCCGTTTTCCAGGCTCGGATGATCCGGGTAGTTGA
>Ga0209370_1001921_pt1 | contig 16571 bp, 13 predicted proteins | sample AgamicAtPrz_FD_187164 | JGI IMG/M metagenome (GOLD analysis project Ga0209370, IMG submission 187164) | Agave microbial communities from Guanajuato, Mexico - At.P.rz (SPAdes) (version 2) | ecosystem: Host-associated > Plants > Phyllosphere > Phylloplane/Leaf | place: Guanajuato, Mexico... | reverse complement strand
TTCGGGTAGTCGATCTTCTGCACCTCGACCTTGCCGGCGCCGAGATATACCACTCCACGATTGCCAGACATGCTCTTACCTCGCTTGATTTGTATTTATGCAGCGGTGGTTGAACGCGCCGCCATCCGTGGGCGGCATGTGTTTCTGGAATGCAGGGAATTGTGGGCCGGATAAGGCGGGATGCACTGACTGGGAGCGACAGGGAGATGCCATTTAGCGGCAGGGTTGTCGTTGGAAGATATGAGGGCAAACAAAGGTAGCGCCTGTGCTGGCCTCTTCGCGGCTAAAGCCGCTCCCACAGGTACTGCGCCAGTCTTTAAAACTGCACAAACTCTGTGGGAGCGGCTTTAGCCGCGAAGAGGCCAGTACAGGTTATTACAGAACGACGGTCCGGTTGGCGTTGAGGAACACTCGCCGCTCGATGTGATAACCGACAGCCCGCGCCAGGGTCAGGCATTCGATGTCGCGCCCCTTGGCAATCAGGTCTTCCGGGTAATGGCTGTGGTCGACCACTTCCACGCCCTGGGCGATGATTGGCCCTTCGTCCAGATCGTTATTGATGTAGTGCGCCGTGGCGCCAACCATTTTCACACCCTTGTTGTATGCCTGGTGATAGGGCTTGGCGCCCTTGAAGCCGGGCAACAGCGAGTGGTGGATGTTGATTGCCCAGCCGTCCAGGCGTCGGCACAGCTCCGGCGACAGCACCTGCATGTAGCGGGCAAGCACCACCAGCTCGGCGCCAGTTTCCTCGATCACCTGGATCACCTTGCGCTCTTGCGCCGGCTTGTCCTTGGGGTCAAGGGCGAAGTGGTAGTAAGGGATCTTGTGCCAGTGCGCCAAAGGTTCGAGGTCAGGGTGGTTGGACACCACCGCGACCACATCCATGGCCAGCTGGCCGATGCGCTGGCGATACAGCAGGTCATTGAGGCAGTGGTCGGCCTTGGACACCATGATCACCACCTTGGGGCGGTGGTTGGGTGCAGTCAGCTCGAAGGCCATGCCGAAGGCGTCACTGCGCTCGGCGAGGCCGGCCCGGAAGCCTGCCTCGTCGAAATCGTCCGGCTGGCGGAACTCCACGCGAATGAAGAAACGCCCCGACAGCCGGTCATCGAAGGAGTGGTGCTCCGTCACGTAGCAGCGCTGCTCGAAGAGGTAACGCGTCACCACGTCGACGGTGCCGAGCATGCTCGGGCAGTCGGCGGTGAGAATCCAGGTATCCGGTGCCCGACTCATGTTCTGTTCTCCTTAAGCCTCGATGCTCAGGCCGTACTCGGCCGAAGCGTCCTGCAGCCACAGCCACCAGTAGTCGGCGAAGCTGCGGCGAATCACCAGCTCCCAGGTGTCTTCGGCGGTGCGGCGGATCACCAGTTGCGACTTGGCGAACACGGTGCCGACTGCCTTGCCCACCGGGAAGTTGTTCGGGTGAACATCATAGCTGGTGGATTTCATCAGCACTTCGCGCACGTTCGGGCCGCGCAGTTCCAGCAGGCTCTGCCCGCCGCTGACGTTGACCACCTGGATGTGCTGGCCTTCGAGGGCTGCGCGCAGTTTCTGCTCGACCGCCAGTTCCTGGCCGCCGGGCACGATCAGCAGCCACTCGTCCGGGCCGACCCATTGCAGCGACATTTCGTTGTTGGCGACCACGGTCAGGGCCACTGGCAGCTCCAGGCCCAGGGCCTTGTGCACGCCGGCGGCGAATTCCGGGTCGTGGCCGTCGCCACGGATGGTCAGGTGGCCGAGGAACTTGCGTTCACGCAGGGTCACGCCTGCGTTCTTGCGGCCTTTGCCAACCAGGCTGGCCAGGTCGGCGTGGTGCAGTGGCGACTGGGCCTTGGCCTCGGCGCCGGGGTTTTGCTGGAAGACGTTGATAGCGCTCATTTCTTACCTGCCTTGAATTCTGTTGATCGCGAAGACCTGAGGTAGAACCTGTAGTCAAAGTCTGTGGAGATCCAGTGTGGGAGCGGGTTTACCCGCGAAGAGGGCGGTGGACCCGCCATCGCATTCGCGGGTGAACCCGCTCCCACAAGGACCGCATTCCAATCAGAGCTACTGGTGAAGCCTCAAACGTTCTGCCGCTCACCCTTCGGATCGAAGAACACCGAAGACACGATCTCTGCCTCGATCACGCTGCCATCCGCCTGCGGCGAGTACACGCGCTCGCCCATGCGCTTGAGGCCGCCCTTGACCACACCCATGGCAAACGAATAGCCCAGGGAGTTGGCTGCATAGCTGGAGGTGACGTGGCCGACCATGTCCATCGGGATCGGCTGCTTCGGATCGAAGACCAGCTGGGCACCTTCCGGCAGCCACTTGGTCGGGTCGACCGGCTTCAGGCCCACCAGCTGCTTGCGGTTCTCGCGCACGCAGTCTTCGCGGTTCATGCCACGCAGGCCGATCCACGAGTACGGCTTGTTGCGGCCTACGCACCAGCTCATGTTCAGGTCGTCCGGGGTCATCGAGCCGTCGGTGTCCTGGCCGACGATGATGAAGCCCTTCTCGGCACGCAGCACGTGCATGGTCTCCGTGCCGTACGGGGTCAGGTTGTACTTCTTGCCCGCCTCGATGATCTGTTCCAGCACGCCCATGGCGTAGTTGGCTTGCACGTTGACTTCGTACGACAGCTCACCGGTGAACGAGATACGGAACACCCGGGCTGGCACGCCGCCGACGTTGCCTTCCTTCCAGGTCATGAACGGGAAGGCTTCCTTGTCCATGTCGATGTCGGTCAGCTCGCTCAGCAGCTTGCGGCTGTTGGGGCCGGACAAGGTCATGGTGGCCCAGTGGTCGGTGACCGAGGTGAAGTACACCTTCAGCTCCGGCCATTCGGTCTGGTGGTACAGCTCCATCCACTGCAGCACGCGCGCCGCGCCGCCGGTGGTGGTGGTCATGATGAAGTGGTTGTCGCCGACGCAGGCGGTCACGCCGTCGTCGAAGACCATGCCGTCTTCCTTGCACATCAGGCCGTAACGGGCCTTGCCCACGTCGAGCTTGGTCCAGGCGTTGGTGTAGATGCGGTTGAGGAACTCACGCGCATCCGGGCCCTGGATGTCGATCTTGCCCAGGGTCGAGGCGTCCAGCAGGCCCACGCTGTCGCGCACGGCCTTGCATTCACGGGCAACCGCGGCATGGATGTCTTCACCGGCCTTCGGGAAGTACCAAGGGCGCTTCCACTGGCCGACATCTTCGAACTCGGCGCCATTCTTCACGTGCCAGGCATGCAGGGCAGTGAAGCGCACGGGCTCGAACAGGTGGCCACAGTGCCGGCCTGCTACCGCGCCGAAAGTTACCGGCGTGTAGTTGGGACGGAACATGGTGGTGCCCATTTCCGGGACGGTGATACCCATCGAACGGGCGGCGATGGCCAGGCCGTTGATGTTGCCCAACTTGCCCTGGTCGGTACCGAAGCCCAGCGCGGTGTAGCGCTTGACGTGTTCGACCGACTCGAAGCCTTCGCGGGTGGCCAGTTCGATGGCGGCCGCGGTAACGTCGTTCTGCTGGTCGACGAACTGCTTGGGCGCACGGGCAGTGCCCTTGTCGTGCGGCACCTGGAACAGTGCCACGGTGGCCTCTTCCTTGCGCGCCACGGTTTTCGGCAGGCTGCCGACAGTGGCCTTGAAGCCGGCTTCGGTGGCTGCGCGCACGCCGCCTTCGAAACCATCGGCAATCGCGTCGCCCAGGGGGTATACGCCATTGATACCGCCGACACATTCACGCTTCTGCGGCGCATCGCCCGGGACGAAGCCGAGGATGTCTTCGCGCCAGATCGGACGACCGCCCAGGTGCGAAGCCAGGTGCACGACCGGGCTGTAACCGCCGGAGGTGGCGATCAGGTCGCAGTCCAGGGTTTCGCCAGGGCTGGTGACCTTGTGTGCCTGTACGTCGATGGCGGCCACGCGGGCGCCGGTGACATGCTTGCTGCCCTTGGCCTCGATCACGGCGCTGGAGGTGAGAATGCGGATGCCCTTGGCACGTGCTTCTTCAACCAGCGAACCACGCGGGTTGTGCCGAGCGTCGGCGATGGCGACCACCTGCAGGCCAGCATCGTGCCAGTCCAGCGCGGCGCGGTAGGCGTGGTCGTTGTTGGTCGACAGCACCAGCTTGCGGCCCGGGGCCACACCGTAACGGCGCACGTAGGTGGATACGGCACCGGCCAGCATGTTGCCCGGCACGTCGTTGTTGCCGTACACCAGCGGGCGTTCGTGGGCGCCGGTGGCCAGTACCACGCGCTTGGCGCGGACGCGGTGCACGCGCTGGCGCACCTGGCCGATCGGGGCACGGTCGCCGAGGTGGTCGGTGAGGCGCTCGTGGATGGTCAGGAAGTTATGGTCGTGGTAGCCGTTGACCGTGGCACGTGGCAGCAGGGTCACTTCCGGCAGGCTTTCCAGCTCCTTGACCACGGCGTTGACCCAGTCGGTGGCAGGCTTGCCGTCGAGGGTCTCGCGGGTGTCGAGCAGGCTGCCGCCGAACTCTTCCTGCTCGTCAGCCAGGATCACCCGGGCACCGCTGCGCGCAGCGGCCAGGGCCGCGGCCAGGCCAGCAGGGCCGGCGCCGACGATCAGCACGTCGCAGTGCTGGTTCATGTAGTCGTAGCTGTCCGGGTCGTTCTGCAGCGGCGCGCGGCCAAGGCCGGCGGCTTTGCGGATGTACTTCTCGTAAGTCATCCAGAACGATTTCGGGTACATGAAGGTTTTGTAGTAGAAGCCCGGCGGCATCATGCTGCCGCCGACCTTGCCGAGGATGCCCATGACGTCGTTGTTGACGTTCGGCCAGCCATTGGTGCTGGTGGCGACCAGACCTGCGTACAGGGCCTGTTGGGTGGCACGCACGTTAGGGATCTGGGTGGCTTCGCTGGAGCCGATCTGCAGGATGGCGTTCGGCTCTTCGGTACCGGCAGCGATGATGCCGCGCGGGCGCGAGTACTTGAAGCTGCGGCCGACGATGTCGACGCCGTTGGCCAGCAACGCGGCGGCCAGGGTGTCGCCGGCATAGCCTTGGTAGGTCTTGCCGTTGAAGCTGAAGTTAAGGACCTTGCTGCGGTCGATACGGCCGCCGCTGGCGAGGCGATAGGTCTGGCTCATACTTTTTCCCCTTGGCCTTTGACGGTCGACGGTGCGCTGCTGTGCTTGCCGTTGGCGGTCACTTGCGGCTTCTCGCCAATCTTGTAGGTTTCCAGAATTTCGTAGGTCACGGTGTCGCGGGTGACGTTGAAGTACTGGCGGCAGCCGGCAACGTGGTCCCACAGTTCGTGGTGAATACCGCGCGGGTTGTCACGGTAGAACATGTAGGTACCCCACTCCTCGTCGGAGCAGGCGTTGGGGTCCAGCGGGCGGGCGATGTGCGCCTGGCCAGAGGCGTGGAACTCTTCTTCGGAGCGCAGCTCGCCGCAGTGGGGACAGAAAATATGCAACATGACGGTGTCTCCGGTTAGTGGGCGACGGCGGCAGCGCCGTGTTCGTCGATCAGTGCGCCGCTGTAGAAGCGGTCCATGGAGAATGGCGCGGCCAGTGGGTGCATCTCGCCCTTGGCCAGGCTTGCGGCGAAGACGTTGCCCGAACCCGGGGTCGCCTTGAAGCCACCGGTACCCCAACCGCAGTTGAAGAACAGGTTCTTGACCGGGGTCTTGGTGATGATCGGGCAGGCGTCCGGCGAGGTATCGACGATGCCGCCCCACTGGCGGTTCATGCGAACGCGCGAGAGGTTGGGGAACATTTCGACGATGGCTTGCAGGGTGTGCTCGATCACCGGGTACGAACCGCGCTGGCCGTAGCCGACCCAGCCGTCGATGCCGGCACCGATCACCAGGTCGCCCTTGTCCGACTGGCTGATGTAGCCGTGCACGGCGTTGGACATGATCACGCTGTCGATGATCGGCTTGATCGGCTCGGATACCAGCGCCTGCAGCGGGTGCGACTCCAGCGGCAGGCGGAAGCCGGCGAGCCTGGCCATGTGCCCGGAGTTACCGGCGGTGACCACGCCAACGCGCTTGGCGCCGATGAAGCCCTTGTTGGTTTCCACACCGATGACCGCGCCGTTTTCCTTGCGGAAACCGGTCACTTCGGTCTGCTGGATCAGGTCCACGCCCAGGGCGTCGGCAGCACGGGCGAAGCCCCAGGCCACGGCGTCGTGACGGGCCACGCCGCCACGGCGCTGCACGGTGGCGCCAAGAATCGGGTAGCGGGTGTTCTTCGAGCAGTCCAGGTACGGGATCTCGGCCGCGACCTGGGCAGTATTCAGCAGCTCGCCGTCCACGCCATTCAGGCGGTTGGCGGAGACGCGGCGCTCGGAGTCACGCATGTCCTGCAGGGTGTGGCACAGGTTGTAGACGCCGCGCTGGGAGAACATCACGTTGTAGTTGAGGTCCTGGGACAGGCCCTCCCACAGCTTCATGGCGTGCTCGTACAGGTGCGCCGACTCGTCCCACAGGTAGTTGGAACGCACGATGGTGGTGTTACGGGCGGTGTTGCCGCCGCCCAGGTAACCCTTCTCGATCACGGCAACGTTGGTGATGCCGTGTTCCTTGGCCAGGTAGTAGGCCGTGGCCAGGCCATGGCCGCCACCGCCGACGATAACCACGTCGTAGACCTTTTTAGGGGTTGGCGTGCGCCACATGCGCTGCCAGTTCTCGTGGTGGCTGAGGGAGTGCTTGAAAAGGCCGAAGCCCGAGTAACGTTGCATGGTGTGTGACTCCACTCAGCGGTAAACAGGGAAATCTGCGCACAGGGCCGCGACGTTCTTCGCTACATCGGCTTCGACGTCTGCGTCACCGAGGTTGTCGAGGATGTCGCAGATCCAGCCGGCCAGGGCTACACATTGCGCGACCTTGAAGCCACGGGTGGTAACGGCCGGGGTGCCGATGCGCAGGCCCGAAGTGACGAATGGCGACTGTGGGTCATTCGGCACGGCGTTCTTGTTGACGGTGATGTGCGCGCGGCCCAGGGCGGCGTCGGCATCTTTGCCGGTGAGGCCCTGGCGGATCAGGCTGACCAGGAACAGGTGGTTGTCGGTGCCACCGGAAACCACGTCGTAGCCGCGGTCGATGAACACCTGGGCCATGGCCTGGGCGTTTTCGATCACTTGTTGCTGGTAGGCCTTGAAGCCAGGCTCCAGCGCTTCCTTGAAGCAAACGGCCTTGGCGGCGATCACGTGCATCAGCGGCCCGCCCTGGGCGCCAGGGAACACCGCGGCGTTCAGCTTCTTCTCGATCTCTTCGTTCGACTTGGCCAGGATCAGGCCACCACGTGGGCCGCGCAGAGTCTTGTGGGTGGTGGTGGTAACCACATCGGCGAACGGGATCGGGTTCGGGTACAGGCCAGCGGCAACCAGGCCGGCTACGTGGGCCATGTCGACGAACAGCAGCGCACCGACCTTGTCGGCGATGGCGCGGAAGCGTGGGAAGTCGAGGGTCTTGGAGTAGGCCGAGAAGCCGGCAACGATCATTTTCGGCTTGTGCTCGACAGCCAGGCGCTCGACTTCGTCGTAGTCGATCAGGCCAGTGTTGGTGTCGATGCCGTATTGCACAGCGTTGTACAGTTTGCCCGAGGACGACACCTTGGCGCCGTGGGTCAGGTGGCCGCCGTGGGCCAGGCTCATGCCGAGGATGGTGTCACCAGCCTGCAGCAGGGCCAGGTAGACAGCACCGTTGGCCGAGGAGCCGGAGTGCGGCTGGACGTTGGCGTAGTCGGCACCGAACAGCTGCTTGGCGCGCTCGATGGCCAGGGCCTCGACCTTGTCCACGTGCTCGCAGCCACCGTAGTAGCGCTTGCCCGGGTAGCCTTCGGCGTACTTGTTGGTCAGGCCGCTGCCTTGGGCCTGCATCACGCGCTTGGAGGTGTAGTTTTCCGAGGCGATCAGCTCGATATGGTCTTCCTGGCGCTGTTCTTCGGCATTCATCGCCGCCAGAAGTGCATCATCGTAACCCTGGATCTGGTCTTGCTTGCTGAACATCGTGTATCTCCCGGCGGCGATCGTTTTTTTGTCGTGGGGCACAGCGGCCCTTTGTGGCGATGTTATGACTGGCCGGGGCGGGTCAGATGCCTGCGCACGCCTTGCAATGGCGCGTTTACGACATTGGCTTTTTGAGTTGTACATGCCGCCCTCCGCGGATAATCCACTCCTTCGGCGATGCGCCGGTTGCAGGAGCGGATTTATCGGCGAGGGGCCGGCACTGGCAGCTTGTATAGGCAACCGTTTCAGCAATGGTTTAGAGTGCTGTTCTGCGTCGTTCACAGGACAGTGCCATGACAGACAAGAGCCAACAATTCGCCAGCGACAACTATTCCGGCATCTGCCCCGAAGCCTGGGCCGCGATGGAAAAGGCCAACCACGGTCACGACCGCGCCTATGGCGACGATCAATGGACCGAGCGCGCCGCCGAATACTTCCGCAACCTGTTCGAAACCGACTGCGAAGTGTTCTTCGCCTTCAACGGCACCGCCGCCAACTCCCTGGCCCTGGCCTCGTTGTGCCAGAGCTACCACAGTGTGATCTGCTCCGAGACCGCCCACGTCGAAACCGACGAATGCGGCGCACCGGAATTCTTCTCCAACGGCTCCAAGCTGCTGACCGCAGCCAGCGTCCACGGCAAGCTGACCCCACAGTCGATCCGTGAGGTGGCCCTGAAGCGGCAGGACATCCACTACCCCAAGCCACGTGTGGTAACCATTACCCAGGCCACCGAAGTGGGCACGGTGTACCGCCCCGACGAGCTGCGGGCGATCAGCGCCACCTGCAAAGAGCTGGGGCTGAACCTGCACATGGACGGCGCGCGCTTTGCCAATGCCTGTTCGTTCCTGGGCTGCAGCCCGGCCGAGCTGACCTGGAAGGCCGGCATCGATGTGCTGTGCTTTGGCGGTACCAAGAACGGCATGGCAGTGGGTGAAGCGATCCTGTTCTTCAACCGCCAGCTGGCCGAGGACTTCGACTACCGCTGCAAGCAGGCCGGCCAGCTGGCATCGAAGATGCGCTTTCTGTCGGCGCCATGGGTGGGCCTGCTGGAAGACGGCGCCTGGTTGCGTCACGGCGCACATGCCAACCGCTGCGCGCAGTTGCTGGCTTCGCTGGTCAGCGACTTGCCGGGGGTGGAACGGATGTTCCCGGTGGAGGCCAACGGGGTGTTCCTGCAGATGCCGGAGCATGCGATCGAAGCGCTGCGTAGCAGGGGCTGGCGGTTCTACACCTTCATTGGCAGTGGCGGGGCGCGCTTCATGTGCTCGTGGGATACCGAGGAAGAGCGGGTGCGCGAGTTGGCTGCGGATATCCGTAGCCTCATCGGCGCCTGACCGACTACCTGGCTTAGCGCGGTGCATCTACCGCGCTGGCTATACGTCAGTACGTTATTCGTCAACTCTAAGAAATGCCAGTTTTATGAAACCTGCCTCGGCGCTAGGGTGAAGCCTCCAAATAGGAGCACCCACTATGCGCAACGACGAAGTTATCCAACGCGAAGATCTCAACAACATCAAAACAGAGGAAGTAGAGAATCCGCAAAAGCTGCTGGAGGCTTGTGTAAACAGTGATTTCGACAAGGATGGATACACCTATCCGGTCACTGCCCGCTTTATTCGCCAAACCGCCAACGGAGGAGCCATCGTCCAGATTCGAAATGATCAGGGCTATGAGTACGTCGGTACGGTGAGTTCGCTTCAAGACACCTACGCATACGCAACGGACCTTGACATTTTTATCGACGAACAAGATAACTACTCTTTCGTCTTGGGAAAGAGCGTATTTTCCAACGACCTCCCGACCAGACTGGATCTCGAACCTATCCCCCCCTTGAAAGCCGAAGAGGGAGAGGACAACCCCCTGGCACTGTTCTCACATAAACGTTCAAGCATTTACGTTGACGACAACGTAGATTCCGTTAAATACCGTGTCCTTTATACGCTCTCGCACCAGGATTCTGTATTTGTCGTACGAACACTGACAGACAAGGTATATACGAGACGAGGCCCGAGCGAAGACTTGCGCGCTCGGCTGGTTCCCGGAGATTTTTTCATGTATCAAAGTACCGACGACCTGATATATCAAGTCTATGGCATGGCATTGAATATTTACGGGTTCATCAGCCCCGCTGTTTCCCCGGTGTATGTTGAGCCCCCTCAAACTTGATCGCCATGCCTAGGCTTTTATAAAGTGCACAACACTGCGCCGTGGCACACAAGGCCGCCCCACAGGGACAACCCATCATGGGGGCGGCCTGACATCGCGATTAAGCCGCAACGCGCCTCCGTTCAAAGCCTGAACCCGCCCATCTGCCGCGTCAGGTCATCGGCCAGCCCACGCATCGCACGGCACTCTTCACGACAGCCTTGCACCTCCGCCGCAGTCTCCCGCGCCAGGTCGGAGATCCCTTGCACCGTGCGGTTGATTTCTTCGGTCACTGCCGACTGCTCTTCGGTCGCCGTCGCGACCTGATGGTTCATATCGCTGATATGCTCGACCCGCTCGGTGATGGCCCCCAGCGATGCGCCTGTGCGCTGGCTCGACTCGACACCGCTGCCGGTGGCCTGCTGCCCCGCCTGCATCGAACTCACCGCCACGCCCGCGCCCTGCTTCAGGCGCTGAATCATCTGCTGCACCTCGTCGGTGGACAGCTGCGTACGCCGCGCCAAGGTGCGCACTTCATCGGCCACCACGGCAAACCCGCGCCCCATCTCGCCTGCCCGCGCGGCCTCGATGGCAGCATTCAGCGCCAGCAGGTTGGTCTGTTCGGAAATGCCGCGGATTACCGCCAATACCTCATCGATCGAGGCGACTTCACCGGCCAACTGGCTGACGGCAGCGGCCGCCTTGCCGATATCGCCCGACATGCCCTCGATGCCCTGCACCGAGCGCCGCACCACTTCGCGCGCCTGCACGGCTTCATCGCGCGCCGCCTGCGAGGCCTGGGCCGCATCGCCGGCATTGCGCGCGATGTCCTGCACGGTCAGGCCCATCTCGTGCACGGCGGTAGCAACCATTTCGGTCATTTCCTGCTGGCGCCCGGAACGTTCGGCCGTGTTGTCCACTACCAGTGTCACCTGTTCCACCGCCCGCTGCAGACGCTCGGAGGTCTGCAGCACTTCACCGATCAGCCGCCGCTGGCTGTCGAGGAAGCGGTTGAAACCGCGGGCCAGGTCACCCAGTTCGTCCAGGCGTGAATCGTCCAGGCGATGACTGAGGTCACCCGCGCCACTGCCAATCTGCACCAGCGCAGCCGTGACGCGGCGGATTGGCCGCAGCAAGCCGCGAGCCAACAGCACCACAAGCAGCAGCGAGATTGCCGCTACGGCGCCACCGATCAGGCTGGTCAGCCACACCGCCTGGCGCATTTGCGCGTAGATCTGCTGCTCTGGCACCTCGGCTACCAAGGTCCAGTTAAGGTCGCGCAAGGGCAGGCCGAGCGCCAGGTAGCTTTCGCCGTCACGGCTGAAGCGGCTGCTGCGCAGGCCCTGCGCCCCGCTCATCACTGCCTTGGCCGCGTCCGCACTGAGCTGCTCGGCCAGCTGGCGCTTGCCGCTGAAGGCGTTATCCGGGTGCACCTGGATCAAGCCATCGTTACGCACCAGAAACACCTTGCCGTGTTCGCCAAAGCTGAAGTCGTGGATCAATTTCGACAGCTCGGTCATGCGCAGGCCCATGCCAGCCACGCCGACCAACTGGCCGTGCTTTTCCACGCGGTAGTCAATGAACAGCGCCAGCTCACCCGTGGCTCCGTCGATGTCGATATTGATGAACCGCTCGGCGCCGCTGTCGATGTAGCCGTAGAACCACTTGTCCTTCGGGTTACTGCGGCTGAGCGTGCGGTCCAGGCCATTCTCGTTGTAGTAATGACCGGTCTCGGTGGAAACGAACAAAGCGGTGAACGCCTGGTTGCGCTGTTTGGCGGCGGTGAGGTATTCGATGAACTGCGGAGCCTGCGCGGGGTTTTCGCCGGCGGCAAGCCAGTCGCGTAGCAGCGTGTTGCCGGCGATGTCCGCTGCCGCTACCAGCGGCTGGCCGAGCATGCGCTCGATGTCGTTGCGGATGGCTTCGATGCTGGCCGGCAGGGCACTGCCCACCAGGTAGCGTTCGGTAAGGCGGTTGAGCGCCAGAGTGAAAATGATGACAACGACCAGAATGCTCACCAGCAGGGCAGCGCCCATGCTGGTGATCAATTGCCACTGGATACTTTTACGCCAGATACGCATGCCCCTACTCCCCGCATAATTATTGTTTTGCGGAAAGTGTATACACTTGCGTATTCAGTTAATCCAGCAATCTAGAACAATGGCACTGTCCCACGGGGATTTCCGGCATCAGTCCGTCATTGTTCGGCAATAGTCCGGACGATGGTGTCCACGGTGGCGTCTATCTGCGCCTGGGTACGCTCCAGCGTCTTGCGGTGTTCATCCTGCAGTTCGATCTGTCGCGAACACAGGTTCAATGCAGCCAGCACCAGCAATTTGTCGCCGATCAGGGTCGGGTATTGGCGCTTGGTCTGGGCCAGGGCGGTATTGAGCATTTGCACGGCCTGGGCCAAGGTCGCTTCCTGGCCTTCAGGCGCCTTGATCGAATAGTCATTGCCGAGGATCGACACGACATTGATCGGCTGGGCACGTAGCGTCATGCGCCGACGACGCCGGCGTGGGCGCGCTCGACCAGGGCTTGCAGGCGTGCGGCGGTGCTGCCGTTCTTCTCTTCCTGCTCCATCAGCGACAGTTGCAGGGTCTCGTTCTCTTCCTTGGCCTGGGCCAGTTCCTGGCCGAGGGCGGCGTTCTGCTCGGTGAGTTGGGCGTTCTTCTGTAGCAGGTCGTTGACCAGTTGCTCGATTTGATTCAGGGAAGATTCCAGCATGGGTCTATCTCAGGTTGTTGCGAGGGGCGCACACGATAAAGAAAAGTGCCGCTCGTCGCCATTAAATATCGGATTCACAACGTGTCGAACCCGCAGATTGACAGGGTAACCCGCCCCTTGTTCCGGCCTGGGTCAACCGCCGGTCAGGTACACCCGGGCCAGCTCGGAATTTTGCCGGGGCGCACTCAAGACTGACCGGTCACGACCGATACTCACAGAGACACATTCTGTCGCACTGGGTGCCTCTCCTTCACTTCCCTGGATCTGCCCTCCATGTCATTACGCAACATCAATATTGCCCCACGCGCACTGCTGGGCTTTGCGCTTATCGGCCTGCTGATGCTCGGCCTCGGTATTTTCTCCCTGATGCAGATGGGCAACATCCGCCAGGCCGGCCTGGCCATCGAACAGGTCAGCGTACCCGCCATCAAGACCCTGGATGAGCTCAACGCCCTGAACCTGCGTATGCGCAGCCTCGCCTACCGCCTGCTGGTGAACCGCGAACCGCAAAGCCAACAGGAGATCCTCAAGCTGATGGACCAGCGCAACCAGGAGATCGACCGCGCGCGCCAGGCGTACCTGCCGCTGATCACGGCCGCCGATGAGCAGGCCGCATACGATCAGTATGTGCAGTCGCTCAACCAGTACCGCCAGCTGGAGGCACGCATGCGCAGCCTGAGCCAGGCCGGCAGCCTCGATGAGCTGAGGGAGGTTCTCAACCGTGACGTGATCGCCACCTCCGAACAGATCAACAAGATCATGGAGACCCTGGTGCGCATCAATACCGAGCAGACCCGTGACACCAACGCGAAAGCCGCCAGCCAGTACGACACGGCTTTCTCGCTGGTGATCGGCCTGCTGGTCGCCGCCACCGTGCTGACGTTTGCCTGCGCCATGCTGTTGACCCGCAGCATCACCAAGCCGATCGACGAGGCGCTCAGATGCGCCGAACAGATCGCCGACGGCGACCTGACCCACGTCATCCATGCCGAGGGTACCGACGAAGCTGCCCGCCTGCTGCGCGCCATGGCCCGCATGCAGGACAAGCTGCGCGATACCTTGCAGCTGATTGCCGGCTCCGCGACCCAGCTGGCCTCGGCTGCCGAGGAGCTGAACGCCGTCACCGACGAAAGCGCCCGTGGCCTGCAGCAGCAGAACAACGAAATCGAACAGGCCGCCACGGCGGTGACCGAGATGACCAGCGCCGTGGAGGAAGTGGCGCGCAATGCCGTCAGCACCTCGGAAGCCTCCAGCGAAGCCAGCCGTTCGGCTGGCGATGGCCGCGACCTGGTCATGGAAACCGTGGGTGCCATCGAGCGCATGAGCGGCGACGTACAAGCCACCGCCAAGCTGATCACCCACCTGGCCGAACAGTCGCGAGATATCGGCAAGGTGCTCGACGTGATCCGTGGCCTGGCAGACCAGACCAACCTGTTGGCACTCAACGCGGCGATCGAGGCGGCACGTGCCGGCGAAGCAGGCCGTGGTTTTGCCGTGGTTGCCGATGAAGTGCGGGCGCTGGCCCACCGTACCCAGCAGTCGACCAGCGAGATCGAGCGGATGATCGGCAGCATTCAGGGCGGTACCGAGGAGGCGGTGAATTCGATGCGCACCAGCACCGAGCGTGCCGAATCGACCCTGAATATCGCCCGTGGCGCAGGCTTGGCGCTGGATACCATTGCCGGGGCGGTTGCGCAGATCAACGAGCGTAACCTGGTGATTGCCAGCGCTGCGGAAGAGCAGGCGCAGGTGGCGCGGGAAGTGGACCGCAACCTGGTGAATATCAACGACCTGTCGGTACAGAGCGCTACGGGCGCGAATCAGACCAGTGCGGCGAGTGCTGAATTGTCGCGACTGGCTGTGGACTTGAATGGGCTGGTGGCTCGTTTCCGGACCTGAGATTGCTGGGGCCGCTTTGCGGCCCATTCGCGGGGCAAGCACGCTCCTACAGTGGATAGTGTTGGCAGTTCAAATTGAATAGTGTTGGCAGTTCAACTTGTGGGAGCGGGCTTGCCCCGCGAAGAGGCCGACACTGCCACCCAACATCCCGCAACCATTCCCCACCCCGCACTGAGCCCAGCTGACCTAGTGTGTTCCCTGAATCTTCAAAGGGAGCAACACATGGACCGTGCCCATTCCCACCTGCTGCGCCGTGGCCGTTTCTCACAGCCTGGCGGGCTCTACCTGCTGACCACCGTCACTCACGAACGCAAACGGATCTTCACCCACTTCCAGCTCGCCCGCAGTGTGATCCACCAACTGAGGCAAACCGAGCTCGATGGACTCTGCCGCTCCCTGGCCTGGGTAGTCATGCCAGACCATGTCCATTGGTTGATCGAATTACGAAGTGGCACGTTGTGCTGCTTGATGCGCAGGTTCAAGTCGCGCAGCACTCATGCACTTTATAAAGTCGGCATGCCGCGCAGGCGGCTATGGCAGCCAGGCTACCACGACCATGCCTTGCGCCGTGAGGAGAGTGTTGTGCAGGTGGCCAGGTATATCGTTGCCAATCCCATGAGAGCGGGGTTGGTTCGCCGTGTTGGCGATTATCCGCATTGGGATGCTGTGTGGATTTGATGGCCTCTTCGCGGGGCAAGCCCGCTCCCACAGGTTCTGTGCTACCTCAGGCCAGCGGCGAAACCTGTGGGAGCGGGCTTGCCCCGCGAAGAAGCTCCCAGATCAGTAATCGATCCGTACATCCCCTTTCGGCACACTGCAGCAGGACAGAATGTAGCCCTCGGCTTCGTCCTCTTCGGTAATGCCGCCGTTGTGCTCCATCTCTACTTCACCGCCCAGCTTGAGCACCTTGCAGGTGCCGCAGATACCCATGCCACAGGCTTTCGGGATCATCAGCCCAACCTTGGCCGCCGCTGCATGCACGGTCTCGCCCGGGGCGATGCGGATACTCTTCTCGCTGCCGATGAACTCCACCAGGTTGAGGTCGGCGGCGTCCAGCTCCGGCGCATCGGCAGCCTGTTCGGCATGCTCGACCGCGTCAGCCTTGGCTTCCGGCGGCGTGGCGCCGAACGACTCCTCGTGGTAGTTCTTCATGTCGAAGCCCACCGCTTCGAGCATGCGCTTGACCGCACTCATGTACGGCGTCGGGCCACAGCAGAACACCACGCGCTCCATGTAGTCCGGTGCAATCAGCTCCATCAGGCGCTGGTTCAGGTAGCCGCGGTAACCCGCCCACGGCTCGCCCAGGCCATGCTTTTCGCAAATGATGTGCAGGCTGAAGTTGGGGATGCGCGAAGCCATCTGCTCCAGCTCGCGATGGTAGATGATGTCCTTCGGCGAACGGGCGCTGTGCACGAACACCATGTCGACATTGCCGTTGGTGTCGTAGAACCAGCGGGCCATCGACATCACCGGGGTAATGCCCACGCCACCGGAAAGGTACAGCACCTTCTGCGCCGGGAAATCGATGGCGTTGAACAGCCCCACCGGGCCGTGCACCGGCAGTTCGGCGCCTTCGTGCATGGTGTCGTGAAGGAAGTTGGACACCAGGCCGCCGGGCACGCGCTTGACCGTGATCGAGAAGCTGTAGGGCACCGAAGGCGAGCTGGAAATGGTGTAGGAGCGCATCACCGGCTTGCCTTCGATCTCCAGCTCCAGGGTGACGAACTGCCCGGGCTTGAAGAAGAACATGATCGGCTGGTCGGCCATGAAGCAGAAGGTGCGCACGTCCCAGGTCTCCTGGATGACCTTGACGCAGCGCACGATGTGGCGGCCGTTGGCCCAGGTCTGGGTGGTGA
>Ga0209370_1001919_pt1 | contig 16613 bp, 13 predicted proteins | sample AgamicAtPrz_FD_187164 | JGI IMG/M metagenome (GOLD analysis project Ga0209370, IMG submission 187164) | Agave microbial communities from Guanajuato, Mexico - At.P.rz (SPAdes) (version 2) | ecosystem: Host-associated > Plants > Phyllosphere > Phylloplane/Leaf | place: Guanajuato, Mexico... | reverse complement strand
TCGCGATCGCGCAGCAGGCGCGCCGCAAGGATCCGGCGCTCGGCTACGATCCGCTGCTCGACGCGCGGATGCACGCGGTGCTGCCGATTGCGGCGGCGAAGCGCGTGCGCATCGTGTCGAACATGGGTGCGGCGAACCCGCGCGCGGCCGCGCGGCGCACCGCGCAAATCGCGCAGTCGCTCGGCATCGCGGGGCTGAAAGTCGCGGCGGTCGAAGGCGACGACGTGCTCGACGTCGTGCTGCGCGGCGCGTTCCGTTTCGAGGAATCGGGCGACGCGGTCGCCGCGTATCGCGACCGCATCGTGTCCGCGAACGCGTATCTCGGCGCCGCGCCGATCGTCGACGCGCTCGCGGCCGGCGCGGACGTCGTGCTGACCGGGCGCGTCGCCGACCCGTCGCTGTTCGCCGCGCCGCTGATCCACGCATTCGGCTGGCGGATGGACGACTGGGACCGGCTCGGGCAGGCGACCGTCGTCGGCCATCTGCTCGAATGCGCGGGGCAGGTGACGGGCGGCTATTTCGCCGACCCCGGCTACAAGGACGTGCCGGATCTGGCGCGGCTCGGCTTCCCGATCGGCGAGGTCGCGGCCGACGGCTCGGTCGTGATCACGAAGGTGCCGCGCGCGGGCGGCCGCGTGAGCGCGGCGACCTGCAAGGAACAACTGCTTTACGAGATTCACGACCCGGCGCGGTACTTGCAGCCCGACGTCGTGGCCGATTTCACGCGCGTGGCGGTCGCCGAGGAGGCGGCCGATCGCGTGCGCGTGACAGGCGGGCGCGGCGCCGCGCGGCCCGATACGCTGAAGGTGTCGGTCGCCTATGTCGACGGCTGGATCGGCGAAGGCCAGATCTCGTACGGCGGACCGGGCGCGCTCGCGCGTGCGCGTCTTGCGCTCGACATCGTTCGCGAGCGGCTCGCGCTGACCGGCGTCGCGGCGAGCGAGCTACGCTTCGACCTGATCGGCGTCGATGCGCTGTATGGCGACGCGACGCCGGCCGTGCGCGGCGAGCCGGCCGAGGTGCGCGTACGGGTGGCCGGCCGCGCGGCGAATGCCGCCGAAGCCGCGCGGATCGGCAATGAAGTCGAGACGCTCTATACGAACGGGCCGGCCGGCGGCGGCGGCGCGTTCAAGTCGACGCGCGAGGTGATCGCCGTGCAGTCGGTGCTGCTGCCGCGCGCGGCCGTGACGCCGTCGTTTTCATTCGTGGAGGCCTGATGCAACTGCGTGAACTCGCGCATGCGCGCACCGGCGACAAGGGCAATACGCTGAACGTGTCGGTCATCTGCCGCGATCCGCGTCATTACGACCATCTGCGCACGCATCTGGATGCGCAAGCGGTGAAGGCGTGGCTCGCGGGCATCGTGCACGGCGACGTCGTGCGCCACGAATTGCCCGCGCTCGGCGCGTTCAACTTCGTGCTGCACGATGCGCTCGGCGGCGGGGTCACGCGCTCGCTCGCGCTCGACGCGCACGGCAAGTCGGTCAGTTCGGCGCTGTTGGCGATCGAGGTGCCCGACCCGGCGTGACGCAGGCGTCGCGGCCGGAAGGGGCCGTGAAGGGGCCGGGCGTTCACGGGATCAGCAGTTCGCGCCGCCCGTCCGCATGCTCGATGCGTTCGCCCGCGATGGGCAGGCGCTGGTCCGCGCGATAGTCGTACACCGCGCGCGATGCGGCGAGCTGATCGAAATCAAGTTCGATCGCGTGCCGCGACTCGGTGTTGCCGGCTTCGACGATCAGGTTTCCGAACGGATCGACCGCGAGGCTGCCGCCGGCGAACACGACGTCGTGGCTGCCGCCGCCGACGCGGTTGGCGACCGCCGCGAACACCTGGTTCTCCATCGCGCGCGCCGACACCGACGTGCGGTGGACGTTGCGGTACGGCTCCATGTTGCCGTCGGTCACGAGGATCAGTTGCGCGCCGAGTGCGGCGAGCGCCCGGCCGGTTTCCGGGAATTCGCTGTCGTAACAGATCAGCAGGCCGATGCGCACGCCGCGCCATTCGACCGTCGCGTAGCGATCGCCGGGCAGCACGACGTCGCGCTCGCTGACCCACAGGTGCGTCTTGCGATAGCGCAGCGCGATGCCGTCCGGCGTGACGAGCACGCTCGTGTTGTAGAAGCGGCCGCCATCGTTCTCGATCAGCCCGATCACGACCGCGACGTCGCGTGCGCGGGCGGCCGCGATCACCGCGCCGACGCTCGGCCCGTCGAGCGGCTCGGCGACTTCGGCCAGATTCGACGGATCGAGGAAGCCGGTGAGCTGCACTTCCGGAAACATCACGATGTCGGTGCCGGGCGCGCAGGCCGCGATCGCTTCGAGCGCGCGCTGCAGGTTGTAGTGTGTGTCGCCGTCGCGGCCGGCGAGCTGGACGATGTCGAGCTTCAGTTTCATGGGCGGTGTCGGTGGAGGGGGCCCGTCGCGCATGCGTGTACGCTACGGCCTCGCGGGTCGATTCCCGCGCGTACCGAACGGAGCCTGAAGTGAAGAACGAGATCGTAACGCCGACCGGCGTGAATGGCGAGGCCGGACGGCGGAGCCGGTGCGCGGCCATCGCCGTGCGCGTCGCACTCGCGTGGGTCGGCGCGCTGGCCGTGCAGGCTGCCGCCGCCGCGCCGGCGTCGTCGTGCAACGAACGACTGACGGCACTGATCGTACCTGCGCTGCCGCAGACCGCGTTCGCGCGGCGCGACATCCATGCCGCCGTGGACGAGCGCAACGGCGACGTTTACCGGATCCGCCTGTTCACGACGCCCGACCATCCCGGCACGCCGAATCGCGAAGCGACGGTCGGCTGGGTGACGCTCGATACGCAGGCGATGCGGGCGCTCGACGTCACGCGCGATCCTGATCGGCCGGACGTGCTCAGGATCGACCGGCGTGCGCTGTCGCGTTTCATGTCGACTTGCGCGGTATCGGCGACGCCGGTACACAGTGCCGTCGATTGCGACGCACTGAACCGCCGTGCGCAGGCGCAAGGCGATTACGTGATGGGCAGCGATGCAGGGCGCGTCGTCACCGGCAACGGGCGGCTGCCGTTCCTTTCCGCACCGGACGACGCTTGCAGGATCGACGGGCTGTTCATCGTCGAGCACGACCACGTCGACGCGCGGACCGAGTACGGCCGCTTCACGTCGGTCGTCTACCTGAATCCGCGGACACGCGGCATCGCCGAAGGGTGGGTGCGCACCGCGCGGCTGAAGCCCGACGGCACGGGCATCGCGCCCCGGCAACCTTGATCCGTCGATTCTGCAACAATGCGCCACACATCAATCCGAACTGATCTCGTCATGACCATCCAGAACCGGAACCGACGTCTGAAGCCGCTCGCCACCCTCGGCGCGCTCACGGTACTCACGGGGCTTGCCGCGCTGTCGCCCGTTCATGCCGCCGAGCCGCCCCAGCCCGACCGTCAACTGAAAACCTTCATCCACGACACGTACGGCGACTGGCGCGCGGACCGCAAGGGCTGGCAGGCGGAAGGGGACGATTTCATCCATTCGCCATGCGGCGTGCTGCGCGTGGCGACCGCGGACGGCCCGCGCACGCTGCTCGCGATGTGCGGCGAGACCGAGGCGGCGGTGCAGAACGGAATGCCGGGCATGGATTCGGACGCGACGCCGGGCGCGATCGACCTGTATGTGCTGAAGCCTTCGCCGGACGGCAGGACGCTCGAGCCGGTCGCGAAGAAAACGGATATCGCATCCGGCGGCCGCGGCGAACCCGGCACGCTGCGCATCGAGCGGCTCGGGCCGCACCTGTTCGGGTTCGTCATCGACGAAAGCGATACGCGGCAAGGCTATACGCAACGCTTCCGCGCGATCTGGCTGCCGGTCGGCAATGCGCTGGTGCCGGCGGCGGCGCGCATCGACGAGGCGCTCGACAATGCGGAGTCGACGGAATGCGCGCACGCCCGGGCGCGCTGCGAGGAACGGCGCTTCGAGATCGCGCCGGACACGACCGGCGCGGGCGACGTCTACCCGCTGACGGTCACGGAAACGGGCACGCGCGGCGACAAGGCCATCCATGCACGCTACACGGTGAAGTTCGACGCCGCGCGCGGCCGTTACGTCGTGCCGAAAGCGCTGCGCGACGGGTACTGATCCTTCGCGCGCGGGAACGGGCGGCATTGCGCCGCCCGCGCATCACACGTACAGGTAGCGCACCAGGTGGAAGAACACCGGCGCGGCGAAGCAGATCGAGTCGACGCGATCGAGCATCCCGCCGTGGCCGGCGATCATCGAGCCCCAGTCCTTCGTGCCGAGCGAGCGCTTGACGGCCGACAGCACGAGCCCGCCGACGAAGCCCGCGATCACGATCGCGAGCGAGATCCCGAACGCCGCGCCGAAGCTGAACGGCGTCACGCGATACAGCGACGCGCCGCACAGCGTGGCCAGCAGGCCGCCGCCGACGAAGCCCTCGATCGTCTTCGACGGCGACAGCTGCGGCGCGATCTTGCGGCGTCCGAACAGCTTGCCGACCACGTACTGCAGCACGTCGCTGATCTGCACGACGAACAGGAAGAAGAACAGCAGCAGCGCGTTCTGCCCGGCGTAGCGCGGAATGTCGAGGATCAGCACGGCCGGCGCGTGGCTCAGCCCGTACACGCACACCATCAGCGCCCAGTTGATCTTCGCGTTACGGCTCAGGAATTCCCGCGTGTCCTGCGTGAGCGCCGACACGAGCGACATCGCGAAGAACAGGTGCACGGGCACGAAGATCGAGTACATCCCGTACCAGTTGATGCCGAGCAGCAGGTACTGCACGGGGATCGCGACGAAGAACGCGATGAAGAGCGTCGTATGGTCGCTCGCGGTGGTCGGCGTGAGCGTGATGAACTCGCGCAGCGTCAGGTACGACAGCAGCGCGAACACCAGGTACGTGACGTTGTTGCCGAGGCCGATCGCGACGGCCATGATCGCGATCATCGCCCACCACGCGCGGATGCGCTGGTTCAGGTTGACGATGGTCGCGCTGGTGCCGCCGCTGCGCGCGCCGAGGATGGCGCCGATCACGGTCGCGACGACGAGCACGCCCGTGACGCCCGCGACCAGTTCCCAGAAGAGGGTTCGCATGGTTGGTATCCGGAAAAGGGAGAAGGGGGCGCGCCGCGCTCAGCCGGCCGGCCGCTGCGGCGGCGCGAGCGCGATGAGCGCGTCGCGCATGCGGGCGAGGAACGTCGGCTTGTCTTCCTGGGCGCCGAGCGCTTCGTTCGCGCCGAAATGCACCTTGCAGATCAGCGGCACGGGCCAGATCGCGCCCTTCGGCATGATGCGCTGCAGGTTCTCGAGGTAGACGGGCGCGAGCGCGACGTCCGGGAACTCGGTCGCGAGATGGAACAGCCCGCTCTTGAACGGCTGCGGCAGCACGTCGGCGCCGCGCGTGCCTTCCGGGAAGATGATGATCGAGTGACCCTGCCGCAGCGCGTCGCGCACGGGGTCGAGGGGATCACCGCCGGATTCGCGATGACGGTCGATCAGCACGACGTTCAGCAGCTTCTGCGCGATGTGGCGTTTCAGGTCGCTGCTGTCCCAGTAGTCGCGCGCGGCGACCGGCCGCACGACCGCGCGCACGTCGCGCGGCAGCGCGGCGAGGATCGCGAGCGTGTCGATGTGGCTCGTGTGGTTCGAGAAATAGATCTTCTGCGTCGGGGACGGCGGCGCCTGATGCCAGACGGGATACGCGCCGGCGACGAGCCGCACGATGGACAGCAGGAAGTCGCGCTGCCAGACGTTGAGGATGTTCATCGGCGCGCTGCCTCCTGCGTGCATGCCCGGCCCGCCGCGCGCGCGCGGTGGACGGAACCCCGGAATGCCGGTGCGGCAGGATGCGCGCCGGACGGCTCTTGTTTAAATTTTTTCAAAGTTCGTGGCTGCCTGTCGCAGGTCCGCGATAATCGGACGATTCGCCGTCGCACGCTGTCGCGTCGCGGCGAATGCGCCGGTCGGCGGCGTGATAATCGGCTGTTGCACGAGTGCCCGTCTGCAGTTCGAATGGATCGCGCTGCGATCGGGCCAGCGGATTATCGCGAGTTTCGCCGAAAAACGCCAGATTGGCGCCACGCGGGCGGGCCGGGCCGCATGCTTGACGCATCGGGGCGGCTCGGCGACGATGAGGGCCGTTCAATCCAGGCCGACGAAGGCCGTTTCGCCGCCCGGGGCATGGCGGCGGGAAACGTATCCAACCGTGCCGCGCGAATAATACGAATACGAAACGATGAGCCTCTACGCACTCAAACCCAAATTCCAGAACCGTCTGCGCCCGTTCGCGAATTCGCTCGCCGAACGCGGCGTCACGGCCAACCAGGTCACGCTGTTCGCGGCCGGCGGCTCGATCGTCGTCGGCGCGCTCGCCGGTCTCGGCGTGTTCGCCCGCGCGCTGTTTCTGCTGATTCCGCTGTGGCTGTTCGCGCGGATGGCGCTCAACGCGATCGACGGGATGCTCGCGCGCGAGCACGGGCAGAAGAGCACGCTCGGCGCATACCTGAACGAGCTGGGCGACATCGTGTCCGACGTCGCGCTCGTGCTGCCGTTCCTCGCCATTCCCGCGTTTGCGCCGGCGGACGTCTGGTTGTTCGCGCTGACGGCGGTGATCGTCGAATGCGCGGGGCTGATCGGCCCGCTCGTCGGCGCGACGCGCCGCTACGACGGCCCATTCGGCAAGAGCGACCGGGCGCTGGCCCTCGGCGCGTTCGCGCTGTGGATCGGCCTCGGCTTGCCGGTCGGCGGCGTCGCCGCGTGGCTGTGGCGGCTGCTGATCGTGCTGTCGATCGTGACGGCGGTGCGGCGCGTGCAGGCCGGCATCGCGGAAGCGGGCGGCTGACGGCGCCCGACGCGCAGCAGGACCGGCGCCGGAGGGCGGCGTCACATGATTCGAATAACGAAACGAGAGAGATCGCATGAACGCACGCACGGCCCGTGAGGCCGACTTCATCACGCACGACGGCGAATCGCTGTTCTATCGTCACTGGCCCGCGACGGGCGCACACTGCCGCGGCGCGATCGTGCTGCTGCATCGCGGCCACGAACATTCGGCGCGCGTCGCGCACCTCGTCGACGAGCTCGACCTGCCGGATTTCGCGTTTTTTGCCTGGGACGCACGCGGCCACGGCCGCTCGCCGGGCGCGCGCGGCTACAGCCCGAGCGCGGCCGCGTCGGTGCGCGACCTGCAGGCCTTCGTCGAGCATATCCGCGACACGCACGGCATCGCGATCGAGGATATGGCCGTGATCGGCCAGAGCGTCGGCGCGGTGCTCGCGGCGACCTGGGTGCACGACTACGCGCCGCCGATCCGCGCGCTCGTCGTCGCGTCGCCGGCATTCCACATCAAGCTCTACGTGCCGTTCGCGCGGCCCGGGCTGCGGCTGATGCACAAGCTGCGCGGGCTGTTCTACGTGAACAGCTACGTGAAGCCGAAATTCCTCACGCACGATCCCGAACGGATCGCGAGCTACGCGTCCGATCCGCTGATCACGCGGCCGATCGCGGTCAACATGCTGCTCGACCTGCACGATACCGCGCAGCGGATCGTCGCCGACGCGGCCGCGATCACCGTGCCGACGCAGTTGCTGATCTCGGGCGCCGACTGGGTCGTGCATCGCGGCCCGCAGGACCGCTTCTTCGAACGGCTCGGCTCGGCGCGCAAGGAGCGCATCGTGCTGCCGGGCTTCTATCACGACACGCTCGGCGAGCGCGACCGCGCGCAGGCGCTCGCGCCGCTGCGTGCATTCGTGCTGCGCGAGTTCGATGCGCCGAGCCCGCGCGTGTCGCTCGCCGATGCCGACCGGCGCGGCGCGTTCCACGACGAATACGCGGCGCTCGGCCGGCCACCGGCCAACGTGTTCGCCCGGGCGTACTGGGCGCTCACGCGCGCCGGCCTGAAAGCCGGCGGCGCGTTGTCGGACGGCATCGCGCTCGGGCTGCGGCTCGGCTTCGATTCGGGCTCGACGCTCGACTACGTGTACCGCAACCGCGCGCAAGGGCGGTTCGGCGTCGGTGCGCTGGTCGACCGAACGTATCTCGATTCGCCGGGCTGGATCGGCATCCGTCAGCGCAAGGTGCATCTGCAGGAGCTGATCGGCGCCGCGATCGGCCGGCTGCGCGGGCACGGCACGCCGGTGCGGATCGTCGACATCGCGGCCGGCCACGGGCGCTACGTGCTCGACGCGATCGCGATGGCCGCCGAGCGCGGCGGCGCGGCGCCCGACGACATCGCGCTGCGCGACTACAGCCCGCCGAACGTCGAGGCCGGGCGCGTGCTGATCGCGCAGCGCGGCCTCGAGTCGATCGCGCGCTTCGAGCGCGGCGACGCGTTCGACGAGGCGTCGCTCGCGACGCTCGAGCCGCGGCCGACGCTGGCGATCGTGTCGGGCCTGTACGAGCTGTTCGGCGAGAACGCGCTGATCGAGCGCTCGCTGCGCGGGCTCGCGCAGGCCGTGCCGCCGGGCGGCTATCTCGTCTATACGGGGCAGCCGTGGCATCCGCAACTCGAATTCATCGCGCGCGCGCTGAACAATCACCGCGGCGAGTCGACCTGGGTGATGCGCCGCCGTTCGCAGGCCGAAATGGACGAGCTCGTCGCGCGGGCGGGCTTCCGCAAGCTCGACCAGCGGATCGACGAGATGGGCATCTTCACGGTCAGCCTCGCGCAGCGGGTCGACGCGTCATGAGCGCGCTTGGCGGCGGCGCGAGCGGCGAGCTGGCCGAGCCGGCGGCCGGCGCGCGCGACGCGTCGTTTGCGCTGCGTTTCGGCTGGCTCGCGGTGATGGGCGCCGTGTTCTTCTCGACGTACGGCTTCGCGAACTGGCTCGCCGCGCGCCGCGCCGCGGTGCCGACGTTCGCGTTCGGCTGGGAGCATGCGATCCCGTTCGTGCCGTGGACGATCGTGCCGTACTGGTCGATCGACCTGCTGTATGCGTCGTCGTTCTTCTTCTGGACGCGCCGCGACGATCTGCTCGATCACGTGAAGCGGCTGCTGACCGTGCAACTGGTGTCGGTCGCGTGCTTCATCGCGTGGCCGCTGCGCTTCGGCTTCGAGCGGCCCGACGCGGGCGGCCTGGCCGGCGCGCTGTTCACGCTGCTGATGGGCTTCGACAAGCCGTTCAACCAGGCGCCGTCGCTGCATATCGGCTTGCTCGTCGTGCTGTGGGCCGTCTATGCGAAGCACCTGCGCGGCACGTTCGCGCGCGTCGTGCTGCACCTGTGGTTCGCGGCGATCGGCGTGTCGGTGCTGACGACTTACCAGCATCACGCGATCGACGTGCCGACCGGGGCGGCCGTCGGCTGTCTTGCGCTGTTCCTGTTTCCGCTGCGCGATGCCGCGGGCCGCTTGCCGGGCGCCGATGCGTCGCCGTCCGCGGCCGGTCGCGCGCTCGCGCGCCGCTATGCGTTCGGCGCCGCGCTGCTCGCGCTCGCGGCGCTGGCGTGCGTGCCGCGCACGCCGGGCTGGGCGCTGGCGGCGGGGTGGGCCGCGCTGGCGCTCGCCTGCGTTGCATGGGCCTACCGGCGCGGCGCGCCCGGCGCGTTCCAGAAGGATGCGCATGGACGGTTTCCGGTCTTCATCGGCGGGCTGCTCGCGCCGACGATCGCCGGCGCGTTCGTCAATTCGCGGCTGTGGACGTTCCGGCAGCCGGCGCCGGTGCGGATCGACGAACGCGTGTCGATCGGCCGGTCGCCGACGACGCGCGACATCCGGCGCCACGGCTTCACCGCGCTGGTCGACCTGACCGCCGAGATGCCGCGCTGGGCGGCGGCCGATGCATCGCTCGCGTATGCGTGCGTGCCGCAGCTCGACCTCGTCGCGCCGACGGCGGCGCAGCTCGCGCAGGCCGTCGCGGCGCTCGAACGTCTGCATGGCGAAGGGCGCGACGTGCTGGTTTGCTGCGCGCTCGGCTATGGGCGCAGCGTGCTGTGCGCGGCCGCGTGGCTCGCGGCGCGGCGCGGGCTGACCGATGCGCGCGACGCGCTGGCCGCGGTGCGCGCGGTTCGGCCGCACGCGGTATGGTCGGATGAAAGCGTGGCCGTGCTGCAGCAGTGGATCGATCGCCGCCGTGACGTGGGGCGCGTGTGATGCGCGATCCGTCCGGCCCGTTCAGGATCGCCGCCGCGCGCGGGGCGCTCGATGCGGGCGTCTGGGCGATCGCGGCCGCGCTGGCCGCGGCCGGCGCGGGCGAGTGGATCGCGGCGGGGTGGGCGCCCGCGACGCTCGCCCGTGTACTGTTGGCCGTCGTCAGCACGGGGTCGGGGATCGCGGCGCTGTGGTACGCGGTGCGCATCGAGATCGATCGGCGGCTGTTCGCCGCGCTCGCCCGGGCGGTGGACGGCGACGGGTCGGTCGACCACGGGCTCGCGGCGCTCGACTGCGCGCTCGCCGATCTGGGCTGGATCGATGCGACGAAGGCCGGGCGCACGCTCGACGCGCGCGTGCGCGGCGCGGTCGGGCTGTGCCGGGCCGCCGTGCTCGTCGCGATCGTGCAGTGGCTCGTTGTCGGGATCGCGATCGCGGCGTCGTCGATCGGCTAGCGACAGCGCAAGCCCGTTATTAGCGGGAGCAGCCCGGCCGGCGCGCGTCCGGCGTCATGCGTGCGCGCGGCGCCCTGATCGCGTGCGCTTGGCTTCGTACATCTCGTGGTCCGCGTGCTCGATCAGCGCATTCATGTCGGTGCCGTCGTCCGGCAGCATCGCGATGCCGACGCTGACGCCCAGCCGCAGCGCATGTCCGTCGAATTCGAACGGCTCGCCGACCTGCCGCGCGAGCCGCGTGCTCTGCGCATGGGCATCGTCGCGGGTGCCGATATTCGGCAGGATCACCGCGAATTCGTCGCCGCCGATGCGCGCGACCGTATCCGAGCGCCGCACCGCGGCCTGCATCCGCGTGGCGACCTCGCGCAGCGCGGCGTCGCCCGCGCGGTGGCCGAACCCGTCGTTGATCGGTTTCAGCCCGTCCATGTCGATGTTGAGAATGCCGAGCCGGCCGCTCGCGCGCAGCGCCGTGTGCATCGACTGGCGCAGGCGGTCGTAGAACAGCGCGCGGTTCGGCAAGCCCGTGAGCGCGTCGTGCGTCGCGCGCAGATAGAGTTCGTTCGCTTCGTTGCGCGCCGCGTGGAACATCGCGGCGGCGATCAGGTCGGCCATCAGCCGCAGCGTGGCCGAGTCGGCCGGCGAGAAGCCGTCGACGTCCGGCGACATCACCTTCAGCACGCCGACCGTCGTGTCGGCATGCGTGAGCGGCATCACGAGCATCGAGCGCAGGCCGACCCGGCGGCACGCGTCGCGATCGACGCGCGGGTCGGTTTCCGAATCGACGCAGTGCAGCAACGTGCCGGCGGACGGCGTGGCGGAGTCGACGGTTTGATTCAAGTCAGTTTTCCATGAAGAAAGTACGTCGCGCGACGCGTACTTGCGGTAGCATACGCGCCGCCTGCGGCAGCGCGCGTGGCGGGGCGGTCCGCAACGGACCGCAGCCGGTGTCCGGCCCCGGCCAGCCGTATCGCGCCGGCAGTATGCCGTTCCAACTGTCCGGCTGGCAACGGCGCAATTCTTTCCATTCACGCTTCCTGTGCGGCATTTCCGACCGAATTGAGGTTTTTTCGCTTCTCAGTCGCGAATCACGGTAAATTTTGTTCTATTTTTGAGATAGTGTGACGAATGAGCGGGCGCTCGTGCCAGGTGCCCCGCAGCGCGACGAACCGGTCATTGAAGCATCCGCCGCGTCGTACCGACAAATGCAATCAGATCATATATATGAGGGGAAGCAGAGGGGATGTGCACTCACGGGCATAGCTGCTTTGCGCGCGTCAGTGTCGACGCGCAGAAGGACCGGACGATCGTGACGATATGGAGCGGCGCATGAAGCCGGCCGTGTCGCTGTTCGTCCTGGCGGCCGCGATGACCGGCGCTTTCCACGCGGCCGCGCTGTCGGCCGCGCCGATGCCGGCGGTGCCGGCCGCCGCTTCGACGTCCGCTGCCGGTCACGCGGCGGCGCCCGATGCAGCGCCGGCCGCGGTGCTCGCGACCGCGCCGGCCGCGCCGACGGCGGCCAGCGCGACGGCCGCCGGCCTGCCGGCGACGACCGTCCGCTTGCCGTTCGCATCGCTCGGCGCGTTCGATCCGCTGCGCCTGCGCGGCGCCGACGACGCCCGCACGATCAACGCCGGCGTGCGGCTCGATCGCGTGATCACGGGCGCGCGCTTGCGCCTGACCTACGCGTATTCGCCGTCGCTGGTCTTTCCGCTGTCGCACCTGAAGGTGTCGGTGAACGGCGAGGTAGTCGCGACCGTCCCGTTCGACGCCACGCGCGCGGGCCGCACGGTGACGCAGGAGATCCCGATCGATCCGCGTTACTTTTCGGATTTCAACCAGATCGGCCTGCGCCTGATCGCGCATTACACGCTCGACCATTGCGAGGATCCGGCGAACTCGGCGCTGTGGGCCGACGTGAGCCCGACGAGCGAACTGATCCTCGACGAATCGCCGGTGCGCCTGCCGAACGATCTCGCGCTGCTGCCCGCGCCGTTCTTCGACCGGCGCGACAACGGCCGCGTGCGGCTGCCGTTCGTGCTGCCGGCCACGCCCGATTCGGCGACGCTGCGCAGCGCGGGCGTGCTCGCGTCGTGGTTCGGCGCGCTGGCCGACTACCGGCATGCGCGCTTCCCGGTATCGACCGCGCTGCCGGCCGACGACCAGGCCGTCGTGGTCGGCACGGCCGCGACGCTGCCGGCCGGTCTCGCGCTGCCGCCCGTGGGCGGCCCGCTGCTCGCGGTCGCCGACAACCCGGCCGCGCCGGGGCGCAAGCTGCTGATCGTCACGGGCCGCACGGCGGCCGAGGTCGACGACGCGGTCGCGACGCTCGTGCTCGGCCGCGCGGCGCTGTCGGGGCCGGCGGCGACGGTCGCGCACGTCGATCTCGGCGCGCCGCGCAAGCCGTACGACGCGCCGCGCTGGCTGCCGGTGAACCGGCCGATCGCGTTCCGCGAACTCGTGAACGATCCGCGCCAGCTGGAAGTGCGCGGCACGACGCCCGACGCGATCCGGCTGAACCTGCGCGTGCCGGCCGATCTGCATTCGTGGAACGGCGCGGGCGTGCCGATTACGCTGCGCTACCGCTACACGGCGCCGACCGTGCAGGACAATTCGACGCTCGCGGTCGAGATCAACGACCAGCTCGCGAAGTCGTACCGGCTCGGGCCGGCCCACGCGGAGGACGCGCACGGCCGCATGCAACTGCCGCTGCTGGCGGTGCCGGAAGGGCGCGTGACGAGCGACGTCGATATTCCGGCGTTTCGCGTCGGCAGCGGCAACCAGCTGCAATTCCGCTTCACGCTCGATTCGCAGAAGACGGGCCTGTGCTCGAGCACGGCCACCGAGCCGCAGCGCGCGGCGATCGATCCCGATTCGACGATCGACTTCTCGCACTTCGTCCATTACGCGCAATTGCCGAACCTCGCGTTCTTCGCGAACAGCGGCTTCCCGTTCACGCGCTTCGCCGACCTGTCGCAGACGGCCGTCGTGATGCCCGAGCGGCCATCGCCGCAGGAGATGGAGGCGTACCTGACGATGCTCGGCCACATGGGCGAATGGACCGGCTTCCCGGCGCTGCGCGTGCAGGTCGCGCGGCCCGGCGACGTCGCCGCGTTGTCGGGGCACAAGGATCTGCTCGTGATCGACGGCTCGCCCGCGTCGCCGCTGCTCGCGCAGTGGCGCGCGTCGCTGCCGCTCGCGATCGGCGAGCAGGGCGGGGCCGGCGGCGGCGCGACGCGCGTCGCGTTCACGGTGAAGGAGCGCTGGCGCAACGGTGTGGGCCTTGCCGACGGGGGCGCGCACATCGAACAGACGGGCCCGCTCGCCGCGCTCGCCGGGTTCGAGCTGCCGGGTAGCCGCGGCCGCAGCGTCGTCGCGCTGACGGCGACCGACCAGCCACGCCTCGGCGATCTGCTCGACGTGTTCGAGAACGGCGGGCTCGTGTCGCAACTGCAGGGCGACCTCGCGCTGGTGCGGCCGGGGCAGGTCGACAGCCTGCGGGTCGGCGAGCCTTACGTGGTCGGCTTCGTGCCGTGGTATGCGCGCGTGTGGACGGAAGCGGCGCGGCATCCGGTCGTGCTCGGCGCGGTCGGGGTCGTCGCGGGGCTGCTGCTCGCGCTCGGCGTGTTCAGCGTGCTGCAGCGAATCGCCGCGCGTCGACGGGGGATGTAACGGATGGCGCGGGCAATGACGAAGCGACGGGCGATGCAGCCGGCGCGGCGTGTCGGCGTGACCCTCGCGCTGGCGGTTGCGGTGACGTGCGCGGCGGCCGGCATGGCCACGCGCGCGCACGCCGCCGGGGCCAGTGCCGCCGATGCGGCCGGCGCGGGATGCAGCGCCGCGTGGCCGCGCTGGGACGCGTTCAAGCGCGACTTCATCTCGGCCGACGGTCGCGTGATCGACGTCGGCTCGGCCGATTCGCGCACGGTATCGGAGGGGCAGGCGTATGGGCTTTTCTTCGCGCTGGTCGCGAACGACCGGCGCATGTTCGACACGATCCTCGCATGGACCGAGAACAACCTCGCGCAGGGCGACCTGAGCGCGCACCTGCCGGCGTGGCTGTGGGGCCGCGCGCCCGACGGCGCGTGGCGCGTGCTCGACGCGAACGCGGCGTCGGACGCCGACCTGTGGATCGCGTATGCGCTCGTCGAAGCCGGGCGGCTGTGGCACGAGCGCAGCTATACGGCGCGCGGCGCGCTGCTCGCCAAGCGCGTGCTCGACGACGAGACGGCGACCGTGCCGGGCCTCGGCCTCACGCTGCTGCCGGGGCCGACCGGGTTCAAGCTGGCCAACGGCCAATGGCGCGTGAATCCGAGCTATTCGCCGCCGCAGGTGATTCGCGCGCTCGCGGCGCGGCTGCCCGACGACCGTCGCTGGGCCGCGCTGACATCCAGCACCGCTCGCGTGCTGCTCGACACCGCGCCGAAGGGTTTCTCGCCCGACTGGGCGCTGTATCGCGCGGGCAAGGGCTTCGGGCCCGATCCGGACACGCATGCGGAGAGCGCGTACAACGCGATCCGCGTGTACCTGTGGGCCGGCACGCTCGACCGCGCCGATCCGCTCGCCGCGCCGCTGCTCGCGCGCTTCGCGCCGTTCGCCGACCATATCGCCGCGCACGGCGCGCCGCCGGAGAAGGTCGATACGACGACGGGCGTCGCGGGGCCGAACGACGGCAACGGCGGCTTCTCCGCGGCGGCCGTGCCGTTCCTCGACGCGCGCGGCCAGCACGCGCTCGCGGATGCGCAGGCGGCCCGCGTCGATACGCTCGCGCGCCAGTCGGCGCCCGGCTATTACACGAGCGTGCTGACGCTGTTCGGCCTCGGCTGGCGCGACGGCCGCTACCGGTTCGGTGCGGACGGCACGCTCGACACCCGTTGGGGAGGCCGTTCGTGCGCCGCCCGCTGAAGCGCGCCGCGCCGCACGTCGCGGGATTCGCGTGGCTCGCGTCGTCGGTGTGCGCGGCGGCGCCGGGCGCGGCATCCGGCGCGGCGATCGCGAACCCCGCGACACCGGCGACCTCGGCCGCCGCCGATGCGCGGCGCGAGCTCGACACCGCGCGGATGTGGGGCATCAAGCATCGCGATGATCTCGCCAGCGATGCGTTGCGCAAGGGCCTGCTGATCGCGCCGGGCGACCCCGACCTGCTGGCCGAACAGGTGCGCGTGCTGTTGCGGCTCGGCGATGCGAAAGGCGCGCAGGCGTCGCTGGCGCGGCTGCAGGCGCAGTCGCCGAATGCGCCTGCCACGCGGCGGGTGGCCGACGAATACCGCGTCGCGACGAGCGGGCGCGGCGAGATGGCGCAGATCCGGCTGCTCGCGCGCAGCGGCCGCGCCGACGAGGCGGCCCGGCGGATCGTCGCGCTGTTTCCGAACGGCGCGCCGTCGGGCGCGCTCGGCGCCGAGTATTACCAGATCGTGTCGAATGCGCCGGGCGGGCGCGAGCCGGCGATCGCCGCGCTGCGCCGCGCGGTCGCCGCCGATCCGCGGGACACGAGCGCGTCGGTCGCGCTCGCGCGGCTGTTGAACCAGCGCGACGACACGCGCGCGGAAGCGAACCGGATCGCCTCGTCGCTCGCGAAGCGCGCCGACGCGGACCATACGGAAGCGATGGCGCTGTGGCGGCGCGTGCTGCAGTCGGCCGGCAGCGATCCCGCGTATCTGGATGCGCTGCATGCGTATCTCGCGCTCGCGCCGGACGACACCGAATTCCGCGATCGCGCCGCCGCCCTCGACCAGCAGCGCGACGCGCAGCGCCGGCTCGAACGCGATCCCGACTACATCGCGCAGCAGCGCGGGTTGCAGGCGCTCGCGCGCGGCGACCTGGCCGCCGCCGATCCATTGCTCGCGCGCGCCGCGCGGGCGCGGGCGGACGACGCCGATGCGCTGGGCGGGCTCGGCCTGCTGCGTTTGCGCGAAGGGCGCCACGACGAAGCGCGCGCGCTGTTCGCGCGGGCCGCGACGCGGGCGACCGACCAGCGCGGCAAATGGCAGGGCCTCGCGCGTACCGCGCAGTTCTGGGGGTTGCTCGCCCAGGGCCGCGAAGCGGCCAGCGCGGGCCGTCCGCAGGATGCCGAGCGCGCCGCGCGCGCGGCGCTCGC
>Ga0209370_1001917_pt1 | contig 16629 bp, 16 predicted proteins | sample AgamicAtPrz_FD_187164 | JGI IMG/M metagenome (GOLD analysis project Ga0209370, IMG submission 187164) | Agave microbial communities from Guanajuato, Mexico - At.P.rz (SPAdes) (version 2) | ecosystem: Host-associated > Plants > Phyllosphere > Phylloplane/Leaf | place: Guanajuato, Mexico... | reverse complement strand
CGCGATCAATAACCTGTTTGACTGCTTCAATTTTAAACTCTTCGGGATAACGTTTACCGCTCATGGGCACCTCTCTTTAAGTCATCTTAAATGACTCCGAGGTGTCTGTTAAACCCGTGGCGATTCAGTTCCAGGTAGCTATGCCAACTTTGACGCCCGCTATCAGGCCAAAGGAAACTACACCCCTGCCGGTCAGGCTTACACCAAAGCTGAGAGTGATGGTAAATATCAGTTAAAGGGGAATTATGCGTTAGTCGGTGCATCTTATACGAAAGCTGAGACTGATGCGCGCTATGGTGTTGTAAATGCCATGAGACGTGGTGGTCAGCAGCTTCGAAATCCCACTGATGCATTTTTTGGTAACTGGGAATCACCTGCTGGTTGTGTTGTGACGGGTATAACGATGGAAAACAGAAGTGACGGACGCAAACTAGGCGTTTATTACCGCCAGATGCAATATCTCAATAAGCAAACTGGTGCCTGGGTAAACGTAGGAGATTAATTATGGATAAGTTCATTAACCCAACCATTTACAGATATGAGCATGTGGAAATTGATGGAATGATGCGGACTGGCCTGTATTTCCAGGACATCCACGGACGGGACTGGTATGAAACCCTTCGTTCCTGGAAAGGTGCTATCTCGCTAGATGATGATGGAATTGTTATTGCATATGAAACAGATGTGTCATATATGGGTATACAAGAAGGCCGCGATGTTTATGAAGTAGACCCTTCAAGCGTGCCTGCCAATGTGTTGGGGAATTTTAAGTTTTCTGAGGGCGCTTTTATTGATATCCGCCCAGGTGATAATGAAGTTGCGGAGCGAAAGAAAAGTGAATTGATGAGGGCTGCGGATAGTGCAACTGCCCCCCTTCAGGATGCTGTTGATTTAGGTATTGCAACAAGTGAAGAAAAAGAATCGTTACTAGCATGGAAAAAATATCGGGTGCTCCTCAATCGGATTGATGTTAAAGAAGCACCGGAAATAGATTGGCCCGAAATCCCGAAATAAAATTGATTATTTTAACCTAATAACCTGTTTCTTCTCAGTAAAAACAACTGTGTTGTCGGGGATATCTTTATTTATAAAGCTCATGGCCCCAATTGACACATTATCCCCAATGGTTAGGTTATGACCAATTATGCATGTGCCGGTGCCGATCTCAACATTATCACCGATTCTTATAATTGGATCACTAAAATGCTCACCAACTCCGCCACCAATGCCGATAGTGCAGTTGTGGCGGATTTTAAAATTACTGCCAATTACAGAAGAACCGTTTATCGCTACTGATAAAAAATGAGTTACAACAAGCCCGGGTTTGATTGTTGCGGCTAGTTGAATTTCTGTGTTATATTTTTGAATTAATTTTCTGTTGATATGTCGGGCCATATTTTTCTTAAATGAACCGCCGCTTTGGAAGAGGTAAGATGCAATTCTCCACCAGAAATTAAAGCGTCTATCCGGGCATTTGTATGCTTTATGTAGCACTTTAAACCATGAAAACGATTTGTTGTTCATTATGACTTCTTGGCGAAGGCATTCATGTAGGTGATTTTTTAAGATTTTCTTATTCATCTATGAAAGCTCTTTTTTATGTGAGTCTTGTTATGTTTGGGGTTGAAGTCCTGTTGCATAAAACAACAGGACTTTAATATAAGATGGTTATCGATGTAACAACCGACTGCAAAGCATCTTATCAACGCGAGGCCAACGTCCTTACACTGGTCATAGAATGAAGTCTTTATATTTGTTCTTGTTGTCAACAAGATACTCAGGGAACTCTGGTGTTTTAAGGTCCTGTTGGATTAGTTTTCTATCTCGCCCCCAGATATCTTCAGCATTTTTTAAAACTTTCATGATATGTTCAGGGTTGTTAAAGTCAGGTGTATTATATTCTTGATGCGAGATGGTAGACATCTTTTCAGAGATGCGTTCAGGAGTCATTACCCATGAAAAGTGCCAGCCACCATTATCGATAACTTTATTGTTGAATTTGAACCAATTCCACTTGAACCATGACCATTTTTTAGATAGGCGGTTACGCTTGATGTTTCTGAATGTCTCTGGTTCACCATCAAAAAACTCCAACAGGTTCTTATATGTTGTAGCCCTTGGAAGTGTGCACTTACGGGGAGTACCATCTTTGTTGAACACTTGCATGTTGAACTGATAGTTATAAAAATTTTGATGGATGGTAGTGCACAAATGACGTGGATTAATTTTTTTTATCGCTTCTGGCTTAAAAATTTCATCAACGTCAGAAACAATAATTATATCGTCAGGCTTTGCATCTACCAGACCTTGCATAATGCTATTACGGTGGCTCGCTTCTACTTCCCATGGATCAACTTCATAATCAGGGCTGTATTTTGTTCCTGGTAATTTCGTCGGTTCAGTGTCGTTTACAACATAGATAATTTTATCAGCGAACGCCTTGAATTTATCAATATTGAAATTGAGTGGTTTGGGGCGACCCGTGAAAGTGTACTTTGATTCAACAATAATAAATTTATCTACAACATTAGCCAACGTGTGTAGTCGGATGTCTAGCAACATATCTTCATCGTAGTAGAGAAAGCAGTCATAAATCATTATGGAAATCCTTAAAATAGCGCCCAAATCACGCGTTTTCCTGGCTCTGTCGCCTGTCAGTAATTACTTAATGCTACCTGAGCAGCCTCGTTATATGCAATAGCGGGCTGCCCTGTGTGGTTAAGGTTGCATCCACCGATCACGCGCTTGCCGTGTTATGGAGATCATTTTCTGTATCTCGCCGAGCATGAATTTTTCCGCTTCATCGCACGGCATTACCACATAGCCGGAACGGATCACATGTTCCAGGCACGAATCGGGGTTCATAACCACTTCGCCAGGCATAAGAGGGTGACAGGCCACGGGCAGAACGTTTTCGAAGTAGGTGATTACTGCGTAATTACCCTGATGAGTGGGGCTGGAAGTTTGCTGTTTTAACTTTCTTTCACACTCTATGAAGTAGCGGCGAATCTCTCTGCCTTTATCGTTCCGTTCTACCATAGCCAGTTCTTTGGCGGTGTCGAGTGTGAGATGGTAATCCTTCCGGTTGTGGCCACCTCGTCCAGAATTTTGCTTTCCAGGATTGGAAAGCAAAACGTAGTCTTGATTTTCAATGAGGCCATAATCGGCAATGCGATCTTTTATCCAGGCTGCAAAAACTTTTCCGACTGATAAGAACGCATGGAGATCGCGCGCATCACAGAGAAGGGTAGTTTCATTGCAAATCTTGCCGTTAAAGAGGGGGATAAGTTGAGTGGTCATAGTGACGCCCTCATTTGGTTTCATGATTAATCACCACCGCTGACGCCAATCAGTTAGGTGGTGAACTGTGCAGGGTTGGCGTAACCGGAGAAACCAACCGGCGCGGATTGCTCCGCCCCCACACAGCCCACCATAATGCGAAGATGTGACTATGCAAACGACAATCAAAAACACGCTTGCGGCGTGTTGTTGTCGCGGTCTCTATCCAGGACGCCAATCCCGACACCAGATTTTGCTGGTGCAGGTCGAGTATTGGAAAAAATCATTTTTATGTCAACGTCGGTCAAAAAATCATTCTCCAAACCTAGGCGTAAGTGCATGATAATGCTTACGTTCACGCAACGTAAAATGCATCAAAAAACAGACTGAAAATGGATTTATCTTTTTGAATTAAAAGGGAAAGTTATTCTTTTCTTGTTTCTTTGAACTCAGAAGGTTTAAAGCTGAAAAGAGACCAAATCATACGCTTACGGCAAGGTTTGAAAAGCCATTCACGCCGAAAATATCGATGGGATCAATTTTGGCGTAACGCTTAAGTGATAGCGGGAATATAAGAGGAAGACCGTCTGGCTGAGTCGCCAGACGGTGGAAGGGTCATGCTTTACGCGTTGCGGCTTTCATCGCCGTAACAAATGCTTTGAGTTCAGTCAGCATCTGCTCGGGCTTGTCCACGTTCTTCTCAATGATTTTGACGATAGCAGAGCCGGAGATCGCGCCTGCCGCTTTTGCGTCAATTGCCGCCGTAACCTGATCCGGGGATGAAATCCCGAATCCCTGCAGCGGAGGTGCTGCGTGGTATTCAGCCAGTTTTTCTACCAGATGGTGCAGCGGCAGCGCGGCTTTGTTCTCTGCACCCGTCACGCCCGCACGGGAGAGCAGGTAGGTGTAACCACGGCCGTAAGAGGCAATCTGGCGCAGCAGTTCGTCATCCGCGTTTGGCGGGCAGATGAAAATCGGCGCTACGTTGTGACGCATAGCCGCCTGGCGGAATGGTGCAGACTCTTCAACCGGGACGTCGGCCACCAGCACGGAGTCAACGCCGACCCGCGCGCACTCGGCATAAAATTCGTCGATTCCGCGGTTAAAGACCAGGTTGGCATACATCAGCAGGCCAATCGGAATGGTCGGGTGCTTCTGACGGATCGCGGCCAGCATCTCAAAACACTGCGTTGGAGTCACACCCGCGGCAAAGGCACGCAGGGTGGCGTTTTGAATGGTCGGGCCATCCGCCAGAGGATCAGAGAAAGGGATCCCCAGCTCCAGCGCATCGGCACCGGCTTCTATCAGGGCGTCGATAATTTTTAGCGACTGCTCCGGGCCCGGATCGCCCAGGGTGACGAAGGGAACGAACGCGCCTTCCTGGCGGGATTTCAGTTGTGCAAATGCGTTATCATAGCGTTCCATCAGATTTCCCCTCGTGCTTTCAGAATATCGTGAACGGTGAAGATATCTTTGTCACCGCGACCGGAAAGGTTAACGACCAGCAGTTGCTCTTTTTCCGGATTTACTTTCATCATTTTCAGCGCGTGCGCCAGGGCATGCGAGGACTCCAGCGCCGGGATGATCCCTTCGTTACGACACAGCGTCTTAAACGCGTCCAGCGCTTCGTCATCGGTAATGGAGACGTAGTCCGCGCGTCCGGTGCTATTCAGGAACGCATGCTGTGGCCCGACGGACGGGAAGTCCAGACCGGCAGAGATAGAGTACGACTCTTCAATCTGGCCCTCATCGGTCTGCATCATCGGCGCTTTCATGCCGAAGTAGATCCCCACGCGGCCATGTTTCAGCGGTGCGCCGTGCTCACCGGTTTCAATCCCGTGACCAGCAGGCTCCACGCCAATCAGACCAACACGGGTTTCGTCGATAAAATCAGCGAACATCCCGATAGCGTTTGATCCCCCGCCCACGCAGGCGATCACCGCATCCGGCAGACGACCTTCTTTTTCAAGGATCTGGGCTTTGGTCTCTTCACCAATCATGCGCTGGAATTCACGCACGATAGTCGGGAACGGGTGTGGGCCAGCGGCCGTGCCAAGCATGTAGTGCGCGGTTTCATAGCTGCCAGACCAGTCGCGCAGCGCTTCGTTACAGGCATCTTTCAGCGTGGCTGAACCACTGTGCACCGGGATCACTTCTGCACCCATCAGACGCATACGGAACACGTTTGGAGACTGACGCTCAACGTCTTTCGCTCCCATATAGATGCGGCATTTCAGGCCGAGCAGGGCGCTGGCCAGTGCCGATGCCACACCGTGTTGACCCGCACCGGTTTCGGCGATGATCTCGGTTTTGCCCATCCGTTTTGCCAGCAGCGCCTGTCCTAACACCTGGTTGGTTTTATGCGCGCCACCGTGCAGCAGGTCTTCACGCTTGAGGTACAGCGTGGTTTTGGTGCCAGCGGTCAGGTTACGGCATTTGGTCAACGCCGTTGGACGTCCCGCGTAGTTTTTCAGCAGGTCAGTAAATTCAGCCTGAAACGCTGGGTCTTTCTGTGCGCTCACAAACGCGTCTTCCAGCTGGCGCAGCGCGGGCATCAGGATCTGCGGAACGTACATTCCACCGAACTCACCAAAATACGGGTTTAGTAATGTCGTCATTTTTTCTTCCTTAATATGCACGCAGAGTTTTGAATACCGAGGCCAGCTTACTGGCATCTTTGATGCCCGGTTGCGACTCTACGCCTGAATTGAAATCGAGGCCCGCGCAGCCGGTTTTGGCTGCTTCCACACAGTTATCCGGGCTAAGTCCACCCGCCAGCAGGACATTGTCCAGCACTTCACCGTTCAGCAGTGACCAGTCAAAACGCTGGCCTGTACCGCCCTGGCCGTTATCGAGCACGTATTTATCAACATGATTCAGGTTACGCGCGGGGAGGACACTGCCGACGCTCTGCGCTTTCCAGATCTGAACCTGAGGAGCCAGCACGGCACGCAGGGCATCGATGTACGCCTGATCTTCATCACCGTGCAACTGTACTGCGCTCAGGGATAACGCTTCGGCTTTTGCCGCCACGTCAGCAATATCAGCGTTACGGAAGACGCCCACATAGCTGAGTGGGGCGGCCGCGATCACCTTGCGTGCCTGCTCATCGCTCACCGCACGCGGTGAGGAGTCCACAAAGATCAGCCCGCCGTAAATAGCCCCCGCCTCATAGGCGGCCAGGGCATCCTGTTCGCGGGTTAAGCCGCACACTTTGTTTTCACCCAACAGCACGCGACGCACAGCGGCATTGAGATCGTCATGTGCCATCATCGCGGAGCCAATCAGGAAACCGTTGGCGAAGTGGCTCAGTTCGCGCACCTGGGCGTAGCTGTTGATCCCGGATTCACTGATAACGGTCACGCCAGAACCCAGACGCGGTGCCAGCTGGCGCGTACGGTTCAGGTCAATTGACAGATCGCGCAGATCGCGGTTGTTAATCCCGACCACTTTCGCCTGCAGTGCAATGGCGCGCTCCAGCTCTTCTTCGTTGCTCACCTCGGTCAGCACGCCCATGTTGAGGCTGTGTGCTACCGCAGCCAGCTGGCGATACTGCTCATCGTCGAGCACTGAGAGCATCAGCAGGCAGGCGTCAGCCTGGTAAAAACGCGCCAGCCAGATCTGATACGGGTCGATAATAAAGTCTTTGCACAGAATCGGTTGCGGCGCGATGCCGCTGACCACAGGCAGAAAATCAAAGCTGCCCTGGAAATATTTCTCATCCGTCAGCACGGAGATCGCGGACGCATGATGCTTATAAATGCCGGCAATACGCGCCGGATCGAAATCCTCGCGGATAACGCCTTTCGATGGGGACGCTTTTTTGCACTCAAGAATAAATGCGGTGCGCGCGCCCTGCAGGGCATCATAGAAACGACGGCTACTTGGGACGACGTCGTTCTGGAATCTGGCAAGCGGCTGCTGCGCTTTGCGGGCTTCCACCCAGATGGCCTTATCGGCAACGATTTTCGCTAAAACGGTCTGCATTCTTTACCCTCTTGCCGCAAGTGCGGTAACGCGATCGTAAGCTGCACCAGAGCGCAGTACGTCCAGAACTTTTTGTGCGTTGGCTTTGAGGTCCTCCTCGCCGTGCAATCGCATCAGCATGGCGACGTTGGCTGCCACAGCAGCCTCATGGGCGACCTCTCCCTTACCTTGTAATAAGCGCGTGAGAATGTCACGGTTTTCTTCTGGCGTGCCGCCTGCCAGCGCCTCCTGGTGATACGGCGTTAAACCAAAGTCAGCGGCTTCAAGCTGGTAGCTCAGGATCTCGCCGTCGCGCAGTTCCGCGACCAGGGTTGGCGCGTGAAGCGACACTTCATCCATCCCCCCGCTGTGAACCACTGCCGCGCGCTGATAACCGAGCACGCGCAGGGTTTCTGCAATCGGCAGGACCAGCTCCGGGCTGTAAACGCCGATCAGTGCCAGCGGCGGATGAGCCGGGTTGATCAGTGGCCCCAGCACGTTAAACAGCGTGCGCGTTTTAAGCTGCTGGCGAACCGGCATCGCGTGGCGGAAACCAGTGTGATACTTCGGCGCAAACAGGAAGCAGACGCCCAAATCGTCCAGCGCTTCACGGGAGCGTTCGGCGTTCATATCCAGGTTAATACCGAAGGCAGCCAGCAAATCGGATGACCCCGAGCGGCTGGAAACGCTGCGGTTACCGTGTTTTGCCACTTTCAGGCCACACGCTGCGGCCACGAAGGCGCTGGCGGTGGAGATATTGATGCTGTTGCTGCCATCTCCCCCGGTGCCGACGATATCCGCGAACTGATAATCCGGGCGTGGGAAGGGGGCGGCATTTTCCAGCAGGGCCGTGGCGGCACCGGCAATTTCTTGCGGGCTTTCGCCGCGCACTTTCATGCTTACCAGCGCGGCCGCCAGCTGTTCAGGTTTCAGCTCACCGCGAACCACGGCGGAGAAGAGCTGGTGGCTCTCCTGCTGGCTCAGGGTCTGCGCCTGATACAGTTTTTCAAGAATCGGTTGCAGCGTGTTGGTCTGCTCCAGTTTCTGCAACGCCCAGTCCAGCGTCTGCTCCAGCAGACGCGCACCGTGGGTCGTGAGAATCGACTCCGGATGGAACTGCATGCCGCAGACGCGATCCGCATCGTGGCGCACGGCCATCACCATCCCTTCAAACGAGGCGTTAATGGTCAGGCCGGCAGGGATGTTACTGCCTACCAGCGAGTGGTAACGCGCAACCGGCAGTGGATTCGGCAGCCCGGCAAACATCGCCTGGCCGTCATGTTCAATGCTGGAGGCTTTGCCGTGCAGAATTTCGCCTGCCTGACCCACGTAGCCGCCATAGGCTTCCACTATCGCCTGGTGACCCAGGCAGATGCCGATAATCGGCAGTTTACCGCGCATACGGGTCAGCAGCTCCGGCATACAGCCTGCTTCGCTGGGGGCGCCGGGGCCAGGGGAGAGCATCAGCACCGGGTTTTGCATGGTTGCCAGACGGTCAATCAGCGTCTGTGCCGGAACATGGTTACGATAGATGACAACGTTATGACCATTCGCACGCAGCTGATCTGCCAGGTTATAGGTAAAAGAGTCGATGTTATCGAGCAGCAGAATGTCAGCCATCAGAAAATCTCCTGTGCGTGATGTGCGGTAGCAATGGCGCGCAATACCGCGCGGGCTTTACTGCGGGTTTCGTCAGCTTCAGACTGCGGAACAGAATCAAGAACAATGCCTGCGCCCGCCTGCACGGTGGCGATACCGTCTTCGACGTAGGCGGAGCGGATCACAATGCAGGTATCCAGATCGCCGTGGGCAGTGAAATATCCCACTGCACCGCCGTAGCTTCCGCGACGGCGTCCTTCAGCTGCAGCAATCAGTTGCATAGCACGGACTTTCGGCGCGCCGCTCAGCGTACCCATGTTCATACAGGCGCGGTAGGCATGGAGCACGTCGAGGTCGCTGCGCAGTTCGCCCACCACGCGGGACACCAGATGCATGACAAACGAGTAACGATCAACTTTGGTTAAATCCGCTACGTAGCGGCTCCCTGGGGTACAAATGCGTGCCAGGTCGTTACGGGCCAGGTCTACCAGCATCAGATGCTCGGAGAGCTCTTTATGGTCGGTACGCATCTCCAGCTCGATACGGCTGTCGAGATCGCGATCCAGTGTTCCATCGGCGCGACGGCCGCGTGGACGGGTTCCGGCAATCGGGTAGATCTCAATCTGGCGGCTGGTGGCGTCATATTTCAGTGAGCTTTCTGGCGACGCACCAAACAGGGTGAAATCGTTGTCCTGCATAAAGAACATGTACGGGCTTGGGTTGCTCTTTTTCAACACCTCATAGGCCGCCAGCGGCGACGGGCAGGGCAGAGAGAAACGACGGGACGGAACCACCTGGAAAATTTCTCCGGCGCGAATCGCTTTTTGCATCTGGCGAACCACGGCACCGTACTGATCGTCGCTCTGATTAACATCGCAGGTCATCTTCTCGACGCGCTGTACAGGCAACTCAGGCGGCGCTTCAGTCATTTGCAGCTGTAACTGCGCAATACGCTGCTCAAGACGTTTTTTCTCCGTTGCTGATGGCGTGAAGAGGCTTGCCTGAATACGGGTGTATTTTTTCTGGTGGTCGATCACCAGTAAGGTTTCGGCCAGATAGAAGCAGTAGTCCGGGCAGCGGTTACCCTGTTCGATCTCCGGTAAATCTTCGAAGCCGGCTACCAGGTCGTAGGCAAACAGCCCGCCGAAGAACATTGCTTCGCGTTCGTCTTCCGGCACGGTGACCAGATTTTGCAGCAGGCGGAAGGCATCAAAAACGGAAAGAGAGCAAAGGCGCGCGTCTTCGTCCAGCAACTGGCTCACCGGCGGGAAGTGCAGAACCCGCATTTCCGGATGGTGTTCATTCTGGATACCAGCAGGCAGGCTCGCATCCAGCAATGGCAGCAGGGCCGCACCGTTGTCTGACAACGCCCTGATAGTGACAGTGTCACCTAGCGCGGTAATGCGCAGTGCGCTGTCGACCAACAGCAGGCTCTTGAGATCGTCTTTGCTGTCGATATCAGCGGACTCCAGCAACAACGTGGCTGGACGCGCACCGCAGACCTGATGAAACAGCGCGGTTGGGTTGTGGCGATAGGCCGCCTCGCTGGTCAGCAATTCGAGGTGTGGTTTGGCTGTTTGCATTATGTTGTTCTCATTTATTCTGTTCAAAAAAAAGCCCGCTGGTGAGCGGGCGGGTATCTGTTTGCTGTACGCAGACGTGTGACACTGCCCGAAAGTCAGGAAGTGCGCCACCAACCGTGCAGAGTGAAATGTGCAGTCATTTTCAGATACCTTTCTCGTGTGAACTTGCGTACTAGTTAACTAGTTCGATGGCGTATTGTCAACCCTTGATTTCAGAATTTCGTGGCAAGTCGGTATCATGGGCTTTTAAGATGTCTTTAACCTGTGACGGGAAGTGCTTTGAGCGATACCACCTACGCCGTAATTTATGATTTACACAGCCATACCCAGGCTTCTGATGGTCTGCTGACGCCCGAAGCGTTGGTTCATCGTGCCGTTGAGATGCGTGTCGGCACGCTAGCCATAACCGATCACGATACAACCGATGCGATTCCGGCTGCGCGCGCTGAGATTGCCCGCAGTGGTCTGGCGCTCAATCTGGTTCCCGGCGTCGAGATATCGACCGTCTGGGAGAATCACGAAATTCATATTGTTGGCCTGAATATCGATATAGACCATCCGGTAATGTGTGCGTTTTTGCAAGAACAAAAAACGCGCCGCAACCAGCGTGCAGCAATGATCGGTGAGCGTCTTGAAAAGGCGCATATTCCGGGCGCACTTGAAGGTGCGCAAAAGCTGGCGAACGGTGGTGCGGTGACGCGCGGCCATTTTGCCCGTTTTCTGGTGGACGCGGGCAAGGCGACGACGATAGCGGATGTCTTTAAACGCTATCTGGCTCGCGGGAAAACCGGATACGTTCCGCCACAGTGGTGTACAATAAAACAAGCTATTGATGTGATTCATCATTCTGGCGGTAAGGCCGTGCTGGCCCATCCGGGGCGGTATAATCTTTCTGCTAAATGGCTGAAAAGACTGCTGGCGCATTTTGCCGAATGCGGTGGCGAGGCGATGGAAGTCGCCCAGTGTCAGCAGGCGCCCAACGAGCGTTCGCAGCTTGCGACCTACGCGCGTCAGTTCGGTTTGCTGGCGTCACAAGGCTCAGATTTTCATCAGCCCTGTGCGTGGATCGAACTGGGACGTAAGCTCTGGCTACCCGCAGGCGTCGATCCTGTCTGGCAGCTCTGGGAACAGCCACAGCAACTTGAAGAGAGGGAAGTATGAGTCAGTTTTTCTATATTCATCCGGATAACCCGCAGCCGCGTCTGATTAATCAGGCCGTGGAGATCGTGCGAAAAGGTGGCGTTATCGTCTACCCGACCGATTCGGGTTACGCTCTGGGCTGCAAGATTGAAGATAAAGGGGCGATGGAGCGTATTTGCCGCATTCGCCAGTTGCCGGACGGCCACAACTTTACCCTGATGTGTCGCGACCTGTCCGAATTGTCGACCTATGCTTATGTTGATAACGTGGCATTTCGTCTGATTAAAAATAACACGCCGGGCAACTACACCTTCATCCTGAAAGGGACGAAGGAAGTTCCACGCCGTCTGTTGCAGGAAAAGCGCAAAACCATCGGGATGCGCGTACCCTCTAACCCGATTGCCCAGGCCTTGCTGGAAACCCTTGGCGAGCCGATGCTCTCGACCTCGCTGATGCTGCCCGGCAGTGAATTCACCGAGTCCGATCCGGAAGAGATTAAAGATCGTCTGGAGAAGGTGGTTGAACTGATTATTCACGGTGGCTATCTTGGCCAACAGCCGACCACAGTGGTCGACTTAACTGAAGATGCACCGGAAGTGATTCGTGAAGGTGTGGGTGATGTTAAGCCTTTCTTGTAAGGGTGTAAGCAGCTATACTACGCGGCCATCAAATCGGGGCATGGCCCTGGTTTGACCTGATTCGACGCCTGTGAAGGCGACACCTGAGGAAGCTCAATGAGCGAGAAGTTACAGAAAGTGCTGGCGCGTGCCGGCCACGGCTCACGCCGTGAAATCGAAGCCATTATTGAAGCCGGCCGCGTGAGTGTGGACGGTAAAATCGCCACGCTGGGTGACCGCGTAGAAATCGTTCCGGGGCTTAAGATCCGTATCGACGGTCATCTTATCTCGGTCAAAGAATCTGCTGAACAGATCTGCCGCGTGCTCGCGTACTACAAGCCGGAAGGTGAGCTGTGTACGCGTAACGACCCTGAAGGGCGTCCGACGGTATTTGACCGTCTGCCTAAACTGCGTGGCGCACGCTGGATTGCCGTTGGCCGTCTGGATGTGAACACCTGCGGTCTGCTGTTGTTCACGACGGATGGTGAGCTGGCAAACCGTCTGATGCACCCAAGCCGTGAAGTGGAACGCGAATACGCCGTGCGCGTGTTTGGCCAGGTTGATGAGAACAAACTGCGCGACCTGTCGCGTGGCGTCCAACTGGAAGACGGCCCTGCGGCGTTCAAAACGATCAAATTTACCGGCGGCGAAGGCATCAACCAGTGGTACAACGTCACCCTGACCGAAGGCCGTAACCGTGAGGTTCGTCGTCTGTGGGAAGCGGTGGGTGTGCAGGTTAGCCGTCTGATCCGTGTTCGCTATGGCGACATTCTGCTGCCAAAAGGTTTACCACGCGGTGGGTATACCGAACTGGACCTGACCCAGACCAACTACTTGCGTGAGCTGGTTGGCCTGACGCCAGAAACCACCTCAAAAGTGGCGGTAGAGAAAGATCGTCGTCGCATGAAGGCGAACCAGATCCGCCGTGCGGTGAAACGTCACAGCCAGGTGAGCAACAATCGCCGCGCTGGCAGCCGTAATAACAACGGTTAAAAATAAAAGCCCGGCTAACATCGCCGGGCTTTTTTCTTAGTAATCAATACCGATTTGCGCTTTGATACCGGCATCAAAAGCATGTTTCACCGGGCGCAATTCGCTGACGGTATCTGCCAGCTCCAGAATCTCCCGATGACAACCTCGCCCCGTGACGATCACCGTCTGATGCGCCGGGCGGTTCTTCAACGCCTCCAGCACGGCGTCCAGCGGCAGATAGTCGTAGGCGACCATGTAGGTGAGCTCATCCAGCAGCACCATGTTTAGCGTGGGATCCGCCAGCATTCGTTTGGCATGCTCCCAGACCGCGAGACAGGCGGCTGTGTCAGTCTCCCGGTTCTGTGTATCCCACGTAAATCCTGTTGCCATCACCTGGAATTCAACCCCGAGCGGTTCGAGTAAATTACGTTCACCGTTGGGCCATTCGCCTTTAATGAACTGAATCACGCCCACTTTCTGCCCGTGTCCTACGGCGCGCGTGGCCGTGCCAAACGCGGCGGTGGTTTTGCCTTTGCCGTTGCCGGTAAACACGATGATAATCCCGCGCTCGTCCTGCGCAGCGGCAACACGGGCATCAACCTGTTCTTTCAGGCGCTGCTGGCGCTGCTGATGACGTTCTTCACTCATTGCGAAATCCCGGGTTTACGGCCTGGCTGGGCATCAAAGGTCATCCCGGTTTTGCGGCGGCTGTCATCGCCCATCAGCCAGAGATAGAGTGGCATGATATCTGCCGGGGTTTTAAGCTTCTGTGGATCTTCCGTCGGGAAGGCGCTGGCGCGCATTTTGGTTCGCGTTCCGCCTGGGTTAATGCAGTTCACACGCAGATGACGGCTTTGATACTCTTCCGCCAGCACCTGCATCATCCCTTCGGTCGCGAATTTTGAGACGGCATACGCCCCCCAGTTTGCGCGACCTTCGCGTCCTACGCTCGAGGAGGTGAACACCAGTGAGCCGGAATCAGAGTTAAGTAATAAAGGAAGCAGTGCCTGGGTCAGGAAAAACGTTCCGTTGATATTGACCTGCATGACCTGCTGCCAGATCTCAGGATCCTGTTCATCCATTGGACGAACTTCCCCAAGCAAGCCGGCATTGTGCAGTACGCCATCCAGCCGTGGGTAGTGGGTGCTGATACGTTGGGCAAGTTCCTGACATGTTGCGGGTGTGCAGGTGAGCAGATCGAGTGTATACCAGCGGGCGGAAGTGCCGCCTGCGGCTTCAATCTCCTGAGCCACACCTTTCAGTTTTTCTTCGTTACGGCCAATAAGGATGACGCTTGCGCCATATTCAGCGTACGTGAGTGCCGCTTCGCGGCCAATTCCATCGCTGGCACCGGTGACAAGAATGATGCGGTTCTGCAGCAGATTTTTTTGCGGTTGATAATGCACGGTGACTCCCTGGCGCACAGTAACTTAAAGACGCCTTCATTTATGACTTTTCGGCTTTATGCCCGAATTAGCATGAGAATTCAATCAGTCTACAGGACGCATTGCTGTGAAATTAACAATTTGCAAATATTTAAACCAGAATCGGGGGATTCCTGAAGACGGCTCGCAGAGGTAATGTCACGAGCGAGACGCATGGGCAGGGCTGTTGTACACTGCCGTGAAAGATTCGTGGTTAAATCAAGGTGGAACGCGTGGAATTACTTTCTCAATATGGGTTGTTTTTGGCAAAAATCGCGACGGTGGTGATTGCCATTGCGGTGGTTGCCGTTCTGGTTGTCAACCTGACGCAGCGCAAACGTCAGCGTGGTGAGTTACGCATTACCCGCCTGAGCGAACAGTATCAAGAGATGCAGGAAGAGATGTCGCTGGCTCTGCTTGATAGTCATCAACAGAAACTGTGGCACAAAGCGCAGAAGAAAAAGCATAAACAGGACGCCAAAGCGGCAAAAGCGAAAGCGAAGCTTAATGCGGCGCAGGAAAAGGCTAAACCACGCGTCTACGTGCTCGATTTTAAAGGCAGTATGGATGCCCATGAAGTTGCCTCCCTGCGTGAAGAAGTCACCGCTGTGCTTGCCGTGGCTAAACCGCAGGATCAGGTGGTTGTGCGTCTCGAGAGTCCGGGTGGGGTCGTTCATGGTTATGGGCTGGCGGCTTCGCAGCTACAGCGTCTGCGTGAAAAACAGATCCCGCTGACGGTTGCGGTGGATAAAGTCGCAGCGAGCGGCGGTTATATGATGGCCTGCGTGGCGGACAAAATTGTCGCGGCGCCGTTTTCTATTATTGGCTCCATCGGGGTGGTGGCGCAAATCCCGAACTTTAACCGCTTCCTGAAAAGCAAAGAGATCGACATTGAATTACATACGGCGGGTCAGTACAAACGTACCCTGACGCTGCTGGGGGAAAACACGGAAGAAGGACGTCAGAAATTCCGTGAAGATCTCAATGAAACCCATCACCTCTTTAAAGACTTTGTGCACCGTATGCGCCCGGCGCTTGATATTGATCAGGTGGCAACAGGGGAGCACTGGTACGGTACGCAGGCGCAGGAAAAAGGGCTGGTGGATGAAGTGGGCACCAGTGACGACCTGCTGTTGAATCTGATGGAAGGGCGTGAACTGGTTGGCGTGCGCTTTACCCAGCGTAAGCGACTGCTTGACCGCTTTACGAACAGCGCGGCCGAAAGCGCTGATCGCCTGCTGCTCCGCTGGTTGCAACGCGGACAAAAACCGTTGCTGTAAACTAAAACGCGAGGCCAGTGCCTCGCGTTTTACGTTAATCGACCAGGTGATATTTCTCTGAAAGCGTGTGCGCCAGGTATTTAAACATATTGAACACGGCGGTGCTTTTCGGGGTGGGTAACCCTTGTTCGTCAAGGAAGTATTCGCCGCTGAATACCAGCACGCCGTTACGTTGTTCCACGCCGGTCGCTTCAATGCCCGCCAGGGTGTCTTCATGGTCACGAATCAGCTTATTTGCTTCGATAAGCAGTGAGGCTCGATCAATCGGTTGGGTTGTATTCTGCATAATCCACTCCTTAAACAGTGACAATAGTCTACGCCCGGGGCGCTTTGGGGGCAAATTTTCCCTGTAATGTGAGGGGGTAAGGCGCGGTGACCTGGCTGGCGGGATTTGCTTTTGCATGCTAATAAAGTTGCGTAACGAATTTTATCAGGTAGAGTGTGCGCTTTCGTCATTCTGGCAACAGAATTGCTTGACATTCAAGCGGGAATTCGTCACGAATTACATCCGATGTGAGAAAAATACCCGATAACTCAATCACCTGGGCGTTAACGCTTTGACGTTCAGTAAGACAAAGGGGTTGATATCCCCTGACGCAGTCGCAATATCAATGGCTCGTCGTCAGCGGAAGGGAAATCAACATGCGGCGTATTCCTGGAAGAATTAAATTAGGTAAAGGTGAATATGGGTAAAGCTCTCGTCATCGTTGAGTCCCCGGCAAAAGCCAAAACGATCAATAAGTATCTGGGTAATGACTACGTGGTTAAG
>Ga0209370_1001916_pt1 | contig 16632 bp, 13 predicted proteins | sample AgamicAtPrz_FD_187164 | JGI IMG/M metagenome (GOLD analysis project Ga0209370, IMG submission 187164) | Agave microbial communities from Guanajuato, Mexico - At.P.rz (SPAdes) (version 2) | ecosystem: Host-associated > Plants > Phyllosphere > Phylloplane/Leaf | place: Guanajuato, Mexico... | reverse complement strand
CTTTAATCGATTTGGTGAAGCCTACCGGAATGGTCGACTTGATGATCATCACCGCTTTTGGGTTGATTGCGATAACATCTTTGATCACCGCTTCCACGGTTGAGGTGTTGAAGTAGTTAGTTTTAGGATCGTAATCCGTTGGTGTGGCGATGATGACGAAATCTGCGTCGCGGTAGGCGTCTTCTTTGTCCGTCGTCGCGCGGAAATTCAGCGGCTTATTTGAAAGATAATCCTGGATCTCTTTGTCGACGATCGGAGATTTCTTTTGGTTAAGCATATCCACTTTGGCCTGCACAATATCCAGCGCGACCACTTCATGGTTCTGCGCAATCAGGATACCGTTTGAAAGGCCAACATAGCCTGTTCCGGAAATGGTTATTTTCATTCGTTTGGCTTCTTCAGTATGAGTTTCTGGTGACATTCAAACAGTCACCACAATGATTAACTGGTGGTTTTTTATCGCTAACGCTATTTCACTGTCAAGGTTATCCCTGGGCGGATAGACGCACTTCCCCCTGACTGGAGGTTGCCTGAACAGGGCTCAAAGCGCCTTTCTTCCAGCAACATTGCGCTTTTTCACGAGGCCGCAGACGTTATCACAAGCAGGTTCAAATCAGACTAATCCCTTAGTCAGATTTAGCAGGTATTGCCCATAGCCGGTCTTTTTCAACGGCTCTGCAAGTGCACGAAGTTGTTCCTCATCGATAAAGCCTCTGCGGAATGCAATCTCTTCAGGACAAGACACTTTCAACCCCTGCCGCTCTTCGATAGTGGCGATGAAGTTACTCGCTTCAATCATGCTCTGGTGCGTCCCCGTGTCCAGCCATGCATAACCGCGTCGCATCATCGCAACGGATAATCTTCCCTGCTGCATATAAAGCCGGTTGATATCGGTAATTTCCAATTCGCCCCTCGCTGAAGGGCTTAAGCTCTTCGCCATCTCAATGACATCGTTGTCGTAAAAATAGAGGCCCGTTATCGCGTAGTTACTTTTCGGATGCTGAGGTTTTTCTTCAAGACCTATCGCTGTACCCTCTTTGTCGAACTCAACCACGCCGTAACGTTCTGGATCGCTGACGTGATAGGCAAATACGGTCGCTCCATCTTCCTGGCTGGCGGCGCCCTCAAGCAATCGGGGGAGATCGTGACCATAAAAAATATTATCCCCTAAAACTAGCGCACAATTGTCCTCACCGATAAACTCTTCACCAAGGATGAACGCCTGAGCTAAACCGTCAGGGCTTGGCTGTATCTTATACTGGAGGCGCAGCCCCCACTGACTGCCATCACCCAGAAGTTGCTCAAAGCGAGAGGTATCCTGCGGTGTGCTGATGATAAGAATATCTTTAATACCTGCGAGCATCAGCGTTGAAAGCGGATAGTAGATCATCGGCTTGTCATAAATGGGCAACAGCTGCTTACTCACCGCCATTGTTACGGGATAAAGTCGAGTGCCCGAACCGCCCGCCAGGATAATACCTTTACGCTTCGTCATTACCTGCGTTCTCCATAATTCTGTTCAATCCAGCTCTTATAGGCACCACTTTTAACATTAGAAACCCATTCTGAATTATTTAAATACCACTCGACCGTTTTACGTATACCGCTCTCAAAGGTTTCCTTGGGCGTCCAACCCAGATCATGACTAATTTTATGCGCATCGATAGCATAACGGCGGTCGTGGCCAGGACGGTCTGCGACATAGGTTATCTGTTCGCGATATGATTTTTCCTTGGGAACAATTTCATCCAGCAAATCGCAAATGGTGTGTACAACCTCAATATTTTTCTTCTCGTTGTGACCACCGATATTATACGTTTCGCCGGGTTTGCCTGTTGTCAGAACGGTATAAAGCGCACGGGCGTGATCTTCCACATACAGCCAGTCACGAATTTGATCGCCCTTCCCGTAAATCGGTAACGGCTTGTTCTCAATGGCATTAAGAATGACAAGCGGGATAAGTTTTTCCGGGAAGTGGAAAGGCCCATAATTGTTTGAGCAGTTAGTTACTATTGCCGGCAGGCCGTAAGTACGGACCCACGCCCGGACTAAATGATCGCTGGACGCTTTGGATGCGGAATACGGGCTACTCGGTGCGTATGACGTTGTTTCTGTGAAGAGCGGTAACGGCGTGGAAACAGCTTGCTCATCCGGATGAGGTAAATCACCATAAACTTCATCAGTCGATATATGATGAAAACGAAATGCTGCTTTTGCCGCATTATCCAGTGATGACCAGTAAGCGCGGCAGGTTTCCAGCAGGACGTAAGTACCGACAATATTGGTTTCAATGAACGCCGCAGGCCCGGTAATTGAACGATCGACATGGCTTTCTGCCGCCAGATGCATTACTGCATCGGGTTGGTGAGCAGCAAAAATACGCTCCATTGCATTTTTGTCGCAAATGTCAGCATGCTCAAAAACATAACGGTCGCTATCGCTTACCTCACGCAAGGATTCCAGGTTACCGGCATAGGTCAGTTTATCAACGTTAACAACGCTATCCCGTGTATTGCTAATAATATGTCGGATGACAGCAGAGCCGATAAAACCGGCACCACCAGTAACAAGAATTTTCACGCAATCTATTCCATTAAAAGTGAGTGGATTGGGCGGGACAAAAAAGCCCGGTATCGCTACCGGGCTTAGTGAAATGGCTAAACCGAGATCGGATTAATCAAGCCATTCGGTGTGGAACACACCGTCTTTGTCGGTACGTTTATAGGTGTGCGCACCGAAGTAGTCACGCTGAGCCTGAATCAGGTTGGCAGGCAGAACGGCAGCACGGTAGCTGTCGTAGTACGCCACCGCAGCAGAGAAGGTTGGAACTGGAATACCGTTCTGCACAGCGTAAGCAACGACGTCACGCAGCGCCTGTTGATATTCGTCCGCGATTTTCTTGAAGTACGGAGCCAGCAGCAGGTTCGCAATGCCCGCATTTTCTGCGTAGGCATCGGTGATTTTCTGCAGGAACTGCGCGCGAATGATGCAGCCAGCGCGGAAGATTTTCGCGATTTCGCCGTAGTTCAGGTCCCAGTTGTTTTCGTCAGAAGCGGCACGCAACTGAGAGAAGCCCTGTGCGTAAGAAACGATTTTACCCAGGTACAGTGCGCGACGCACTTTCTCAACGAACTCAGCTTTGTCGCCTGCTGGCTTGGCCTGCGGGCCAGACAGCACTTTGGATGCCGCAACGCGTTGCTCTTTCAGAGAAGAGATGTAGCGAGCGAATACGGATTCAGTAATCAGAGACAGCGGTTCGCCCAGATCCAGAGAGCTCTGGCTAGTCCATTTGCCGGTACCTTTGTTTGCTGCTTCATCCAGAATCACATCAACCAGGTATTTACCCTCTTCATCTTTCTTGGTGAAGATATCTTTGGTGATGTCGATCAAGTAGCTGTTCAGCTCGCCTTTGTTCCACTCGCTAAAGGTCTCAGCAAGCTCCTCGTTGGAGAGGTTCAGGCCGCCTTTCAGCAGGGAATACGCTTCAGCAATGAGTTGCATGTCGCCGTATTCGATGCCGTTGTGAACCATCTTCACATAATGGCCTGCACCGTCTGCACCGATATAGGTTACGCACGGCTCACCATCTTCAGCAACGGCTGCAATTTTGGTCAGGATAGGTGCGACCAGCTCGTACGCTTCTTTCTGACCACCAGGCATGATGGATGGGCCTTTCAGAGCGCCTTCCTCACCACCGGACACACCGGTACCGATGAAGTTGAAGCCTTCGGCAGACAGTTCACGGTTACGACGGATAGTGTCCTGGAAGAAGGTATTGCCGCCATCAATGATGATGTCGCCTTTATCCAGATAAGGTTTCAGGGAGTCGATTGCTGCATCTGTACCTGCGCCCGCTTTCACCATTAACAGGATACGACGAGGCGTTTCCAGGGACTCAACGAACTCTTTAACCGTATAGAAAGGAACCAGTTTCTTGCCTGGGTTTTCGGCAATCACTTCTTCAGTTTTTTCACGGGAGCGGTTGAAAACGGAGACGGTATAACCACGGCTTTCGATGTTGAGCGCCAGGTTGCGCCCCATCACTGCCATACCGACAACGCCGATCTGTTGCTTGGACATTACATACTCCTGTCAGGTGTGGATACCCCGCCGTAACGGAGTCGGCGGGTAAAGTGAAGAACATGTTAACTCAGGATAGAGGCCAGAAGGTAGCAATAGATGTCTTCTTGAGAATGAACTTAATGGGTATAAAACCCTATTATTGATGCATTAATATGCACCATCACGATGAAGAACGACTTTCACTGTTTTGAACAAAATTGCGATGTCATTCCAAAGCGACCAGTTCTTGACATACCAGGAATCAAAGTAGACGCGCGTATCGTAATCTACATCGTTACGACCACTTACCTGCCATAAACCCGTCATACCGGGCTTCGCCATCAGGTAATAGTCGACGTTATCATCATAGCGAGGCAGCTCTTCCGAGATAATGGGACGTGGCCCCACCAGGCTCATTTGTCCTTTAAGAACATTAAATAACTGAGGCAGTTCATCCAGGCTCGTTTTCCGGATAAAGCGACCTACTGAAGTGATTCGAGGATCATTTTTTAACTTAAAATCACGATCCCACTCTTCACGAGCGGCAGGATCTGAATCGAGAAGTTTTTGCAGGACTTCCTGGGAATTCATCACCATCGAACGGAACTTGTAGCATGGAAACAGTTTGCCATGCCTACCGACGCGCATATGCCCGTAGATTGCCGGTCCACCGTCGCGAGTGACCTTGTACCAAAGGTAAATAAGCAGTGGCGACGATATCAGGATGATCAGTGAGGAACAAACGATATCGAACGTGCGCTTCAGGAAGCGAGAGGTACGTTTTGCCAGATTATTATGGATCCGTAACAGCATCACTTCATGGCTGAAGATGAATGACATATCGGTATTGTATAGCGGCAGCCCGCGCAGAGAAGGAATGACCGTCACCGATCGACAATCCTTCTTCGACAGTTCTCGCAGCCAGTTCATCGTTTTATCGCTGTTTTCCATTTCAAAGGCAACGATGAAATGGATATCACCGGTTTTCTTCATCTCCCAAAGAATATTAGGATCGCGCAGAACGGGCAGCCCCTGCAGCACCGGTTCTGTTGATTCCTCGTCGAAAAATGCGACGACATCAAAACCTAACATTTCTTCGCTCTGTAAAGCGAAATAAGCCTCTACAGCATTACTCCCGCTTCCAATGATGATCGTTTTTTTCTTCCAGATACCAAGACGATTCAGAAGATGTTTGGTCATAGCTCTGAAGAATGGCAGCAAGATTAATGCAAAGGTCCAGCAAAAAACCCACACATATCGTGAAAATTGCCATTTAGAAAAGGCCACAAGGGCCAGATCAAAGACGGCAAAAATAACGATTGTGCGGATGATTTCCTTCAACTCAAACCAGAATGGTTTGCGATAAGAATAGTGCCGCAACCGAACCCAGAACCATCCCACGCAGATCACGCTTAAAACGACGTGGGAGATGATACGCATCTCCAGCTGATTGTCCGGGATAAACCGATACAGATCGTTAAAGATCCAGTACACACAGCCGATGGAAAGCGCGAGAGAGATATTAAAAAAAATAAAATCCGAGGCTGCCAGAAAAACCTTGCATAGCAACGGGTTATATTTATTCAAAAAATTATCCGTATCCATGACAACACCTGAGATTAACGAGGATTAATATTAAATACAGGCATTGGCTCCTGATTTCTTTGGCATTCGAGATATTTTTTGGCAACGTCAATGGCTTCGCGAATAGTAACGTCCATATCCAGATAGCGATATGTGCCAAGGCGTCCAACAAACGTGGTATTGCTTAGCGCCTGAGCTTTATCCAGGTAACGGTTGAGCAGCTCTTTTTCCTTTACCATGCGAATTGGGTAATAAGGAACGTCGTTTTCAGTGCACAAACGGCTGAACTCACGGTAGCACGTGGTATTTTCGTGAGATTCCCACGGAGAAAAATGCTTATGCTCGGTGATGCGTGTATAAGGAACGTCTTCTTCACAGTAGTTAATAACCGCCGTCCCTTGATAGTCGCCTTCAGCAGAGAATTTTTCGAAATCCAGGGTACGATAGCCGAGACGCCCTTCGCTAAAGTTAAAGTATCCATCAAGTGCACCAGACCAAAATACGTGCTGGTAGGCATTGCTTTCATCCGCAGAAAACTCAGTATCGGTTCTCACCTCGATCAGTTCATGGTCGAGAATTTTTGCGACCATATCGGTATAGCCTTCTTTAGGCATACCCTGATATTTGTGGTTGAAGTAGTTATCATTGTAGTTAAAACGTAATGGGAGGCGTTTCAGAATGCTTGCCGGTAATTCAGTCGGTTCAACGCCCCACTGCTTACGCGTATAACCCCGGAAGAATGCTTCATAAAGCTCCCGACCGATCATACTTATTGCTTGTTCTTCGAAGTTCTGCGGGTCAACAATAGATTTATCCGCTTTTGATTCGATGAAGGCTCGAGCTTCATCCGGACGCAGCGTTTTATTGAAGAACTGGTTGATAGTGTGCAGGTTAACAGGCAGCAGATAAACGTTGCCTTTGTAGACAGCTTTTACACGGTTGGTGTAAGGCATAAATTCTGAATAATCATTTACGAAATCCCAAACTTCTTTATCATCCGTGTGGAAGATATGAGGGCCGTAAACATGTAACATTACATTCGTCTGCGGATCACGTTCTGAATGGCAGTTACCTGCAATATGTGAGCGCTTATCAAAAACAACGGATGATATTCCTTGCTCAGCTAACAGCCTGGCGATAACGGCCCCAGAGATACCTGCTCCAACAATAGCGACTGTCATTTTGTTCCCCAAAAATGTCGTTTTAATAATCCAATACCCTTTAAAAGCAGGTTCTCACCATCAATATTGACCACTGGCATGTATTTAATGCTCAGTCGATTGCGCTGATGATGTAGCCATACATTGAAAAGTCTTTCTGCCATAAATCCAAAGACACGTTTTTGGTACGCATCATAATTTTGGTAATCTATTTTTCGTTCCAACGCGAACAGCAGCGGGAAAAGCCAGGCGAAATATTCGTCTATCAGTATTTTTTTACAGACGAACATGTTGTACAGACTTATCTTAGTACCACCCATAACATTATCAAAATCTGAGAGATAATTAGGTTGCTGTTGCGCAATTTCATCACGCAGTATAGTATAGTCCGATTCATGATGTGCATGAATATAATGGCTTTTAATGCTTGTGACATAATAGTTACGTGGTTTAGCAACCAGGATATCAGCGTTTTCCAGAAGATTCATCATCTCTGCTGGAGAGGCAATACGCTTACCCTTTACCATCAAATCACTTGTTGATGAGGCAAAATATCGACGGTAGTGCGCGAGGCCGACTATGTCTTCCTGAGAGTTCTTCCAGATCCAGTAGGCTGCGGTGAGTTCGCAGAAGGATGGATTTAGATGGGCGATGTTATCACCTGAGTTATCAAAAGCATAACTCTCACAAAGAGGAATTGATGCATTACCAACCTTCAAAGGCATAAAAGAGTCGTCATGCGGAAACTCAAAAACTTTGTGAGCGACAATAAATACTTTCATTTAAATTCTATTTAGCTCCGATTATATTTGTATGAATTCAAAGCGATCATCATTGTGATAGCGAAAAGAAAATAGACCATATTGAGATAAAAGCGTTTATGTAAATTGTTATAAAGAAAAGAGTCATTAAATTGTTTTTGTCTTATTAAACATAGCAAAATTAAAAATAAAAACTTAATAAATACCAAATCATATAGAAACCTGGGAAATTATTGTGCGGCATTATATCACAGCCATAAATTTAAACGATCATATTTTTTGCGCATTCAGCACTATAACCAAAAAACCATAAGTTGAATATAATAAATAAGGTCTTATATCTGCAATATTGTTAAAATAACAAAACCAAACATAAAAAGCAAAAAACAGCGAGAACTCGGCTAACAGCAATCTCTGGATAAAAAAATAGTTATATTAAAATTAGAAAATCAGTAAAAAGGAAATATATTATTTAAAAATGACTGAATACACTACCAGTTTGCGAAATAAAATAAAAGGATGGATAGGAAACAATAAATAATATAATCACACCCCTCATTTTCCGAATATAATTTTATTCTCATTAAATTTTAGTGAAAAATATCTCTTTTAGATTAGCATCAAATTTGCCATTTCCCTCAGAAGCAGCAATTGCTTTGCTAATAGCTTCAGCATCATAATAAGGATTTATTTTTAGCTTCTTGTAAATGTTAGAGTAAACTTTATCTAATTCATTTGTTGAATAAAAGAACACTTTGACACCAAAGAAGGTTGCCTCAGCAGCTAAAGTTGAAAATGGACTTATTAGAATATCATTATTTTTAAGAGAATAAATAAAATCATAACTCGCATCTTGATTGACTTGAAAACCAAGATTTATATAGTCAGTACAATCCCTTGGATGTTTTCTAATTATCAAATTAATAGATTGTGAATTTAAATATTTTTTTAGCGTCAAGGCAAATGTAACTTGGCTTGATGCCGCCTCGTGGAAAGAGTGAGAAGAAAATGCCTGAGTAACAAAAAAAACATTCCCTCTTATCTTACTATTATTATTACACCCCTCATTTTTTGCCTTGCGTTCTTGGATAGCTTTCAACCAGGGTGGGGTTATTAGAGTAATTAATAATGGAGAAACACCTCTAGCTGTAAGAAAATCAACGTTAATTTTTGAAACCGTTAATATCATATCACACTGAAAATTAGATACCTTTAGCAACCTAGGGTATTTTTTAAACTTCAAATATAATGCATCAGAAAAACCTTTATAATTATTTGGATCAGCAAACAAGCCTCTCAAATAAGAATAATGTTTAACTTTACCAAATGATAGTAAACTAACAACCCTATGTTTTAACAAAGGGTACCCTGAAAAAATTACATCTGGTTTAAATCTTAAAGTTAAATAAATCAAAAAAAATAATTGTTTCAACTTATTCAGAAGACGGTAATTACTTAACTCATAAGTTAATAGATGATATTTCTCAAATTCAGGTTGAACAATATTTTCAGGACAACAAATGGAAACGAGATCATTAGAATTTATGATTTCGGAATTTATTATTTCCTGAATTTCCTCACAAACCTCGCTATCAATAATGTATTTCACCATAATTCCTTTTTTACTTTACTAGTATAGAATTTTTTTGTAATTAATAAACATAGTGAGGCAATCAGAACCCCTAATGAAATTCCTATCCCATCAAATAATACACCCAAAACATACTGTGCAATTAGCCCAGCTAAGAAGGATATTAATGTAGAGATTAGTATAATAAAATCTTTATTTCGAGAATAAAGTTCATAATGAAAGACCAAACCATAGCAATAGATGAAAGATGAAAGTAACAATATATAAAATATCATTATCCCATTTAAATATTCGCGATGTCCTAAATATAGGCTTAGCACAGGTATAATAATTGACAATCCAAATGAAACTATACACCCAATTAAAACCATTCTCCGCTTGAATTTTTTCAATTGTTCAAAGTATAACTTTTTATCATTATTTTGATACGCTTTCACCAACAATGGATAGCATTGCATTATCACAGAAGCATCAATAAATGCTATTAAAGCATTGGCCATATTACTGAAAAATGAATATACAGCTAATTCCTTGGTGGTAGATAAAAATTTCAATAAAAATCTGTCACTTACGAAAATACCCCGAAGCAAGAGCGTCGCACATAGTAATGGAATTGCCACCACGATTCCGTGACGCAACCATTTTAAATCAATACTATTTGATAAATTAATTTTCCAGTTTATGAATTTCAATTCTGAAAGAGAAAATAACAAAGAAAGGGTATTACCCACTAACCATGATATTAAAAGGGCTTCAATTGTCGTCACACCAGATATATATGAATAACAGATGTAAACATAAATCCAAGAAGCAGACCTTAAAAACAATTGAACATTAGCTTTTAAAGGCTTGTTGTTTATTACAAGTAATCTCATAAACTCCTGAGACAGGTGTTCAGAAATTAAAACGAAATAAAAAAAAGCAATCACATTTGCATTTATAATTCCGTTATAAGTAAATATAAAAAGAAAAGGAATGCTAGATATGTACATCACACAATAGAGCGTAAATTGGCTTACAATAAATCGCCCACTATTAGCAAACCCGACCTTTAATATTTCCCTTGACGAATATGTATAAAAATCGAAACCCAATAAGTATAAAAAATAGGATATACTAACAGCTATAATTGAATATTGCGCAACTATATCGAATGTTGAATATTTAGCCAAGTAAGTTATTAATATGAATTTGCTTGCTAGAGTAGCACCACGTATAGCTAAACTAATAAAGGCCGTTTTTTTTATTTTCATCCGAATGTATGCCCGATGTTATTAATGGCCTTATGTTTTAGTTTTAAGACCATTATTCATCGCAAAAATATATTTACTTGAAATAATTAGAATTAAGCGGCGTTCCAGCTTTAAAGGAATCTTTAAATGTTTTATTTAAAATATCCTCATAAAACTTAGGTTCCATGCCATAACCAGGGCGAATGCTTTTGACATTTTCAGTCGTTAGCTTTTCACCTTTTTTGACATCCTTAACAATATAGAGTGAACGACGGAACTTAACATTCCCTTTTTCGCTTTCTTTGCGTTCATAATTTACTCGGCCTAACGCTTTCCACGCTGTTTTTGCATCCCTGCATAAGGCAATTAACTCGGCTGGTTCAAGCGAGAAACTGTCATCTGGCCCCCCACCATTTCGATCCAACGTAACATGTTTTTCAATGACGTTAGCACCAAGGACAACTGAAGCAACTGCAGTTGTATTATCAATTGTGTGATCGGATAACCCAGTAATAACCCCAAAACGCTCAGCCATATCTGGAATAGTCGCCAGATTATAATCTTCGGCTGGTGCTGGGTAACCACTCACGCAATGTAGAACGACAAGTTCCTTACAACCACCGTCACGTGCTGCCGTAATAGCTTCTTGAATCTCCTGCTCATCAGCCATACCCGTTGAAATAATCATCGGCTTGCCTGTTTTTGCAACGTATTTTATGAGTGGCAGATCGATAGCTTCAAATGAAGCAATTTTATAGGCAGGAGCTCCGAGTTCCTCCAGAAGATCTACAGCTGTATAATCGAAAGGACTACTAAAAATAGTAATTCCAAGTTCTTTAGCTCTATCAAACAGAGGCTTATGCCATTCCCATGGCATTTGCGCCCCTTTATATAAATTAAAAAGGGTTTGCCCATCCCATAGACCGCCATGAATCTGAAAATCTTCAGTATCACAATCAATGGTGATGGTATCCGCACGGTATGTTTGTAATTTTATGGCATCCGCACCTGCAGCTTTCGCTTCTTCCATAATCTTAAATGCACGGCTGATGTCGCCATTGTGGTTCGCCGAAAGCTCAGCAATAATATAAGGAGGATGATCTTTACCAATTTTACGACCATCAATAGTAATAAATTCGTTCATTATTTTTTCTCGCTGATATATTCGCTGGATGATAATTTATAGAATCCAATACGCTCAAATAATTGATGCGATGTATGATTTGCAGGTAAAACCGTTGCCAGTATGGTTATTCCCTTATGCAGCATTAAGGCACGTTTGATAGCTGCACTCGCAATGCCTTTACCGTGACATGTAGATGTCAGAAAAATAGATATTTCATAGTTTGCAAAGGCATGTTCAACAGGGTCTAATCGAATGACACCACATGCCCCTTCATTTTCAATGATATAAAAGAATGAATTCTTGGTATTTAACTTACGTTTCATCCATTCGACGTGAGTCTCGTATACAGGAACTTCAGGATTACGGGCATACTTACGCGTTTGCGGCTCACACTGAAGTTGATACACAAAATCGATATCGTCGAATGTTGCCTGGCGAAGAGTCACATTAATGCCATCTTTAGCTGACATAATTATTATTTCCTGGATATCCCTGTTAAGCCCTTGTCCATCACATATGTTCATAGCAAGGAGGCGCTGCTCGTGATAATGAGCGATCAAATGATTGAGTGCCACGCCCAGCTCCGCAGCTTTAAAATTATCCGCATATAGCACAATCGCACCAGCGTTAGACAGATTGTTTGCGATGGTTTTTTGATTATCCGCAATGGCTACGTTTACCGCAGGTAATCCCATAGCACATCGTTCCCACGTCGTTCCCCCCATAGCGCCGATTGCGAAATCGTGTTCCAGCATCAGTTCCGCCATATTTGATACATTAACGAGAACGTCGACGTCATATTTAGATTTGTTCGCAAGGGAAATAATTTCAGAACGGTGCGGACAGGCAGCGCCTAATACTACAGTGATTTTTTCTATGTTTTCAAGCTTTGACTGCTCAAGAAATCCCAGTATTTTTCCGGCAACATTATGTGCATCCACCCCACCCATTGTTAATAATAGTTTTTTTGGTGCAGTAATAGTAGTTTTACGAGCAATTGATTGATTTCTTAATTTCGAAAATGTTGGATTAAGCAACGCATATTTCGCACCTGCCAGGACTTTACCTCCCCTTTTATTGAACTGGGCATATTCTCTGGCGCTGCGCATATAGGTTTGATCAATCAGTAAATCACAACAATGCGGCCGGTTGCAGAGATCATCGATAACCACTAAATGTGTAGCAGGAAAGCGTGCTTTCACAATCGCTTCCCATTCGTAATCAAGAGAATAGTGATCTACAATGATGATATCTCGATCAGAACAGTTTTCTACTATTGAATAGATAAATTTCTCAGCATCATCGCACTGACTTCCATTAAGCCATGATTTTTCATCGCTGATGTAAGTACTCGATTTATCGGCAACTGCGATAACTTCGACAGGAAAACCTTCCTGTTTTATTTTATCCAGAATATTGCCTGGGTGGTCTTTTGAAATGAAAGAACATCGCGCTCCTGCTTTTTCTAAGCCCTTTGCTAGATTCAGACAACGGATTATATGACCAGAACCGATCGAAAGCGATGAATCAGCCCGCAGAAACACGTTCATTTTTAAACTCCATGGCTTTAAACAACCACTCTGCTACGCGCCAGTCTTCTGGAGTATCAATATCCTGGACACGTTCACGCGGAAGTTCAATCGAGAAGGAATTTGCGCTAAAAATCGGTTTTTCATTCAACCAGGCAGTGGATATCCCCCAGTAAAATTGCCCGGCATCGTGCCACGACTCTTCAAGATCTTGTGAACGAACATGGAACATATCAGGTGAAAACATACTTATACGTTGCTCATCACTGACTCTAAGTGCTCGTTGAATGGGATAAGGAAATCTAGAAACAGTGAAAGCATAATCGCCTTGCCGCTCCTGGAGAGTTCCTAATCCCAGAACAATATCTTCAGCGCAGATAAATGGGGCTGTAGCATAAATACAGCAAACGAAATCAACCGCACAATCGTGACTAATGAGCCAGTCAGTAGCATGGCGAATAACAGGAATAGTTCCCGCAAAGTCATTCGACAATTCTTCTGGCCTCATGAACGGCACTTCCGCACCATATTGGCGTGCAACCTCAGCAATCTCGTCATCATCTGTTGATACAATGATTCGATCAAAGACGCCGCTCTTTTGAGCGGCTTCAATGGACCAGGCAATCATTGGTTTCCCACAAAATTCTTTAATGTTTTTGCGTGGAATACGTTTACTGCCACCACGCGCAGGAATGATTGCCACATTCATTTAAAAGAACTCCCGAATGCACTGGATAACGTAATCCTGCTCTTCATCAGTCAACGTGGAGTACATAGGAATGCTAATTGCACGCGCATAGTAATCCTCCGCGACCGGGTAATCCCCTGCTTTATGCCCTAACTGCTCATAGTACGGTTGAGTGTGAACGGGAATGTAGTGCACGTTAACACCAATCCCTTTTTCACGCAGGTGATCGAATAATGGCTTACGCATGCCAGGGTCATTGACCGTTAACGGGTAAAGATGTAATGCGCTGTAGCCACTTTCTGCTTGAAGTGGTGTCGACACAGGAATGCCATCAAACGCAGTATGATAACGTTTTGCGAGTTCATGACGGCGCGCCACAAATCCATCGATACGCTTAAGCTGGGTCACACCCAGTGCTGCCTGCAGTTCGGTCATGCGGTAGTTCAAACCAAGGTCAACCTGCTGGTAGTACCAACCACCTTCAGATGCTTTGGTCATTTTATCGCCGTCACGCGTAATGCCATGGCTGCGGAAAAGCTGCATGCTTTCAGCCAGTACATCATTGTTCGTCAGCGCCATACCGCCTTCCGCCGTGGTGATGATCTTAACCGGGTGGAAGCTCAGAATGGTAATATCAGCAAAACGGGAGTTGCCAATTTTGGCTCCCTGGTAGTTGCCGCCGATGGCATGTGATGCATCTTCAATAATGGCAAAACCATACTCTTTCGAAAGCTGATGGATCGCTTCCATATCGCATGACTGTCCAGCAAATGCCACCGGTACAACAATTTTAGGCAACTTGCCTTCCGCTTTCGCCGCAATGAGTTTGGTTTTCAGCGCTACAACACTCATGTTATAAGTCTGCGGGTCGATATCCACGAAGCTTACATTTGCATCGCAATAGAGCCCACAGTTTGCCGAAGCCACGAAGGTGTTAGGCGATGTCCACAGCCAGTCACCTTTTTTCAGCCCCAGTGCCAGGCATGCAATATGAAGTGCAGACGTTGCACTGTTTACCGCAACGGCGTGCTTAACGCCAACGTAATCAGCGATGGCCTGCTCGAACTGTGGAACACAAGGCCCCTGAGTCAAGAAATCAGACTTCAGTACGCCCACTACTGCATTGATATCTTCATCAGAGATATCCTGCCGTCCATAGGGGATAAATTTCATTAGATATTGCCTACTTTTTCACGATTATCATCAATCCATTGACGCAGCTCTTCAATGCTCATCCATTCTGCATTGCTATCACTCTCGTAAACGAAGCCTTCTGGAACGCGCTTGCCATCCTTAATACGTTCTGGGGAATCGCACCAGTTATGGATAGCAGGCAGGATTTTGAAGTGTTCAGGATACTCATAGGTGTAATGCGCATCTTCAGCACTGATCATCTGCTCATGCAGTTTTTCACCAGGACGAATACCAATCACTTTCTGAGCAGCATCTGGCGCAACGGCTGTTGCCACGTCGGTCACTTTCATTGAAGGGATTTTCTTAACGTAGATCTCGCCGCCTTCCATATCATTGAAGGCATGCCATACCAGCTCAACGCCCTGCTCCAGGGTGATCATGAAGCGGGTCATGCGATCATCAGTGATTGGCAGTTCACCCTTGTCTTTGATGGAAAGGAAGAAAGGAATAACGGAACCGCGGGAACCCATCACGTTGCCGTAACGCACAACGGCAAAGCGGGTTTTGGTTGCACCCGAATAAGAATTACCTGCCACAAACAATTTGTCAGATGCAAGTTTGGTTGCACCGTACAGGTTTGCTGGACTACTTGCTTTGTCAGTCGAAAGTGCAACGACACGTTCGATACCTTTGTCAATACATGCATCAATTACATTCATCGCGCCGTTAATGTTGGTTTTAACACATTCGAATGGATTGTATTCTGCGGTAGGTACGATTTTGGTTGCTGCTGCATGCACCACAAAATCAACCCCATCCAATGCACGGTATAAACGATCTTTATCACGTACATCGCCGATGAAAAAGCGGATACGACTTTCATCTTTAAAATGCTTAGCCATTTCCCACTGTTTCATTTCATCACGTGAATAAATGATAATTTTTTTAGGATTATATTTTTCAAGCGTCATGCGAACGAACTTATTGCCAAATGAACCTGTGCCGCCAGTTACCAGAATTGTTTTATTATCAAACATATTTTTCACCAGAAAATATCAACTTATTGAATGCTACAATTGAAGAGATTGTAACCCAGCCCCGCAAGGGTTTTTCCACGCTACCGCCCCTGGCTTAACAGCTACCAGTGCACTGAGAGAAGGTAAATGTTCCATATGCTGAAGTCTGACACCGCACGCTTGCTGGCGCTGGACAACTGCAAAAGCTGGCGTTAATTGTCGTCCTAAACGACCTTAGAAACAAGCACAAATCGTTACAAATCTGGAGAGATTTGAATCAGATAAATCCATGTTATTATTAGAATTAATAACAAAAAACGGCAGACATCATTTTGGTTATGTATCCACATACCCTGAAGATGACTACCGTTTATACAGATCGTGTAAGAAAATATCAGTCGTTAGCCAGCAACTTCTCAATCCGGCTTCTGAACTTCGCCCCTTCCTTCAGGTTACGCAGCCCATAGTTCACAAATGCCTGCATATACCCCATTTTCTTACCGCAGTCATAGCTGTTGCCGGTCATCAGCATGGCATCTACGGACTGTTTCTTCGCCAGTTCAGCAATCGCATCGGTCAGTTGGATACGGTCCCAGGCACCTGGCTCCGTTTTTTCCAGCTCGGCCCAGATATCCGCGTTCAGAACATAACGGCCAACGGCCATCAGATCGGAGTCCAGCGTCTGAGGCTGATCCGGCTTTTCGATGAACTCAACAATGCGGCTCACCTGCCCTTCCGTCTCCAGCGCT